>Ga0193743_1001775_pt1 | contig 15712 bp, 16 predicted proteins | sample L2c2metaG_FD_143038 | JGI IMG/M metagenome (GOLD analysis project Ga0193743, IMG submission 143038) | Soil microbial communities from a riparian zone of the East river system, Colorado, United States - L2c2 | ecosystem: Environmental > Terrestrial > Soil > Riparian zone | place: USA: East River...
CGATACTGGTCATTGATCGCGAGAACCACCGCCTCGCCGTCGAGCATGATCATGGCCTGCGGCATGCTGCTGATCGCCGCGGATAATTGCCACTTCGTCGCGTGGTATTTATCAGTAAATTTGTCGCGTTCGTCCATTGCCGCATCGCGTTGCTTCGCGGTGCCAAGCTCCAGCTGCTCCAATTCGGAGTTGCGGCTAACGGCATCGCGAAAATTTTGCACGGCATGGGCGAGACGTCCGATTTCGTCCCTGCGGTTGATATAGGGAATTGCGGAATTGATTTTTCCTGCGGCGATCCGATCGGTCGCCTCGGTGATCTCAGCCAACGGTCCGATGACGGATCTTCTCGTCACGAAGACGCCGAGAGCGGCGAGCATCAAGGCAATGAGCCCAAGCGCCAACAGGTACCACGACGCGTACCGGCCCTGGTCGCCCAACTCCGCAACGTTGCGGGCGCGCTCGGCGTAGATCCTCGCAAAAGCCTCGAGATCTACATTGAGCTGGCTGCGCAAGGAGCGGTTGGCGTCGTTGTCGCCCCACTCGCGCCCGGCCGCCGGACCGATCTGAACCGCACGCCGAGCCAGCTCTTTGCGGAATTCGATGAACTGCGTGATCCGCTGTTTGAAGGCAGAAAACTGCGCGGCATCGTCGAAGCGAACTTTCTCCTCCCATCCTGCCACAACGTCCGCGAGTTCACGATTGCGCTTGAGAAGTTCGTCACTGAATTGCTTTACTTTGACGCTGTCGGTCGACATGTAAACGCCGCGCGACTCCATGACGATCGCGTAGATCAGTCCGTTGACCCGCTCGATGTTGATCGCGGCCGTGGTCGAGCTCGTCAGAAGATGCCGATACGCGGATTGCAGCCGCACCGATTGAATCGACATTACGACAAGGAGAGTGGTGGCGATGACCAGCAGCGCGACGATGCTGTAGATTTTGTCCGCAACGCTCAGGTCATGAATTGCAGTGACAATTCTCCTGATCTTTCCAATCTCGGGCGGCGGGCTGGACGCGATGCTCGGGATTGTTTTCATGGAGGGGAACTCGTTGCCGGTTTGTTTAAACCTTAGGTCGCACAAGGCTACTGCCGCCTTAAATGCGCGCCCCGTAGTGATACGGTGCGGGCTGGACGCGCCCTCGCGGTTAATTTCGCTTTATCATGTAGGACGACTGGCTAATCATCTTTCAGGGAACCATTCGCAATGGCGGCGCTTTAATCGACAACAGGCGCCGGCGCAGAAAGCAGGCAAACCTATGCGCAAGTTGATCGCCTTCGATGACGATACGTTCGACAAGCTGAAGCAGCTTGGGCGCGACCGGATGGCAACCATTCAGGAACTGGCCGATGAGGCGTTCGCCGATTTACTCAAGAAGCACGGCATTCCCATTGATTTGAAGGACGCGCTTCGCAAGAGCGCATCGCTCTCGAAGACAGCGGAGCAAAAGAACGCAAGATCGAGCCCATCAGGGAAATCGAAATCATGACGACCGATCGAGACCCGTTCGAGGAAGGCCAGCGCGCCGCGCGAAAGAACATTCCCGCTGAAGCCAATCCGTATCAGAGCGGCAGCGACGAACATTCGCTGTGGGCTGCCGGCCACGAAAAAGTCGCCGGGCAGAGCGAGGCCAACGAGTCCGAGGGAACTTGAAAGCGCCAGCCGCGCCTAACCGACCTTCTTCAGGCCCTTTTTGAATCGCGACCCGTTGGCGACGTAGAATTTCGCGGCACTTCCCATCGCCGCAGCCTGCGCGGGATCGAGCGTGCGGACTACCCGCGCCGGCGCGCCGATGATCAGAGAGTGCTCGGGAAACTGTTTTCCCTCGGTGATTACCGACCCCGCGCCAACGATGCTGCCGCGACCGATCCTTGCGCCGTTCATGACGATCGAGCCCATCCCGACCAGCGCGCCATCCTCGAGGGTGCAGCCGTGCAGGATGACGTTGTGACCTACAGTGCAATCTTTTCCAATCGTCAGCGGAAAGCCCAAATCCGTGTGGCAGGTTGAGTTGTCCTGCACATTGGAGTTTTCGCCGATCTCGATCCATTCATTGTCGCCGCGCAATACGGCGCCGAACCACACGCTCGCTGAACTCAGCAAACGGACCTTACCGATCACCGTGGCGCTGTCGGCGATGAAGTAGTTTCCGTCCGCGGGAAGTTCGGGCGCCTGCCCGTCGAGTTCGTAAATCGCCATGCTGATCTCCTGTTCGCGGAGACTTTGGCATAGCCGTATCGCTCAGGCCAGCAGTCCGGCGGCGCGCAGGGTCATCAGGAAAAAGGTGCCGGACATCAGGCTCCAGAATCCCGCCAGGACGGTCGCCATCACGACGAATTCGAAGCGGCGGCGCTCGATCCGCGCGCCGCGCAACGTGTTGCGCATGATGATGAAGGGTGCGGCAAAAACCAGGAACGGCACCGCTGCGAAAGTCTTCGGCGCCACGCCCTCCTGCAGCAACCCAAAACCTGCGGGGCGCTTCACCATCGCCTGATATCCGCTGGCAAGGGCGCCAGCCAACGCGAAGCCGATGCAAAGGGACAACAGGGAATTCAACGTATCAGGCGACATCGGAGGTCTTCCGCTACACACAAGGAACCGCCCTTGCTTCGCAAAATTGGCCGCCTGCCGCCATACTATCCTTAAGGAAAGGTTAACAGCAGAGGCTGGAACCGCGGCCTGCGCATGGCCGGCAGCGATGTCGATGACGCGAAATCGTGCGGAAGTTCGATGCGCATGGCATATTCGGGGTGATTCGACCGAGCCCCGGACGTCCTTCACGATGCTTCGCTCATGACATTCTTTTCGATGGCCCAGCACATTGCGCGCGGTTCGCGCGGGCATCGCCGCAGCCACGTGATTCCGATCATATCGGGAAGCGCGGTCACATCAGGCGCAATCGCTCTGGTCGCCTACCTGCTGTGGCCGACCTGGGGACCGGACGCTTCAGGCAATCCGACGCGGTTGCCGATGAGCATTGGAGCTACCGTCTTTAATGTGCCTATCGCGGCCGTCCGTATGAAAATCCAGCGTCACTCCGGACCGCAGGAACGCATCGATCTCAGCTTCGTCTTTCCTTCGCTCGAGGCTCCCGGCGCAGCGAAGCATGTCAGCGCGGATACCGTCGAAGAAACAATACAGCCGATCGACCGGATTTTCCTGTCGATATCAGCGCACCATGACTCGCTGGCGCCGGATACCCGCGTGCGCACGATCTATCCACGCTACCTCGAGCAGGCTTCATCTACCGGACAAGACGGATTGACGGTGCGCGTCTTTCGGGACGGCACGCCGTACAGCAACGAAGATCTGTTCTTCGCGAATACGCCGAACCTCAATGCGCGCTGCACGCGCGACACCGCGACCCCCGGGATGTGCCTGAGCGAGCGCCGCGTCGATGGAGCGGATCTAACGTTTCGCTTTCCACGGAGCTGGCTCGCGCAGTGGCGCGACGTGGCCAATGCGATGGACCGGTTGACGCTGCAATTGCATGGGCCGAGGGGATGACCCCACCCAAGGGGAAGGGATTAGAAGGCCTCAGTCCTGCTCGACCAGATCGTCCTCGAGGATCGCCATCTGAAACTGAAACGAGCGGTCGTCGTCCTCGTCATCGACGAACAGCACGCCGATGAATTCTTCACCGATGTAAACCTCAGCCGAATCGTCTTTTTTCGGTCGCGGCACGACGCGAATCTTCTGATTGCCGAACAGGCGCTTGAGGTAGGCGTCGAGTTTCCTGACTTCCTGAACGTCCACGGCAGTCTCCAATACGATTTTAGGTTTCGGGAAGTTTTAGGACGAGACGAAGCGGACCGCCAGCCCAACTTGCAGAAATTGTACACGCGATTCAAACGGCCAGAGCAGTTTCCGGCAAAGTGGAATCCGGTTCACCGCAAGAAAAATGCGCTACTCTAATAACATGCGCGTATTCTGATCGCAAAATCGGTGTCCACTCTCGGATCGATCAAGTCCCGGAGGCATGCTTTTGCGGAATACGCGCTAATCAAAGTCCAATCGCGTTGATCATCTGATCCATGGTGCGCGACGGCTCGGCGCAGCCGGCCTCGCCGACGATCCTGGCGGGAACTCCCGCCACGGTGACATTGTGAGGTACCGGTTTCACCACCACGGAGCCCGCGGCGATGCGGGCGCAATGGCCGACCTCGATATTGCCGAGGATTTTCGCTCCCGCCCCGATCAATACGCCGTGGCGGATCTTGGGATGGCGGTCCTCGTTCTCCTTGCCGGTACCGCCAAGCGTAACGTCGTGCAGGATCGAGACGTCGTCTTCGATCACAGCGGTCTCGCCGACGACGAACCCGGTGGCGTGATCGAGGAAGATACCGCGGCCAATCACGGCTGCGGGATTGATGTCGGTCTGGAATACCGCCGACGAGCGGCTCTGCAGATAATACGCAAAATCCTTGCGGCCTTTTTGATAGAGCCAGTGCGCCAGACGGTGGGCCTGGATGGCATGGAAGCCCTTGAAGTAGAGTAACGGATCGATGAAACGCGAGGTCGCGGGATCGCGGTCGTACACCGCCACCATATCGGCGCGGAAGGCGTTGCCGAGATCGGGATTGTCGCGCAGGGCTTCGTCATAGGCCTGGCGAATTAAATCGCCCGACAGCGCCGAATGGTCGAGCCGCTCGGCGATGCGATGCACCACCGAATCCTCCAGCCGTTCGTGATGCAGCACGGTCGAATAGATAAAGGAGGCCAGCTCGGGCTCGCGGCGAACGATGTCTTCCGCCTCATTGCGTACGCGATCCCAGATCGGATCGAGCGCTGCAAGCTTCGCTCCCTGTGGACTGATTTGATGCATTGCCATGTGCTGCTCTCGCAAATTCGATGATCTCGATGCGCATTATAGCACGACGAGCGGACGGCTGTCCCACCGTGACTTGGGCAAAAAGTGAACGTCGGCTTTAACTTCGAATGCCCGCTAAAACATTGAAGCGGCACATTTCTTCACGCCAGCCGAAGTCCGCCTTTCCTGACAGCCTTGGCTCAAAGTGGTCGGAAATTTCGATAAATCAAGCCGGCGATTACGGGCGGCGGGACAAAAAATCCAGCACGCCCACCTTGTAGACCTTGTCGCCAACCGCCCGCATATGGTCGCGGTTGGGAATGCCGAGCACCTGGGCACCCCGGATGATTTTTCCAAGCGCTTCCGCCGAGCCCGCGATTTCGTCGGACGTGCCAACCGCGATCAGCACGGGCACGGCGATACCGGCGGCTTCCTCTCTGGTCATCAAGCGCCTGGAGCCGCGCAGGCAGGCCGCCAGCGCCCGGCGATCGGAGCGGGTCTGGTCTGCGAAGGCGCGGAACGTGCGTCCCACCGGATCAGTTATGTCATCGAGCGACGGCGCTTCCAGCGCTTGCGCGACGTTCTCGCCGGGGCCGCCGCCCTCGATCAGTCCAATCCCGATGCCGCCGAAAATTGCCGAACGCAGCCGGTGCGGCTGGCGCTGCGCGAGAAACGCCGTCATCCGCGCGCCGAGCGAGTAGCCCATCATGTCCGCGCGTTCGATGTTCAGGTGATCCATCAGCGCGCTGACATCGCCGGCCATGGTGCCGATGTGATACTGCTCGGCATCGTAAAGCTTGGCTGAGTCGCCATGGCCGCGATTGTCGAGCGCGATGACGCGGCGGCCGTTCTTCTTCAGCTCCGAAACCCAGGTCGGATACACCCAGTTCACATTCTTGCTGGAGGCAAAGCCATGGACCAGAAGGATCGGGTCGCCCTCGCCTTCGTCGAGATAGGCAATTTCAACAGCGCCGTTATGAAAACTCGGCATTGGTCGTTCCGTATTTATTGGGGGAGGATTCGGTGATGGAAGGCGGCTTGAGAGCTTAGCCGTGCGCGGCGGCGGCCGCCGGTGACAGGTCAGGCGTTGCAGTTGCAGCCGCCATTTGCTTGCGTAGTCGCCGCGCCTTCTTAGCGCGCAGCCACGCCATGGTCAGGCGTTCGGTAGTGGCCTTGATCGACGACAGAAAGCCGAATAGCGCCAGCAGCGCGCCGAACACCCATAGCGTGAGATTGAACGCACCGGCCGCCAGCAGCAGTGCGCCGCGGCCCAGCACTTTCAGGATCGCGCGGGTTTGGCTACCCTTGGACTCCGCGAGCCGTGCGGCCCGTGCGACATCCTTCGGACCTTCGGCTATTCTCAGCGTATCGAGCGCGCCGCGCATGCCGGCTTTCTCACTGACGCGTCCGACGTCCTTGGCAAGACGGACCAGCGCACCGGCCTTTTCGGCGCGAAATGCCGCCTTGATCGCGGTGATGGTCTGCCCCGGCCGCATGACCGAGCCGGATGCGACCGCTTTTTGCAACATCGGCGCGTCAACCATGTCGCGCGCCGAGCGGCCGGCCCATTGCGTGAGCCCTTCGCCCAGTCGCCCGACCTTGCGGGCATCCTTGACCAGCGTGAGACCGGCGCGCACCGGTGCTACCCCGCCGACAGAGACATAGGTCGCCGCTGTCACCACGAGGCCCACGGTGGCAAGACCCAGCACCAGCCGATCGGTGTCCTCGCCCATTGCGAGATGCTTGGCTTCACGCACTACATCTCTGATGTCGCCGAACACGAACAAATCGCCGGCGACCGTACCTGACAGGCTCGCGACATCGTCAGCGTTTCCGGTCACAAGCCCGGTGGCGAAGCGCTTTGCAAAATGCGACGACGAATTTTCCTCGGCAACGGCATCGCTCACCCGCCGCGACAGTTCTTCGGTAAGGGAAATGTTTCTTTCCCTGGCAAGATCGACGAAGCTGTTCGCAAGATCGGCGTCGTTCGAGGCAAGTGCCGCCTCGATGCTCTGCTCGAGGACAGCCTCGTTATTCCGCAGAGCAGAATTGAGCCGGATATCGGAGAGAACAGCTGGATCGTCCTGCGCGGCCAGAATGACGGCAGCGTCGCGCGCATGCGGCCACAGCGCAACGCAGGCAACCGCGCTGACCGCCATGCCGACCACTGCGAAGCCGAGCCGCAATCGTTTCATCCCGAAAACCCTGATGTTTCGCTCCCCCTCCAGATGGTGTGCCGCTTTTACGACACAACTGCCCCGACGAAAGAAGGGCTTCTCTAGGCGACAAGATTGTGTCGAATTTGCATGAGCAAATGAGCGGTCGGGGCGCTGGGAATCAATTGCACCCGCCAGTATGGTGCGCGGCATTTCGCCCGCGCGGCGTTGTGTTGCTTGCGTCCACCCTCCATTGCTATTCAAGGTGAATACTATGTCCGATCATGTCGTTCCGCACTTTCACAATGATGCCGGCGTTTCGGTCATTGAGATAGGCTCGCAGGAATTCATGTGTGTGGGCGCCAATCCGCCTTTCGATCATCCGCATGTTTTCCTTGATCTTGGCAACGACAACGAGATTATCTGCCCCTATTGCTCGACCCTGTATCGTTACGCCGCCGACCTCAAAGCCGGCGAAGCCCGGCCGCCTGAATGCGTCCTGAAAGACAAGGTCGCCTGATCGACCCGTGGCCGCTTCGCGCACCATCGTCGTCGCTGGTGCCGGGATCGGAGGATTGACGGCGTCGCTGGCGCTCGCCGGACAAGGCTTTCGCGTCGTTCTTCTTGAAAGAACCGAGCGCCTCGAAGAAGCCGGTGCCGGCCTGCAGCTTTCGCCCAATGCCAGCCGCGTGCTGGTCGACCTCGGGTTGCAGCCACGACTTGCCCCGCGCGCCGTCACGCCGGATGCCATCAGCATCATGAGCGCGCAAAAGGGCTGTGAAATCGCCCGCCTGCCGCTCGGCGAAGACGCCACGTTTCGCGCCGGCGCGCCATATTGGGTGGTGCATCGCGCCGATCTGCAGGCGGCGCTGCAGGCGCATGTCAACGACAATCCCGATATCGAGTTGCGGCTCGGCTGCCAGTTCGAAGACGTCGTACCCCATGCCAAGGGCCTCACCGTGGTCCAGCGCAGCGGCATGGTGCGCCAGCAGGATCTGGCGCTGGCGCTGGTCGGCGCCGACGGCATCTGGTCTACGGTCCGGCATCACTTGTTTCCGGAGGTGCAGCCGCAGTTCTCCGGGCTGATCGCCTGGCGCGGAACGCTCGACGCCACGCAGTTGCCGCGCGAATATACCTCGCGCCGGGTCCAGCTCTGGATGGGACCGAACGCGCATCTTGTCGCCTATCCGATATCCGGCGCCCGCCAGATCAACGTCGTCGCCGTTGTGCCGGGAACCTGGAACAGGCCGGGCTGGAGCGCACCGGGCGAGCCCAACGAAATCAAGAATGCATTTGCCTCGTCGCAATGGCCGGGCACTGCGCGGATGATGATCGGCGCCGTCGACGACTGGCGGAAATGGGCGCTGTTCACGGTCCCCGATGGTGGCGACTGGACCGACGGCGCGATCGCCCTGCTGGGGGACGCCGCGCACGCCATGCTGCCGTTTGCCGCGCAAGGTGCTGGAATGGCCATCGAAGATGCCGCCGTGCTCGCCAAATGCCTCGGGGAATCCCAAAACGAAGGCGGGCCGACAATCGCTGCCGCGATGCAACGCTACGCGCGCCTGCGCCGCTCGCGTGTGACGCGCGTTCAGCGTGCCGCGCGGCAATCGGGCCGAATCTATCACCTCACGGGCCCAGCGGCTTACGCGCGGGATCTCGTGATCAAGACGATGGGCGCGAAGCGCATGCTTGCGCGGCAGGACTGGATTTACGACTGGCGGGCGTGAGCCGGCCCCTACCGACCAGTTGACCGGTTGCGCCTAATACACCGCGCTGCCGGACCGAACAGGTGACTGCGCACCACCTTTGGTGTTTGCACGCGGCGCTGACGATGGGACCTCCGGTGCTGCCGGAGTTGTGGCAACACATTTGTTGCGCTGCCAAGCTTCGTCGGCAAATTTGGTTTGCCCGCGTACCGCGATGTAGTCATTGCGATAGGCGAGTTCAGACACCACCGAACCGGCGACGCCGGTCTCGGCTTTCGCCATCAGGCGCTGCAAATCGGCAGCGCGGTTGGCGAGGCTCTTGCGTTCGTCCTCCAGCTGCTTGCACTCGTAAAGCTCGTATCTTGCGGGATCGGCGAAAGCGGTGGTCATGCCGTCGCTCATGCCCGCGCAGCCGCTAAGCGCCATGCCGAGCGCAAGCAGCGCCGCCATCGCGGCGACGCGCTGCAACGGCTGAGACGAGGAAATGCGAGCGATCATGCGGCCTTCGTATACGGACAATATTGAGGTTGCGTAAAGCAGGCGCAGATGTCGGGATTGAGGCTTTGCCTTAAGCAACGCGCTCGCCTATGGAAGAGGCGCGTTATCGTGGGCAATTCCCGATTCCACTTGGCCAGGAAACGCGCTAAGTATCTGATCTGGCGACCAAAGCGGACGTGGCGGAACTGGTAGACGCAAGGGACTTAAAATCCCTCGATGGCAACGTCGTGTGGGTTCGAGTCCCACCGCCCGCACCACTCATCCGGCGGCTATTAGGCTTCGCGCGTTGTACTTGGTGGCGGCCCGGGTCTTCGATTGCTCTTTCCGCACATCCGCCTGACTTCCAAAATGAGAAAGATTAGGCGCGAATGCCTCGGCATCTCGCTGAGATACGAGATCTCAATGATCGCGCAATCGATTTCCATTTGCCGTGCAGCGGAGGGCGCGAAAGGTTGCCGTTCATGGCTCGGGTATATCGAGGACGATCGGACCACCCTCCTTGGCGCCATCAAACAGTATGAGTATGCGGAGTCCCGACGGGCCTCGGTCCAGCGGGAGAATGGCCTCCGGCTTGTGTTCAGGATCGGCAACGACTGCTGAAAGCTCCTTAAGCAGATGCACCCCTGGCCCTTCACCGTCCCACCAATGGACTGCATAGCGTCCCGGCCCATCGGCCGACGGGCCGGAAAGAAGAAGGATGCCGTTGCCGTAGGGCGCAAGGTCCCGGACGCCCTGTCCGTCACCAAGTCGAAGCCGGTGCAATGTCGTCTGCGCGCTGTCATTAGCGAACAACGCGCCGAGAGACACGGAGAGAATGGCCGCATGCCCGTCATCCAAAGTCGGACCACGCAAACCTGCAAGGAGGCGGCCACGCCGGATGGCAATGCCCTCGATGGTAACGCCGTTATTCTCAAGCCGTCGATCGAGAAAAGGCCGAAGCGCGGGCTCGTTGGCGAGCGCGTCACGCAGTTTTACCGTCCGCTCGAGGTTTGTCACGGCGTTTCCAGCGCCGAGACGGAAGCGGACGATCTGGCTGCTGGCTTTGATCTTGGCATTGATCTCCGCATCATCACGCCCGGGCTTAAGCTTCTTCTTTTTGTCTCGCGGATGCCCGTGCGAGCCGATCACGTAGAAAAACCCCTCGGCGAAGGCGACGCCCTCGCCATCGAACTCAAGAGCCTTACCCCTGTGTTCATTGTCGATAAGGGGGACTGAATTGCCTGCCGTCAGTTCGCCGTCGTCGACTGTGACGAGCTGGCCTGCTTGCCGCTCGTCATCGATCGCGATGCATGTGCGCGGAAAACCTTCTGGCGCCGAACAGGCAATACCGCTGACATTCTCGGACTTCTCGCCGTTCTTGCCGAGCAGCCGATTTTGGACGCGCCACACGCCGTCATCCCGGGCGTGGGAGACAGATGCGGTGCCCGACGCCAATAGTAGGGTAACGAGCGAAACAGCCAGGAATTCTGCAGGTCTTAGGCCGTGCATCAACGGTCCCCCAGATCCTCGCAGCGGCGCTGCGGCCGGACGCGCGTGGCGTGCCAGGGCGAAGACGCCAGCGGTTACACCATTCATACCCGTATCACGAATGACTCCTAACATCCACCCGTTGTGATTGTTCGAGTTCATATTCATCGGGAGGAAAAAATATGAGACTGGCAGCTTATAACGTAGAGAATTTGTTCGATCGCGCCAAGGCCATGAACTTGGACACATGGGCAGAAGGCGAACCCATCCTCGCTGCCTTCGCCAAGCTCAATTCCTTGCTGGGCGAAATTGCCTATCCGGCCGCGGACAAGCGCAAGATGGTGGAGCTCATGATCGAGCTCGGTCTGGAGAAAAGCGACAAAGGTCCGTTCGTCATCCTTCGACGCAATCGCGGGGGATTGGTCAAGAGACCTCGTACAGGAGGGTTGGAGATCATCGCCGACGGTCGCGCAGATTGGGTGGGCTCGCTTGAATTGCTCGACGAGCCGATCGACGAAAACGCCATGCGGAATACCGCCCGCGTTCTTGGCGATCTTGAAGCCGATATCGTCGGGGTGATCGAAGCCGAAAATCGGCCCGCATTGAACGAATTCAACCGGATCATGGTTCCTGCAATCGGCGGAACGGCTTTTCGGCATGTCATGGTGATCGACGGCAACGATGAACGCGGCATCGATGTCGGATTGCTGTGCCGTGAGGGGTTTGCCATCGAGATGATGCGCAGCCACGTCGACGATCGCATGGCAAACGGCGTCGAGGTTTTCTCACGGGATTGCCCGGAATATCATGTGACGACTCCGAACGGCAACCGCCTCGTGGTCATGGTCAATCATTTCAAGAGCAAAGGTTTCGGCACGGTTGCCGGCTCAAATGCGCGCCGCAAGGCGCAGGCCCAACGGGTCAAGGAGATTTACGAGGGCCTTGTCGAGCAAGGTGAACAATTCATCGCCGTCGTGGGCGACCTGAACGACACGCCGGACAGTGATCCCCTTGCGCCGCTCATCGGCAATACGACACTCAAAGATGCGTTCACGCATCCCCGCTTCGACGATGGCGGCTTTCCCGGCACCTATGACAGTTGTTCGAAGGACAAGAAGATCGACTATTTGCTGCTTTCCCCGCAACTTTTCGAAAAAGTCATCGCCGGCGGCGTCTTACGCAAGGGCATGTGGCCAGGAGTTCGTCCCAAGAAATGGGACGTCTATGAGGAACTCGCGGAAAAGCGCGATGCCGCATCGGATCACGCTGCGCTCTGGGTGGATGTTGAGCTTTAAGAGATCGCTTTGCCTCTGCTCGCGTATCGCCAATTGCTGCAGCACGTTGCAGCCTATCCGGTTTAAATAGAACACACAGCGCGCGGAACTTCGTCGCTCCAAAAATGTTGTCCTGCAGCAAATGGAGCAAGACGACATGGCCAGCGAAAATCAGAGGGATCAACGCGACGCGCCCGAGCAACCGAAGGAATCGCGTTCACCCGAAGAAACGCCACCGCAGAGCAGCCCGCCTGTTCTAGACGCCGGGCTGGAATCGCCGCGCAGCAGTAACTGTTGATGGTTCAATAAAAAAGAGCGACGGAGGGCTTGGTCCCCCGTCGCGCTTTTTTGCGCTTGACGTATGTCTTACTCCGACTTCTCGATATTCCAGAACACCGGCGTCGCCGGGCCGTCGAGCACGCCGGTGAGCGATTTGCGCCAGCCGCTCGGGATGAGATACTGGCCGAGCGGGATGTAGATCACCTGGTCATAGGCCTGCTTCTGGATGTCGGCGGCGATCTTCTTCTGCTCGTCCGGCGAGGCGGAGCGCGCGAACCTGTCGCGGAGCTCTTCGATCTTGGCGTCTTCGGCCCAGCCGAACCAGCCGCCGTTCTTGCCGCGGCCGCCGACGGAAGCATTGACCAGGGGATTGGAGACATCGGCTGCGACCCAGTTGGTGAAGAACATGTTCCAGCCGCCTTCCTTCGGCGGCTTCTGGCTGGCGCGGCGGGTCACCACGGTCTGCCAGTCGGTGGCTTGCAAATCGACCTTGAAGCCGGCTTCACGGAGCAATTGTGCCGCGACGATCGGCTGCGCCTTCAGCGTCACGACATCACCGGGAGCCATGATCACGACCGGCGTACCGTCATAGCCGGATTCGGCGAGCAGCTTCTTCGCCTCCGCCATGCCGTCGCCCTTCACTAAAGTCTCAGCGCCGACGTCACTCTCCAGCGGAGTGCCGCACACAAAGAGCGCGCCACAGATCTTTTGATATTTGGTATTGCCGACCAGAGCATCGAGCACATCCTTCTGCTTCATCGCCAGGAAGGCGGCGCGACGTACCTTAACGTTATCGAAGGGCGGATAGAGGAAGTTCATCCGCCCCAGCGTCTGGAAGCCGAATTTGTTGAGGACGTCGATCGTGAGATCCTTGTTCGCCTCCAGCACCGGCAGCAAGTCGAACGGCAGATTTTCCATGAAGTCGATGTCGCCGGATTGCAGCGCGTTCACCGCGGTCTGCGCGTCGGGCATGGTGATCCACTCGACGCGGTCGACCTTCACCATCTTGCCGCCGGAGGTCCAGCTCGGCGCTTCCTTGCGCGGCACGTAATCCTTGTTCTTCTCGTAGACGGCCTTCACACCCGGCTGGAATTCCGCCTGCACGAATTTAAACGGACCGGAGCCGATCTGCTCCTTGATCTGCTGGCCCGCCGGCGTCTCCGCCATTCGTTTCGGCATCATGAACGGTGTGTAGGACGACGGCTTGCCGATCGATTCCAGCACCAGGCCGTAGGGCTCTTTCAGTTTCAGCGTAATGGTCTTGGCGTCGGTCGCCTCGATGCTGGCGACAAAGTCCATCAGCTTCTGACCCATATTGTCGTTCCGGCCCCAGCGCTTCAGCGACGCCACGCAATCCTCTGCCGTGACCGGCGCGCCGTCATGCCACTTCAACCCGTCGCGCAGCGTGAAAGTGTAGGTCAGCTTGTCGTCGGAGACTTTCCAGTCCGCCATCTGCGGTTGGATCTTGAAGTTGGCGTCGGTCGCCAGCAGCGTGTCATAGACCATGTAGCCATGGTCGCGCGTGATGTAGGCGGTGGTGAAACCGGGATCGATCACGCGCAGATCGGAATGCATCACCGCTGTGATTGTTTTGGCATCCGCCGGCGAAGACACCGCCAACGCAGCTGAGAGCGCAAGGACCGACAGGGCAGCATTCGACGTTATCGTGGGACGTTTCCAACGCGAGATGTGGAACATTCGATCTCTCCTGACTTGAAACTGGTCAAACGCCGATGATTAGTTATGCAGGCGGTTCGTTCTTTATGCACGAATGGCGCACTAAGACTTTGTAACTCAAGTGTATTCGAGACTTGCACCAAGCGCGTTGCGCGTCAATCGGGTTTTGACTCGTTGCTGCGCGGCGAATAGGCCTGACCACTCGCCAATGTTTAACTTTACAAATTCGTCGCCGATCATTCTCGTAAGCCGCTGAGCACCCACGCAAACGAAACCGAGAGAATCCCAATGAACCCAGCCAACCTTCCGTTTGATTCCGACGCCATGCTGCAAGGGCTGCGCGCCTGGGTGGAATGCGAAAGCCCGACCTGGAATGCGAGCGCCGTCGACCGCATGCTCGACATCGCCGCGCGCGACATGGCGATCATGGGTGCATCGATCGAACGCATCGCCGGACGGCAAGGGTTTGGCGGCTGCGTTCGCGCGCGCTTTCCGCATCCGAAACAGGGCGAGCCCGGAATTCTGATCGCGGGGCATCTCGATACTGTTCACCCAATAGGCACGCTGGAAAAGCTGGCGTGGCGACGCGAAGGCAACAAATGTTTCGGCCCCGGCATCTTCGACATGAAGGGCGGCAATTACCTCACGCTGGAGGCTATCCGGCAATTGGCGCGCGCCTCGTTCACGACACCGCTGCCGATCACCGTGCTGTTCACGCCGGACGAAGAAGTTGGCACGCCCTCAACCCGCGACATCATCGAAGCCGAAGCCGCGCGCAACAAATACGTGCTGGTGCCGGAGCCGGGCCGGCCGGACAATGGCGTCGTCACCGGGCGCTACGCGATCGCGCGGTTTAATCTTGAAGCCATCGGTAAACCGAGCCATGCCGGCGCCACGCTCTCCTCGGGCCGCTCCGCGATCCGCGAGATGGCACGCCAGATCATCGCCATCGACGGCATGACATCACAAGACTGCACCTTCAGCGTCGGCATCGTCCACGGCGGCCAGTGGGTCAATTGCGTCGCCACCACCTGCACCGGCGAAGCGCTCAGCATGGCGAAGCGTCAGGCCGATCTCGATCACGGCGTCGAGCAGATGCTGGCGCTTTCCGGAACCGCCAATGACGTCACCTTCAAGGTGACGCGCGGCGTGACACGGCCGGTATGGGAGCCCGATGCGGGAACTATGGCGCTTTACGAAAAGGCGCGCGGAGTCGCGAAAGCGATCGGCGTCGAGCTTCCCCACGGCAGCGCCGGTGGCGGCTCCGATGGCAACTTCACCGGCGCGATGGGAATCCCGACGCTCGATGGACTGGGAGTGCGCGGCGCCGATGCGCATACGCTCAATGAGCATATCGAGGTCGACAGTCTCGCCGAGCGCGGCCGCCTGATGGCCGGATTGCTGGCGACGCTGGAGTGATGAAATGCAAAACGTCATTCCGGGACGATGCGAAAGCATCGAACCCGGAATCTCGAGATTCCCCGATGTGCAATCGCACATCTGAGGTCTGTTGCTAACGCACCATCCCGGAATGATGGAGACCGCTCTTCCCTTCGCTCCTCGCTACTAAGCGCAAGTGACCATAATGCGCTCGAAAAGAGCTTGGCTGCATCGCAAAAACTGCGATGCAGATGGCACAGGACTTGCTGAAATGGTACGCTGGTGGCGGTCTGTGACCGAGTTGCCGATTGGCCCACAATCTAATGGATAACGATGCTCGGATACCTGCTCCGCCGTGTTCTTGCCGCCATTCCCGTGATGGGCGTGGTGGCGCTGTTCGTGTTTCTGCTGCTGCGGCTGACGCCGGGCGATCCCGCCGCCATTCTGGCCGGCGATAATGCGA
>Ga0193743_1001776_pt1 | contig 15712 bp, 13 predicted proteins | sample L2c2metaG_FD_143038 | JGI IMG/M metagenome (GOLD analysis project Ga0193743, IMG submission 143038) | Soil microbial communities from a riparian zone of the East river system, Colorado, United States - L2c2 | ecosystem: Environmental > Terrestrial > Soil > Riparian zone | place: USA: East River...
GGAGGTGGTGCCGGCCGCGGGCTCGACCCACAGTGCGGTACGCATCACGCCATCGCGAATGGCTGAACTGGTCGAAGCCGAATGGGTCGACGTGTGTCAGGATCGGCCGTATTGATCGCTACTGATCGTCGTAAGGTCTCGGCTGACCATAATATCTCGGCTGCTCATAGGTCCTCGGCTGATCGCCGCGACGTCGCGGGTCAGGCTGCTGGGGCGCGCTGGCATTGGATTCGAACACCGCGCGGCACGGATTGCTGAGCTGCGAAGTGTTCTGCCTGAGGCATGCCAGGATCCGATTGGCGTCCGGTATCTGTTCGCTGCAAAGCCGGAACACGTCGGGGGTGCAGGCCATCTGCTGTTCAATGGTCCCCCGATACTCCTGCGATAGAGCGGGATAAGCGGCGATGCCGCAGCCGATCGATATCGCAAGGCCCATGACAATTCGATGCACTCGCATGTCCGATCCTTTTTCGGATTCCCTTGTTTCGACTCCACTTGGCGTGCGTGTTCCGCGCCACATCTCAGCCTTCAAAATGAATGAGGCTTGGGAAGGTTCAGGCCGGACAACTAAATGTGAAAAGTCGGCACTTCTGTGACGCCGGATTCACGCCGCTTTCTTCGCCTTCCCGTGGAAGGGCGTCCACCCACCTACTCCACCTTGCCGATTTTCTTCACTGCCGCGATCAGGCGCGCGCTATCAACTTCCACGAATTTGGCAAACTCGGGCGCGTCCATGTAAGCTACCGGACTGCCCGCGGTCTCGAAGGTCTTCGTCACTTCCGGACTTTTCACCGCCTGCGCCATCGCTTCGCGCAGCCGCGTCATAATCGGCGCCGGCAACGCGCTCTGCGCGAACAGCCCGGCCCAGATGTAGAACTCGACATCCTTGTAACCGAGCTCACTGAAGGTCGGCAGATTGGGGAAGCTTGCAATCCGCTGCGCGCCCCAGTTCGCAAGCACGCGCATCTTGCCGTCGTCGACCTGCTGCTTCAGCGTGCCCGGCGCCGACGCCAGTGCCTGTACCGTGCCGCTCAGCAATGCTGTCAGCGCCGGTCCGGCGCCGCGAAATGGCACATGCAGCAACTTGATGCCGGCGCTAGCTGCAAACATTTCCATCGCCACATGCAACGTGCCGTAGGGACCCGAGGAGCCATAGGGAATTTCACCGGGGCGCTTCTTGGCGTCGTCAACAAAATCCTGCAATGTTTTCCATGGCGCCGATGCCGGCACCGCGAGCAACGTGGGATCGGCGAGCACGCGTGCCACCGGCGCGAATTGCGAGACTTCATAGGCGACGGGACGGTTGAACAACCGGTCGGCCTCCGGCAACACCGCCAGTGATGACAGCGTCATCAGCAATGTGTAGCCGTCGGGCTCGGCGCGCGCCGCGGCCGCGTTGCCGATCGATCCGCCGGCGCCGCCGGCGCGGTTGTCGACGACGACAGGCTTGCCGAGAATTTTCTCCAGCGCCAGCGCCACCGGCCGCGCCGCCAGATCCGCCTGGCCACCGGCCGGAAACGGCACGATCATGGTGATATTGCGCGCCGGCCAGGCGGCTTGCGCAAATGCGGGATTCGAGAACGCGGCCTGCGCCAGTGGCAGCGCCGCGGCGGCTTTGAGAAGTTCACGTCGGTTCATCAGTGTTTCTCCCCCGGAAGATTTTTGCTTTGATACAGCCTAGCCTGAACCGTAGGGTGGGCAAAGCGAAGCGTGCCCGCTCCACGAAGTCCTTACCGCGTCCGCGTCTTCGCTTTCGCAAAACGCTTCGCCAGAAAATCCGCCAGCACCTCGACGCGCGCGGGGCGCGGGCCGCCGGGCGGTGTCACCAGATGCACCGCACCCTCGGTCTGCTTCCAGCCTTTCAGGATCACTTCGACCTCGCCCGATGCAATGGCGTCGCCGACGATAAAATCCGGCAGGTCGGCGATGCCGAGCCCGGCGAGCAACGCCGGCATCAGCGCCTCGCCATTGTTGACGCGCAGCGGGCCGGCTGGCCGCACGCTGGCCTGCTCGCCCGCAGCGTTGGTGTAGTGCCAGACACCCGGGGTCGAAAGATAGGCATAGCCGAAGCATCTGTGCTGCGCGAGATGCATCGGATGCGTGGGCCGGCCATGGCGCTTGAGATAGGCAGGTGACGCCACCGTGTAGCGCGGCATCGCGCACAGCCGCCGCGCGATCAATGAAGAATCCGGCAGGCTCGCGATCCGCAAACCTGCATCGAAGCCCTCTCCGATCAGGTCCACCATGGCATCGCTGAGATGAAGGTCGATCGCGACATCGGGGTACTGGCTCAGAAAATCCGGCAGGATCGGCGCCACCGATCTCACCCCGAACGTCATGGGCACCGCGAGCCGCACCAGCCCGCGCGGCGCCACCGACTGTGCCAGCGCCTCGTTCTCCGCCGCCTCGCCATCGAGCAGCAGGCGCGCGGCGCGCTCGGACAGCTTTTGCCCGGCATCGGTCAAGGCGAGCCGCCGCGAGGTGCGGTTGAACAGCCGCGCACCGAGCCGCTCCTCCAGCCGGCTGACCGCCTTCGACACCGTGGCCTTGGACAGCGCCAGCTCGCCTGCTGCCGCCGCAAACGACCGTAATTCCACGACTTTTGCGAAAATCGCGAGGCCTTCGAAATCAGGGAGCTTTGCCATCCGGATCATCCCGTAAGATCAATAATGGAAACAATGTGTTTCGATAGTTTCTATTTATGCACCATCCGGAAGCGCATATCCAGACGTCATCGGAATTCGAACAACGGGGAACTCCAATGACCAAATCACTCACAGGCAAGGTTGCTCTCGTTACCGGCGGATCGCGCGGCATCGGCGCGGCCAGCGCCCGCGCGCTCGCCGACGAGGGCGCCAACGTTGCGATCAGCTACGTCGCCTCTGCCGACAAGGCCGAGGCCGTGGTCCAGGAATTGAAAGCCAAGGGCGTCGAAGCGCGCGCCTTCAAGGCCGATCAGGCCTCATCGAGCGAAGTCGATCAATTGGTGAAGGATGTCGCCAAGTATTTCGGCCGGCTCGATATCCTCGTCAACAACGCCGCCGTTGCGGTCAATGGCGCGGTCGACGATCCCAACAGCGACACCGCGGCGTTCGACCGCCAGGATGCGATTAATGTCCACGGCGTCGTCACCGCGATCCGTGCGGCCTCGAAGCTGATGGGAGAAGGCGGACGCATTGTCACCATCGGCTCGGGCATCGCCACCCGCGCATCGTTCCCCGGCCTCGCCGACTACGCCGCCACCAAGGCCGCGATCGTCGGCTACAGCAAGGGTGCGTCGCGCGACCTCGGACCGCGCGGCATTACCGTCAATGTGCTGCAGCCCGGCTCGATCGACACCGACATGAATCCGAAGGACGGCGGCGCGTCCGCCGAAGCCCAGCGTACCCAGCACGCGCTGCAACGTTACGGCACCGCGGAAGAAATCGCCGCCGGCGTCGTGTTCCTCACCAGCCCCGGTGCGTCGTTCGTGACCGGCACGGTGCTGAACGTCGATGGCGGCTTCGGCGCGTAATTCAAAATACCTCAACCACGCCGGGCGTACCGCGCGCCCGGCACTTTTTCTGAAGAATTTCAAATCAAAGGGAATATCCCATGATCGAACTCAGACCCTTCAACAAACTCGGCGGCGCCGATCACGGCTGGCTGAAGGCCAAGCACCACTTCTCGTTCGGCAGTCATTATGACCCAAGCAATATGGGCCATGGCTCCTTGCGGGTGTGGAATGACGACGAGATAGCACCCAATACCGGCTTTCCCGCGCACCCCCACGCCAATATGGAAATCATCACCTATGTCCGCGAAGGCGCGATCACCCATCAGGACAGTCTTGGCAACAAGGGGCGTACTGAAGCGGGCGACGTGCAGGTGATGAGCGCCGGATCCGGCGTGCGTCACTCCGAATACAATCTCGAGCCGACCAAAACCAAGATCTTCCAGATTTGGATCGAGCCGACGCGAGAAGGCGGCCAGCCGACCTGGGGTGCGAAGCCGTTTCCGAAGTCGGATCGCTCCGGCAACTTCGTCACCATCGCCAGCGGATTCAAAGGCGACAAGGACGCGCTGCCAATCCGGGCCGACGCCCGGGTGCTCGCCACCACGCTGAAGGCCGGCGAGAGCGCGGAATATGCGCCGGGCAAGACCCGCAATCTCTATCTGGTGCCGGCGGCGGGCGCGGTCGAAATCAACGGCGTGCGTGTCAACGCCCGCGACGGCGTCGCGATCCGCGACGAGGCGCGGCTCAAGATCACCGCGCTGGAAGATTCCGAACTGGTGCTGGTCGACGCGGCATAAGTCGAAAGACCGCCGCAACACAAAGATCGTCGTGCGCGATTGAAAGCGCGAAGTGTGCCTTCGCACTAGAAGTGCCGGGCACGACGATCCCAATCAAACCCAACTCACGGAGACTGAAGATGACAAAAGTTCTTGTGCTGTATTATTCCGCTTACGGTCACATCGAGACGATGGCGAATGCCATTGCCGAAGGCGCCCGCGAAGCCGGCGCGACTGTCGATATCAAGCGCGTGCCCGAACTAGTGCCGCCGGATGTCGCGAAAGCGTCGTACTACAAGGTCGATCAGGCGGCGCCGGTCGCGAAAATCGAAGATCTCGCCAACTACGACGCCGTTATCGTCGGCACCGGCACCCGGTTTGGCCGGATGGCATCGCAGATGGCGAATTTCCTCGATCAGGCCGGCGGCCTCTGGGCCAAAGGCGCGCTACACGGCAAGGTCGGCGGCGCGTTCACCTCGACCGCGACCCAGCATGGCGGCCAGGAAACCACGCTGTTCTCGATCATCGCCAATCTCCTGCATTTCGGCATGACCATCGTCGGCCTGAACTACGGTTTTGCCGGCCAGATGAAGCTCGACGAAGTCACCGGCGGCTCACCCTATGGCGCGACCACGATTGCCGGCGGCGACGGCAGCCGCCAGCCAAGCGAAAACGAACTCGCGGGCGCGCGCTACCAAGGACGCGTGATCGCGGAGACCGCGAAAAAACTGCATGGCTGATGCGACGCGGGCGGCATTCTTTTCGGCGAATGCCGCCCCATCTACTGGTGAGGGACGATAGACTCGCCATGATCGAAATTCTCTTTATTTATCAGTTGGCACGCAATCCGGTTCGGGCGATTGCGCGGCGCTGGTGGTGCCGCAGCCTCTACCGCGCTTCGCGGGGCAAGCGGCAGTGCCCGGAATGCACCAATTCGTGATGCCGTGCCTTTTGGTCGAGCGGTGACCCCGATCAATGAAGCGGCAATAACGCGCACATCCCCAATCGCTGCAAATTCGCATATAAAGGCCGGGCCGGATCGCGCCCGGCCTATCAGGAGATACCGATGGCAGCCTGTTGCGGTGATTCATGAGCGATACCTCACAGCTGCCGTGGCCGGAATTGCCCACCGCGGCGTGGCGCGAGACCTGTGAAACGCTGCATCTGTGGACCCAGATCGTCGGCAAGATTCGCCTGGCGCGTACACCATGGCTGAACCATTCCTGGCACGTCGCGCTGTACGTCACCGCGCACGGGTTGACGACCTCGCCTATACCGGACGGCACACGCAGTTTTCAGATCGACTTTAATTTCATCGATCACAGCTTGCAGATTTCGACCAGCGACGGCGCGCGGCGGCAGTTTGCCTTGGCCGGACATTCGGTGGCGAGTTTCTATGCCGCTGTGATGGCTGATCTCGCGGAACTCGGTATTCACATCGCCATCGACGAGATCCCCAACGAACTGCCGGACCCGATCCGATTTTCGCAAGACAAGAAACATGCGTCATACGACCCTGACGCGGTGCGGCGCTTTTTGCAAATTCTTGTGCATGCCGATCGGGTGTTCAAGCAATTCCGCACCGCCTTCCTCGGCAAGGCCAGCCCGGTCCATTTCTTCTGGGGCAGCTTCGATCTTGCGGTGACGCGTTTTTCGGGTCGGCGCGCACCGCGCCATCCCGGCGGAGTGCCTCATCTATCCGATGAAGTTGCCCGCGAAGCCTATTCGCACGAGGTGAGCAGCGCCGGCTTCTGGCCGGGCAGCGGCGCGATCGATTATCCCGCGTTCTATTCCTATGCCTATGCCTATCCCGAACCGGCCGGCTTTCGCACATCAAAGGTGCATCCGGAGGCGGCGTTCTTCAGCGAAGCCTTAGGCGAATTCGTCCTGCCCTATGATGCCGTACGCACGGCGGCAGACCCAGATGCGGCGCTGTTGGAATTCCTGCAAAGCACTTATGAAGCCGCGGCCAATGCCGCGAACTGGGACCGCGACGCGCTGGAATGCGCGCCGGGCCAGCCGGGCGTGGTGCGGCAGGTTTAGTAAATCAGCTATCTTCGCGCGAGGGCGGCTTGCCGAGTGCGCGCTTCACATAGGCGGCGAGCCGTGGATAGCGGCGAAATTCGCGCGCCGCGCGATCGCGCAGCGCGTAAGGCAGTCCGCGCCAACTCAGGGACGCCGTGATGTCGACCAGCGGTATGTGAGCCACGCTGAACCGGCGCTTGTAGGCGTAGTTGCCAATGCTGAAATCGAACGCTCTTACGCCATCCTTGTGCAAAGCGGCCATGGTGCGTTCGATGATCAACCGGCCCGGCGAACATTTCGACCACTTCTCGCCGGCATTGCTGATGCGCACCATCACGTAGCGTGAGCCGCTGCGGATGCCGAGCAAGGTCGCAACCACTTCGTTATCGGCAGTCAGCGCCGACACCACGGCATAACCGCCCTCAACGCCATCGCCGACCAGATTGCGGTAGAACGCCGCGCAGGTCTCGTCATTGAGAACGAAATTCAGCCCGAGATGCTGCATTCGCGTGCCCTGCTGCACCTCCATGGTCGAGAGAATCCGCAGCGCTTCGCTTTTGTCCGTGATCATTTTGAACGTTGCCGCCGGATTGCGCGTGAATACGCGCCAGCTTCGCTCCAGTTCCTTGCGCACGGTTCGTTCCAGCGTAAAGCGCCAGGCATCGAAATCATCGCCGGTGGTAACGACGTTGCCATTCAGCGAACACGGCCCTGCGCCGTCAAGCAACGCCAGCGGATTAGGCCTGCCCTCGAGATCGACCGGCATCTTGCGCAGGCGGATGAGATCGGCGCCACCGGGCAAACGTCGTAGCGCCGCCTTTAGATCGCGCCACATCGCGCGCGCCGCCTTTGCATCGCGTGGCGTCGCGGCACCCAGTACCGGCGCATTGTAATCGGTGAGATCGAGGTCGGCGAATTCGACGATCCGGATACCCTTTTGCAGGCGGCGGATCAGCGGCAGTAAGGCCACTGGTTCGCCAGTCGCCGCATCCGAGATGATGGCGATCAACGGCTCGACATGATCGGTGCCGGCAAACGCGCCGTACCACGCCTCAAGCCACTTAGGATGCTGGAACGGTGTCGACGAGCGATCGTCATTCCAGCGCATCACGGCCTGTTTCCAGTCGTGCGCAAATTCGATGTGAAATCCGGTCGCGCGAGAAATTTCCCGCGCGCCCAGTTTTCCCGTCGCTGCAGTCAATACTGTCATCGCTGATCTTCCGTCCAAATCGACAATCCTGCCGAGTTGCGCGGTGTCGAGCCGGAACTCGGTCGGACGACGTGCCTTGCGCTCGCGCTTGACCCAGCCGCTGTCACGCATCAGTTTCTGCATCACCGCCTTGGCGAAGTATGATGGACCATGCGTGCTCCGGCTCTTCGGCTGATAGCCGAAGCGATGCCGCAACAGGCCGTTGGCGAGATTGACGATCTGGGCGCGGCGTATCTCATCGTTCACATAGGACACCGTCATCGAAATGTTGACGCTGCCGAGATTTTCGACGCGATGCGGTGCGTTCAGCGGCCAGCTCAGCATCTGACCGGGTTCGAGGTCGAACACCTTCGCGTGGCCATCGTACCAATCAGCGTAGGGCATATCGACCTCGACATCGAACAGCGCGATGTCTTCGAGATGCTTGGGTTCGATGAACGGCGGTGTATTTGGATAAACATGAACGCGCTTGCGGCCGGCGATCTGGATCAGGCCCTGCCCCGGCAGATCGGCGTGATAATAGACCTGCGCATCGGGCGACGAGATCAGAATGCCGGCTTGGTGCTTCGGCGCCTCGAAACCGGGAACATTGACCGCGATTTCCTCGAACATGCCGTCCAGCATGGTGCGATACGCATTGTCGACACCGGAGACGTTACGCAGATTGAGCCATAGGCCACCGCGCGAGATCGCGTCCATCACCTGACGGCCACTGAGATTGCCGATTTCCCCTTCGCGCCACAGGCGGCGGGATTCCGTCGCACCGGTTTGCACCAGGCTGTAATGTTCACGCGGATAGCGCTCGATCAATTCAGCAAGTCTTTCGGTGGAGAACAGCGGTGACTTGTGAAGACCATGGGCGAGCTTGATCGGCTGCTGTTCCCACAGCAATGAATGGGTGTCGTCCCAACTCGTGAAAACCCTGTCGTTGATCATCGTCTCGCTCCTGTTGGTTCTGTCCCGAAATCCCGAATGCTGTCATCGCCCGATGTCCCGTTATGAGACGGCTAGACCGCTGTCAGGCTCTCACTGGCAAGAAGGGTGCCGCATGGTGGTTGCGGCCGCTGACCGGAAGCCAATGTCTGGGATGTATGGCTAACGCGGATATTTTTCGAAAGGCTCCGAGGGAACGGTCGCCGACATCTGGCGGCCGCAGCTCGCTGCGGGAAGGTCATGACGACATTGCCGTCAAGCAGACAAAGCTATCGTGCAGCGCCAGCGGATTGGGCTGAACCCAAAGATCGATCGCCAGCAAACCGGTCCCGCAGCCAACGTTCAAGGCGTGCAAACAATTCCTGCCCGGGTTTCTCGATCAGGTAATAGCTGACGCTCGCCACTGCGATCAGAAGACCAACAAAAAGCATCGTTACTACGATTGGTACGACATGCCCCCCCAATACGATCAATTTTCCCGCCTCACTTCCAAGCGCCGAGCCTGCGCCGTCCGTTGTCGTAAGCACCTGGCCTGTCATCTTCTCGATCATTGAGACCGGGCGATCGACAAAATTGAAGATGATAAAGGCCTGCCACATGTAGATAGAATAGGAAATTCGGCCAAGCCACGCATTTCCCTTGTTCAGCATCAGGCTCGAGATCGGCCCGGCCTCAAAGGCAAAAACGAAAACGACAACGGCGAAGACGAGCGGCGCGAGAAATGAATATCCTGTGTGTCCAGCGACCGACACATAGCCTGTGATTGCAATCAGCGCAGCCACCTCCAGGAACCCCGTCCTGAACTTGACGTGGGAAACAGCCCGCCAAAGTCGATAGGTCAGATGCCCGACGAGAAAACCGAAAATACATCTGGCGAGTCCCAGATCATAGGTCGCATCGATGCCGTCTCGTGCGAACAGAATGAGGATAGAGGCGCTGCCGATCAGTATCGCGACGATAAAGATCTCGGTCGCGAAGCGGATGCGACGGAGCCATGTTGTCGCAATAAGGAGTGCGGCAGCAAAAATGAGATAGGTCCAGAACTCCGCGCAAATGCTCCAACTCGGGGGATTCCAGGTCAACTGCCGTTCGATACCGAAAGACTGCCCGAAAGCAAGAATTGTCAGAAGCGAAGCAGGCGAGTTGGCTCCAGTGAAGGGTGGATAATAGAACGATGCGCCGCGCGCCGCGGAAACGGCCTTTGCACTTTCGACCAATACGAATGCAAGGAGCACCACGGCATGCAACGGCCAGAGGCGACCGAGGCGCCGAATCGCAAACGTGCCTAAACCCTCCAGAGTTCCGAGGCGATCGGCGTAACTGTGGGTAATGACAAATCCGCTCAATACGAAAAAGAAATCCACGAAAAGGTATGCGTTCCGGACAAAATCCAGGGAATAGATCGCGCTGAAAACGTTTAGATGAAATATCGCGACAAGCAGTGCGGCGATACCGCGCCAGCCATCCAATACATGAAAGTGTATCTTGGCTCCTGCTATCGGGGGCGACGTCATCTTCATCATCGCCGTGTTATTCATCGTCATGCCAAACTTCCCCCAGCAGTGCTGTCCCGATGTGAGACGGCAGGCCAATTCTCGCCAGATATCTGGCAAGAACGGTGCCCAGGCAGCCCCGACCGCTTACGGTAAGATAACATCTGCGATGTATGGCTAACGTGGACATCTCCGAAAAGGCGCCGCATCCGTACGATGACGTCAGAACCCGCATATCAGGCGCTCTTTCTCGGGGCGGGTCCGCAAATGCAATGCGGCGTCGGACAGTTCACCCGGCTGTTGTGCGAGGCCGTCGAAAAGCTCGCCCCGGGCAGTTGCACGACGTTAACCCTGACGCGGTCAGAAGGATCAGCCGCTGAGATCTGGCGCGCCACGGGATCGGCGCGGAACGTGGTCTGCAATTTTCCAATCGTGGCCTGGAAGCGCGTGATGTTTCGGCCGCTGCTGACACTGGCAATCGCGCGGTTGCGCGGGCGGCGTATCATTCTGCTCCAGCATGAATGGGCCGGCCTGCACAGGCTGCGACGCATCACCTATATTCCGGCACTGCTGCTCGCCGATACGATCGTGATGTTCTCACCGCTGGTGCGGCACGAACTCGCCGACGATCCCGTGGTCGGCTGGACCGCACAGAAATGCGTGCTGGCGCCGTTGCCGCCGAACATCGAAGCTCCCGCAGGGATCGCCGACTCCGGATTGCGGCAGCGGCTCGCCGCCGCGCGGGCAGACGGACGGCTGGTGATCGGTCACTTCGGATCGATCTATCCGGGCAAGCAGCCGAACGCGTTGCTCAACGTCTGCGCGATCCTGAGGGAACGCGGACTGAAGCCACTGCTCGTCTATGTCGGCTCCTTCATCCGCGGCATTGATAAGGTGGAAGAGGCGTTTCACGCCCGCGCCGCCGAACTCGGGATTGCTGATGACGTTATCGTCAGCGGTTATGTCGCGTCTGATCAAGAAGTGTTCGGAATTTTCAGCGAGGTCGACGCTTTCTGTTACCCGCTTGAAGAAGGCATCACGGCGCGACGCGGCAGTATCCTCGCCTGCGCGCAGTCGGGCCGCCCGGTCATCGTCACAGGTCCGGCCGAGACAGACGAGTTCGACCATCATCCGCGCTTCGGGGAACTGATCGACTGCGGCGCCATCGTGCTGGTTCCACGCGGCGCCGACGATACCGCTTATGCCGACAGGATCGTGTCCGCACTGAAAAGGCCGCCGTCGCCGGCGCCATTTGATTTCGATGGCTGGTGGCGGGATGTCGCACAGGCGGTGCAGGCGCAATTCTGCTTCAGTTTCTCAGCCGAAACCTCGCCAGATAGTGCAGGCCAAACACCGCGATCAGGAACGTGAACCACATGGGATCGATGCGTTCGAGGAAGAAGCTCTCCATCGAGGAGAGATAGAGCCCGAACAGCCAGATTTGCAGCAGCAGCATTGCCAGCGGACCGTTATTGCCGCCACGGTCGGCAGCGTCGAAATTGCGCAGCGGCGCAATCACCAGCACCGCAATCAGCAATGCCAGTCCCGGCAACCCCATCGCCAGCGCGGTATCGAGATAGCCGTTGTGGCTGTGCGAGGCAAACTCCGCCCACTCCATGCCCTCCGGTAGATTCTGGATCGAACTGGAGCCCCAGAACGCCGAGAAGCCGTAGCCGATCGGCAACCGCAATTGCAGTGCCTGGACCGCGAAGCTCCAGATGTCGGTGCGGCCGGTGAAGCTGGTATCGAGCGGCAGCAACTTGGCGATGTCGGCCAGACCTTCGCTCATGACGGTGCCAACGCTCAGCAGATTCAGCACCAGCAATGGCGTAAGCAATATCACAGCGCGAAGCCAGAACGAGCGGACGACAGCGGTAAGCGAGGTCAGCGTCAGGACGGTGAAGAATAACGCGGTGGAACTTTTGCCCTCGGCATTGAGCAAGAATAGCGACGCAAGAACGATGATCGCGGCCCCTGACAATCGCGCGCCCGACCTGACGATGTAGATACCAAAAAACAATATCATCGCCATCATGGCCGCGGCGACGTTCTTGTGGCCGAACGAGCCACGCCAGCCACCGGCGAGGTGGGGCTCCTGTGCGTCGGTCGCGAGATGGATCGACAGGTTCGGCGCCAGCAATATCCCGAGATAGCAGATCGCGAGCAGCACCAGTGCGGCGATGCTGAACCAGCGCACCAATTCGCTCTGCGATTTCGGCAACAGCATCATGACGGCTGCCACGGTAATGACGCAGGCAGTCAGCGCGAAACGCCGGATCGAGGTGCCAGGATCGAGCGACAGCAGGACGGTTACCACGATCCAGGCGCCGAACAGGACAAAACCCGGCGAAACCAGCGTCGCCAGGCCCCGCAGCTGATCGCGCATCGCCAGCGCGACCATCAGCAATGCCATGCTGCCGAATGCCAGATAGGTCAGGGTCTCGTTGCCGGTCGAAAACTCCTTGAGTGCCTGATTGCCAAGGTCGACGAACGGACGCAACGACACCCAGGCCAGCAGGAGCGCGCCGATGAAGGCGGCGCCGCGCAACACGTCCATCACCTGTTGGCGCCGCAATTCACCAACGACGGCGCGGATTTCGGAGGTAGTGACGAACTGGCTCAAGACACGATCTTCGAGGCTTTATAGGGTTGCGGTTCGATTCCAAGCGACGCCAGCGCGCTGCCGAGCGCTACCGCCATCGGGTGCAAGGCAATGATCGGCGTTTGTTCGGTGACGATAAGCCTGACGGCACGCACCAGCGAAAATGGAAGCTGTGCCAGCATCTTCACGAGCAGCTTGAGCCGTGCCCACGCCGTTCGCGCCGACTTGAGTTCGACATGATAATTGATCGCGCCGATCCGCAGTCCGCGCAGCGCGAGCCATCCGAGGCTGGTCCGGCTCTGCGGGACAGTCTCGGTAATGACTGCGTCGGCGTTCCAGTGGAATCTCATTCCGGCCCGACGGCAACGGACAAAGAAATCCGTGTCGCCTCCACCAAGGAAATTGAATCGGAGATCGAATGAAGAATCCTCGAGTCCAGCGAATACCGTCCGCCTGATCAGGCAATTGCCACAGCCATAGATGACCGGCACGGGGCCGCTGGATTCATAAGCCGGCCAGAACGCCGGATGACGGCGCAGATTGCGCTTGGCCTCATCATCGAAATTCGGGAACACCGGTCCACCGACAATGTCGGCGCCTGTTGCCTCGGCGGCGCTCACCATTTGCTCCAGCCAGTCCGGCGATGCGATTTCGTCGTCGTCGATCATCAAGAGATATGCCGCGGACGGGAACGTGTCCAGCGCGGTCTCGAACGCGGCATTGATTGCCTGACAATTGCCTTGCCGGGGCTCGACGACACAGAGCCCCTGGAGTTTACCGGCCCGCAGAAATTCAATCGCGACGGGAACGCTCTCGCATCCCATCGCATCGTTTTCGACGATGACGACGGTGAAACGGCGATGGGTGCGCTGTTCGGCAAGCGACTGCAACGTCCGGCGCAGATACTGCGGGCGGCGGAAGCTAGGAATGCACACCACCGTCTCGGCCAGAGGATCGAGTGAAGGTGACGTCGATACGATTGCATGGGAGTTATGCGGCATGATCTCAGAGAGCTCCTGCCGGTACGGCGGCCGTGCGCCTGTATTGCTCGACCACATCGAAGAGTGGTTTGCGCTTGAAATCGGCATCGAGCGGAAGCGGACGATTGGGCATCCCATCCCGACGCTTGAAATAGGTCGGCACCCAGGTGTAGCGATCGCTCAGGCCCCAGGTCAGGATCGCCTTCGGACGAACGACATCACAAACCGCTCCGAGGAATTGAGCGGCCATGGCGGCAACCATCGCGTCGCGTTCGCTCACCTCGCCAGGCAACTCATAATCGATCACATCGAGTTCGGTAACCAATACATCGAGCTTGAGCGCCTTGATCTCTGCGAGCATCGCCTGCAACCCGTCGCGGTCGATGGTGCGGCCGGCTAACAGATGCGCCTGCAGCCCGACGGCGTGCAACGGCACATCGCGCTCGCGCAGCGCGCGCAACAGCCGAACAAGGGCCTTGCGCCGTGCCGCAAAGCGCGGACCCTCGTACTCCACATCATATTCGTTCAGCACAAGCTGCGCGTCCGGATCGGCGAGCGCCGCCGCACGCAGGGCGATCGGCAGGTAGTCCGGGCCCAGTTGCTTGGTCCAGATGGACGGGCGCAGCCATGCGGCATCCGTCGGCCAGTCTACCAAAGGCTCGTTCACCACGTCCCAAGACGGGATAGCGCCCCGATACCGGGACACAACCGTTTCAATATGATCGACCAGTTCCTGCTGGGCCTCGGCGCGGCTGCCAATAGCCTCGGTCCACTCCGGCATCCCGCCATACCAGGCAAGCGTGTGGCCGCGGACCTCAATATTGTTTTGCCGGGCAAAGTCCACCAGCGCGTCGGCCTTTTCGAACCGATATTGACCGCGGGCCGGATGAATATCCGGCCATTTCATCTCACCCTCGGGGACAATCAACTGGCAATTCGCAACGATTGCCGCACGATAAGCCGCATTCGATGCCAGCGCGCTGGATCGCACCGCTGCACCGTAAGGAATTAAGCCGTCATTGCCGCTGGCGGCAACAGTCCGCGCTTGCGGTGTCGCAAAAGCGGACACCCCGGACAGTCCGGTTGTGCCGGAAATGCCCAGTGTCGCAGCCTTGGCCGCGCCGACAAGAAAATCGCGTCGGGAATGCGTCCTGATTATCATGCGTGCACGTCCATCTGGATAGCCAATGATTACGTGTTCACTGTAGCAATAACTGGTCCAACGCAGCGGAGCGGCCGCAAATGTAACCGTCATGGTTACCGCGCGGCGAATTAACCAACTTCATAACCCGGCGCGATGCCGCAGATCGGTCCGGCATCGATCTTGCTCATTGGTCTGCACGTAAATCACGCCGCCTGGAAACCAATGCCTTTGAACGCCATCGCCACAGACACTCACGACATGAATCTCGTCGCGTTGTTAACCCCAACGTATGGACGCGATCTGGAGCTGTGTACCCTGCTCTGCGAGAGTGTCGACCGTCACGTCAGTTCATTCTCGAAGCACTATCTGCTGGTTCCGGACTGCGACTTGCCGTTGTTCGCCCACTTCGAGAGCGAACGCAGATCCGTTATTCCCGCGTCAAGGTTTCTGCCCAAATGGCTGCGGCCGCTACCTCGCATCGTCCAGCGCAAGCGGCGCCAATATTGGTGGTCGCTTCGAACCAAGCCGGTAAGCGGTTGGCATGTGCAACAATATCTCAAGATAGCTGCGACCATCGCGCTGCCCTACCGGCGATATTGCATCCTCGATTCAGACATCGTGTTCTTTCGCGACTTCGACCTGTCGCGCTTTGAATATCCGAATCCAATTCCGCTTCTGAATATGCCTGGCGAGGTCACATCCGAGCAAATACCCAGCCAGATCCGCCATGCGCGCTGGGTTGAGACGAGCCATCAGTTGCTCGGATTTCCCACAGCGCCGCTTCCGGCATCCGATTTCATCGGCCACATCATATTTTGGGATCAAGAGACGACGCGGGCGATGGCCTCGAAAATCGAGGCTGTGACAGGCCTGCATTGGGTCGAAGCACTCTGCCAGACCCGCGAATTTTCGGAATATATGCTGTACGGCTATTTCGTTGAGAACGAGGCAAGCTTCTCGGGCCAGCACACGCGCACGCCACGCACCCGGTGCGTCAGCTATTGGGATGACCCGGAACTCAGCCAAAGTGAACTGAACCAGCTGCTTCGCGGC
>Ga0193743_1001777_pt1 | contig 15710 bp, 16 predicted proteins | sample L2c2metaG_FD_143038 | JGI IMG/M metagenome (GOLD analysis project Ga0193743, IMG submission 143038) | Soil microbial communities from a riparian zone of the East river system, Colorado, United States - L2c2 | ecosystem: Environmental > Terrestrial > Soil > Riparian zone | place: USA: East River...
TGGGAAACATGCTTTCTTTGTTTCAAACAAAGAAAGAAACACTTATCATGTTTCAAAAAGATAAATTTTGAGAAAAACAAAAAAATTATCTATGGGAAACCTGAAAGAAACACATAATGTGTTTCTCAGATTTTTCTTTCAGAAACACTTTTTGTGTTTCCATGGGAAAAACCCTTTGGAAATCACAAAATGTGTCTCTTAATGGGTTTTTCCGGGGGAAACACCACCCGGTGCCAGCAGTGACTAATAAATCTTCTTGTGATCACTTTGTCTTGTCTTTTGTTAAGCGACTAGCAGACATGAGAGTAGGAGGTAAGCCTAGGAAGCAAGGCCTGTTGAGTTGGTGACAGGTGTGACTTAGAAGTGTCGTCACATCGACAACTTCTCTTCCTTCTTCCTTGAGGCAACGCTCCAATAATTTGGTGAGTCCTTCAACATCTTATCATCTACTTATGATGAAACGCACTGGGCTCTGACAATAATTGATGTCACGCACTACGCTCAATGAGCGGCGGCCTAGAAAACCGTTCACTGAATTTTCTCTCTCCCCAAATTCTCACCAGATTCTGATCTATCTTTTTTTCAGGTAAATTTTGAACCGATTCCTTTGCTTCTTTCTTAGCAGGTTTTCATGGTCATTTTCGGCATCCAAAATATCACGCTTTTTTGAACCATCACGACTGCGTTCAAGAACGGCTGACTTTGCTCACACTCCGCAGCACCCCATCATAATTCATCCTCTAACCCCCCTACCCTTCTTCGACCTCTCAGTGTTGACCCCCTTCCAAGATCATTACCTAATGCAAGATCTTCATCCCTGGCCCTTCGCTTCACTCTTTTTCATGTGAAATTTCCCCCTTCAAAATTCTTGAGACCTTTGAGATATTGAGCACGACCAGAAGCGAGTGCAGGCGTCCCTCCTAATCCAGACGATGATTCAATGAATGGTCGAGATGGGTCAACAGAGAGCGACGATAGTGTCGATGGAACGAGAGGACGGTTGCGGCGAGCTTGGCTTTTAGACCCGAATACGGTACTGGAGCTATGTGTGGGGGAACGGTATATCAGATCGTCATTCGACGAAGGAATAATGTAGTCCTGTGTACTAGCTTCCTGTGCTGCCGTAGCGGGTTACACGAAGGGCGATTTGGACGAAACACAAGATGATCTAGAATAAAAATATAGCTTACCATTTGCGAGCCTAGTAACTTGCAAAGGCTCTTCCACAATTCGAATCAATTTGTCGATTTGGTAACGCATTTTGGCTTCGAGGACAGTCATTTTTTCATTAACAGCAAGATGTTCAATCATTGAATCGATTAAATCTCCAATTTAATCGCCTCGAGCATGTTGATCCTGTCTGATAAACGGCTGTGTACACGACCGTTCAGAGTATTCCCCAAATTACGACCGGACGAAGCCAGGACCAGAGATCGTAGATATGAAACAAGGTGATGCTTCAATGAAAGAAGAGATATGCCTGTTGTCATATCTAACGTCTGTCGACTGCTCATCGATTCTCCGGAAGATGAAAACGTTGGAACTGACTCCTACTTGATGGTTTGAAGGGCCGCCCTAGCTGTTGACAGGCTGTTCGTCGTAGTATCAAATATGTTTTCAGCAAGCTTTCTTTTTGTGACTCCATTGCACCTTTTTTCTCCGCCCAGACTTTACCCATTTCCCAGTCGGCGCTGTGCTTTTGTCCCAAAGCTCCCAGCTAGACGCTGCTGCTTCTGTCATGACTTCTCTTCGCTCTTTCCGTCGGCTATGTCGAATGCTGCCAATAGGTTGAAGTCAAAACGATCCATTACCGATCGTAGGGACAAATATAAGGACTCCCAACGACATAGGGGCTGTACATCTGGGGAAATGGGGAAAGAAAGTGGCAGGGGAGACGAAGTATTTTGGCCTCGTGATAGAGAGATGGGTCATACAGAATCATGAGCAGCACAGAGGCGTGTAGCGCGACAGCAGATGCTGTAGATTGCGATATCTGGTATTGGTAAATGGCAGACGATAATAGGCAGTCCACATCGATGGGCTCTATATTGCTGATGGTACCCCTCGAGAACAGTCGGGCACCTATGGATCTATACAGTCTCACCGGCTCTAGTGTCGCAAACTTGTCCATAACCAACAGTGATAACACTACAAACTACATCTCAAATGAAATACTTCTTTTCCTCCTCAACAGCAACACGGAATGGGGATGATAAAGCAGCAACCCCCGTCCTATAGTTAGTATATTCAGTAAGTACAATTGGACCTGGAATTAGTAACGTACAGGGCAAGGAACACACCCCCCTCTGAGCCTCATTGCAGACTGCTCCTGTCCTTTGCGGGTGGTCATGTTCTGGGCAGGTGCAGGTTGCTCAACAACAACATTTTTCTTCGCTGGTGCGGGCAGAGGCTCGCCCAAGTACGATTGTGAAGAAGAAGACGAGGACATGGTGGTGGTAGTTAAATAAGACGTATTTAATTAAGTCCTAATCCTGATTTGGATCGTTATCATTTGATCTTGACCACAACAACCATCATGCCAGTCGGAGAGTATTCGTTAAGGCTTCAGAGTGGTACATTGACGTCCATCACATCTACACACTTATGAACCACTTTTTTGACAGGAATCACTGGCGGTTTTGCACCCCCAACCCCTAATGCCATCCACACCATCACACAACCACTCAACACAAACACCCTCACCATCTCGTCTTCACTACGCCCGGATGGAACTCCCAAATTACAACAAGTTGCCTCAAAGTCTATCAGCTCAGAGGACGAGCACACAGCTTCCCTAGTCAACGAATTGTATGATATTCTCAAGGTCATCCCTACCGAATATCCTCCAGGAAGTCAGGACATCTACGGCCTAGACACTAGCATCTTTTGGGGAAGCGACGATTTGCAGTGGATGAACGGGGGGCCACAAGGATGCAATGGTGGAGTTAGCACAGTACAACCCACTCAAGAAGATAAGGCCAAATTCAAACGCGCTGTCGAGATCGTTATCGAACTTGTTCAGAAGGAGAAGTAATGTTTTTAAAGCTTTGAAGGTTAATATTAAGGATGTTTTATGTATTTTTTGAATTTGTTGATATACAATTAACAATATGATTTATTGTACTACTTCTCTCTCCGGTCGGTTGTACATCGTATCAGTCAATTTTCACTATTTTCATCAAGCAGGGATACAATTCGATGCTTCGGGACTTACCCGAGATAAGGTATGTTTCCAGTAGATCCGTGGTTTCAAAAAGTAGTCCAATGCAATAATCTTAGCCTTACTAGCTCTCCGATGGTTCGCTGTGCGACGAATATTAATAGTTGAGCGTAAGTCGATAAATTCTACGAGCTCCAATTTATCGTTTACTTGCATTCCACTGCCAAAGTATCAGGAAAACAAAACAATGGCCGATTAACCCACTTCTTCCCTTTGCCCCCCAGAATCCTTTTTACTTCTCGGAAGATGAACTCCTTTCCTAACTTTGAACTTTGACGTCTCGGCGAGACCCTCGTTATCAACTTTCAAGTTAAAAAATATATGCACAAGTCGGTCCTCATGGTCACTCTTTTCTTCCAGAGCGCACGTCCGTAATTGATAGACGGAATTATCCGACCAGCGGATTGCAGCGGACCAGCGCCTAAAATAAAGTTGACTCACGTAATTGACTATAAATATAATTTTCACTTTCTACTTACAAAAGTGACTGCCTTGAAAAAAGAATGGCTACTAGCAATTTTGCATTAACATCTCAGGAGGCCTCGAAGTTCGAGTCAGATAACTCTCTAAGTTGCTTGTAATTATAATTTGAAATTTGGTTGTTTTGTTTTGCAACCACTTCGTCATGGGGAATTGCTAGTCAGTCGTCCGCCATAATGATATATTTCATGTTATTTATCCTAATTGAAAATACAAGAACAGCAACCAACAACAAATGCCGAACGCCCAACGAGAGACGACAACGGACATACGACAACAACGTACGACGATGACGATGTACATGGTACAATGACACAACGATGATGGTGAGATAGCGATGGTGACACGACAGCGACACGACAATGACGACACCGACAGTCGTTGTCAATCACGCGACGATGATGACAGCAGTGACGGCGATGGTGTACGTTGACGATGACGTACTACTACAATGTACGTCCGCGACGGCGACGACTGGTAAATATTTTTATTCCAGTAGTGATGATACACACTATTTATTAACAGTCTTTATCAATTACTAACCGGTCCTGTAACCCGAATATATGGAAAAGCATGCAGATAGTAGGATAAATAAAGAAAATAGTAAACTAATGATACGAGAGGTTTATGACAATGGTAATGGTAATAATTATCACAAAAAGGTCCTACCCTTAAAATGTCACGTGATGATGCCAATACGCCTAAAACAATATGATCAAAAAATTTCTCATTTCCTACCAGCATTGCGATGAGTGAATTCCAGTCCTACAGTCGTTCAATATGGCTTTCTTCCAGCGTTCCCCACCATGTCTCCACAAGAATCTTGAATTCTCTGGTGTTTCCTGGAAGGCGATCCATACCCAGGTCCCATATGACGGCTTGAATTGATAAACCTAGCAAAGCATTTTGCCAACAATGGGGTCTTATTGCCACAAACTTCAAGTCTCAGTTCCACCAATTGACATGGTGCTTTATTGATTTCAACCGGATTTTCAATATTGTTCCAGTGTATTGACTTGTATTTGATACAGTGAGGATCTTGTCCCTGTACGGATAAGTAAGTTCAAGACCCACAGCTATAGCCTATGTAGAAGATGTATGTATCATTTTGAAATGATCCACAAGTAGCGTGGCATGGTGGCTTCTGGATAATCGACATCCCATTATTTAGGTTGAATCGCACAGAATTGAAGCACCACAAAGAATGTGATAGACACCCACACACCTTGAATCTTGAGATAGTTCAGAAGATTTAATTGTCACACTGGGGCATTGCAATTTCTATGATCCGTTGGAGACTTGAGCTCGGAGTTTTCAAGGCGGAAGGCAATCCAAAGCAAAAAGGATGTGTCATTTGGATGAGTTTCTGGAAGGGTGAAAAGAATACCAATGGATTAAATTGATCCGAGTCGTGCATGCCAAAATTCATGGTCTAACCACTCTCCACCAAGTCTAGCAGCTTGTATGGTTCTTCCGGCTTCATTCGGGGTCCTCGAAAGTTGCAAAACCCAGAGTTCGGATATAGCCACGGATTGGAGATACTCTGGCAACCGATGATAGTTCAGGCCAACGGCGTGAGGCCCGTGACTATCGTCGGACAATGTGAAGCGCCCGTTATGTCTATGAATTATCTGAGGAAAAGGAACGATTGACATAAGGTTGATTTTTTTTTAAAAAAAAAAAAAACATGTATACCTCAACAACATCCTCCGCGGGATAGGGGGTTGACCATTTCTTTCTGAAAGCAGCTGTATTTATTTCAAATAAAGCGCCATAGTCCGCAGCGAACCGTATATTTCGCTCGACCTTTTCCCGGACAACGGGGAAATCTGCAAAGCGCAAATCTGGATCGTAAAGCCGACATAGGTCAAAATGGGCAATGACTTCGGGCTTGAAACGCTCAAAAAGTTCATATTGCGCGTCAAAGTAAGCCAACAAAAATGCTTCCTGGCGGACGCCCTCATCTTCGATGCCAAAGCTTTCCAAAGCCTTTCGGTAAGTTGGTAGGTCAAAGTCGATGGGAATGCCATTAACATGATGAATGGACCCAACGATGTATTCCACTCGGTCTCCGTGTCGCTGTAGGAGATTTTGAATGCCATCAAGATCTGTGTTCGTTATATATTCCGTCTCCAGTCCGACTAGGAGAGTTATTTGGGGTGCGTAAAGCTGTTTGAGTCGATGAGCCTCCATGATGAACTCATCAAACTGCTTTGAAAGGGTGTCAATTTGTACGCCCATCTATATTAGGACGTTAAATGAGTAGTCCTACCATCCAAATAGGTATAAGCCCACCTCCTCCGGGTATAAATCGACTTCCCGATACCGTGGCACATGCTCCGTCAAACCATAGATTTGAAAACGTTGTCGAATGGCTTCTTGAACGACCTCTTCCAGCAACCCAGAAGCATGCTTGCAGTATTGACCCGAATGAGAGTGGTGACTGTGGGGCATCTATACGTTGAAGCCAACGCTTTTGAGCTGAGTCCTTTGAAATTTCCTGATCAGTGCAGGTGGCAACTATCTGATGCCTCATCACTTGATCGGAGCTATAAAAAGTCATTTTATTTTAATAGATATGGTACATTTATATAATTGGAGCATTTCATGGAAACTTTGGGTCTTTTTGGTGAATACACAGGGGATAATTATAGTCACACCCGAAGACCTCTGTCGCCTGCCCTGCCCTGCGCAATAAAAATGGATCGGGATACAGTCATCCCGACTGCACCACATAGAACCGTGACCTAACATTGGTTTGTTCAGACAAGCCGTACTTTACAAAAGAAGGACAGACCCACCCCACAAAATATGATAGATTTGAACCATATAAATCCGTCATCAGTCGTGCGCATGCGCAACAGAGCACCCTCAATTGGCGTACCAAGAAGCAACGATATGCCTACAATTGAAAATGCAATGCCCATCCGAGTCCTGTAGACGTGGGATTAGTGGCAATATATTAGCAAACCACAAATTTGTCCTACCCGTGTTCACCCGTATGAGAACTCAACTGAGCTAATAGCGACGGAATCAAAGAAACGTCTGGTCGGATAGGTGACTCAACACGGACGGAAAGAGGATGATAGTTAGATTTGACTCACAAGATCCAGACCAAAAGCCATACAACAGACCAAAAACGATGACCCCAGCAAAACTCGAGATACCGAACCACGCGAACGCTAACGCAGCTGAGATGTACATGCACGGCAGCAGCATATTGTATGACCCAAATTTATCGGCGAAGAAATTGGGGAGCAATCGTCCCAGTACACCACCTGCATTTAGAATGGCTACCTATAAAGATAAATTAAGCAATTGTTAAAGCGGCAGGCTCCGAGCAGGCGCTCACTGAATAAAACGCAAGCTTCGTATTGATGCCAACATCAATAGCATATAACTGGAGATAGAAATCTAAAAGCGGAGATTCAGCTTGACTAGCCGCAAAGATGAGCTTATAATTACATGGGAAGAAGAGTCCAAGATTGATACAAAAAGCCCTTTGCACCGTATCAGAATGACAGGATAAAACAGACTCCTTCTGACGTACGACGCGATGGAAATCAAGTAGGCAGAATCTTGAAATATAACGTGGAAATTAGGTTTATGAGAGGGTGATTTTTGCTGCGGCTGAGTTCTCATGAAACAATTGGAAAACACGAGCATAGCGCCTGCAAGTGCAGCCGTGGCACGAATTCCATTTATGAAAGATGTGCGTCGGCTTATTTCAATGAGCAAGATAGGCCATACAATCCCGCCGACCGAAGCGCCCTGATAATAATAAAAGGTATTTATTATATAGTTGTGTCCAGCGAGACTGGACTGATTAAACTTACGGAGACAGCAATCCCGGTGGCCAATGCCCTCCGACGTTTGAAATGGTGGCCAATAATAGTCAAGGAAGGCAGAAAAAGCAGAGATTGTCCGAGGCCAATTCCTACTGCCTGTGCCAAAAATACCTAAAGATAAAGCTCAGAGTCTGCCGCTCGATAGATTATATTCGGACCTGCCTGGTAGTAGTGGTTCCGGTGTGTTAACGAGAGCATAAGCATGGATAGCACTTGTAAAATAGACCCAAGGGCTATCATGTAGTGGCTGGCATGAGGAACTGTCACGACACGACCAAGATACCAACAGAGGAAAAAAATACAAGTATCCAGCATCAAAAGCTCTTCCAACGAGGATCCCAGGTGCGTATTGCATAAATAACTGAAAACTACCTATCCAACTGCGATAAAGTCGTGAGACCAAGCAGGCCATCGCAACAAAAAAAAAAGCAGTCGACTGAACTCACCTTATGTTTGACGGGGTTTCATGGCTCAGGAATTCCCTTGTATAATAGTCTTGGTATACACCGAAGGCCGATACATACCTCAATTGGCCCGGTCCAAAGTGAGGCCATGGTATCAAGGGAAGAAAGACATAAATCTACCCGTATGTGCAAAATTGTATCATCCAACTGCAACACATCAGTGAGCAATGATTTTGTTAATGAATCACTGACATACGTTCCCGCTACCGTCAACCAGGCAGCTTTTCCACCGTCATAAATCGAGCTTGATTGTTGTACGGCAGGGGTTTTTTCTTTTTCGAAGCTTTGGTCGAGACTAGAGGAGGCTTGGGCAGTGAAAGACCGACTACCTTCTGACATAGAGGAAAGACCTATTTTTTTTGGGGGGATGTGTAGCAGTTACGGGACGAAATCCTTCCGTAGCGCATGGTTTTATATCGATGTCGTCGTGATCGGGCAACAGGAAGCGTAGAGCGGCAGTTGCAAGCCAGAGATCGAATCTGCGAATTATTACCTCCTCATGTACCTAGCTTCCTGATGTGTTAATAGTCTTGCTAAATAGCTTTGAGAATCGAAAGAGTATCATGAACCTCGTAAACTGAGTAATTTGATCATGGTGGTCACAAGGAGAGGTGACATATTTCTTTTGGTCGGGCAAGATGTTATCGAGAATAGTACTAGAGCTGGTATACTACTCGGTAAAACTTTAAGCTTATTACAAGCCGTTAACTAACCTCCCGTCCTTCGAATACTTAAGTTCTGAGCCCTGTTTACTCACATTTTTGAAACCTTACGAGCTTGAAGGGTTTGATCCTGCACCAGGTGTATATACAACTGAAACCAGGAGGCCTAGTAAGGGTTTATTGACTTCGATGCAATTGCACGCCGAAGTGTATTGAGCTGCATACAGTTGGAGTGAAACATTGATTTATATCTGCAGAGGTTACAGAACCAGGGAGCGAATGATTAAAAACGAGTTGTATGCCAGCGGAAGGTCCGAAGGCTCACCGTCTCAATCAGGTCAATGAACCAGACTGTAATAGTATGCGGCTCGGCACACAATTCAATGAGGGGCTGCATGTTCCAATGCGTGAATGTCAGAGAACATCCCCCGCCGAATACACAATACACTCGTATACGTCAACGGCAAATAACGATTGACTATACCGTGGTATAGTCGGATATGACGCACCATGGCACACCATCTTGAAATGCTGTAGAAGGTTGCCTTTTACAAGGTGCAGATAGAAGCATGCGAAGTCTATAACTAGGCGAATCATGTGGTGATAGCTGAACAACCGAGCGGATCGAGAAGGGGTAACGGTGAATCCAGAAATTGTAGACCTAAATGGCCTCGGAGGCATCCGAAAAGTGCAGAATTCTACAAGGCTGCGTGTAGGCCTCGATCCATATAGTTGGGGGTGAACATCAAGAAGTCGGTTTGTGATGCCAGGATTAGCAGACGCGTAAAATTTCACATGACCTCAAGTCAGCCTGCGAATGCGAGCTCTGAACCAAAGAACGACCGAGTTAAAGCGCTATGGTCTTGAAAGTGTTCAACAGTAGACAAGCATGGCGGAAAAACGCGATCACATATCAATCGAATAAAGAAATATCCCGAGGGCAACGCGTTAACGGCGGGGTGCTTCCTGAGCATGGTCCTCCGGTTACCAGAAATTGCACCCCCAGTCCTTTGAACCTACTTGCTAAGGGCCAGAATATTGTATTGACGACTAGGCTAAAATGGCAAAGTTACAATGACGTTGCCATTCCACTTATCGTTCTCTTGCCGAGGACGGTGCATGTTGTTCCGAAGTAGCTAGATAACATGGAACGCAGTGTATAAAACCAAGAGTTAAACCATGAGCGCTTGAATAAGTATCGAATGTATCGTATATTGGCGATAAACGCCAGAAGCACAGATACCTTGAACCCATGCCATCAATAGCCCACCCGATGAAAGGATTTAGAAACCCACTTGAACTGGTTTCTTATGCGTCATTCTCATCCGTTGTTGTGTATGTCAGGTTATCGAACTCCCGATGCGCTAAGAAACCCATGGCACTTCAGTGTCGTCAAAAGTTTCACTATACGCCAGGAACCAGAGGTTGTGAAGTCAGTTTCAAACCCAGTTGCGCTTTCCTCGGACTCGTAGTATATCAGTCAACAGAAGATTGATTAATGAGACACCGACCAGGCAAAAATACGCAAAATGCTATCACCAGCCAATCTACTTCTGGGGAAGCGTCTGTGATGAAACATACAATCGGGGACATGTGGGTTTCAGGAACATAGTTCTTGTTTGTGAATTTGAGATACGTGGCGGTTGCAACGGCAGCAGGGGGTCACGAATAAAAACCTTTCTTAGAACATGAAGCATCAAGGTTCATGATGAATTAAGAAGCGTCCTGAGTCTTCTGGGAGAGAGAACGTCGGTTAAGGTACGTGAGGAGAACTTGAAAAAATAATTGATCGTGATGCATTCCCCGTGTCCAGCGATGTAATCGGTCGCGATGCAGCCAAAGATCGAGTGGATCCAGGATTGAATCAGAATTCTCTCCTGGTTGTTTGCGTTTGTTATATCTGGTGGAAACATGCTTGCCGTTTCTTGCCTGTTCCACGATGCCCCCTCGCTCAAACCGTTCTTACAATGGCTCATTCAGTCCTCCAAATGATACCACAACATACAAGGATCTTATACTCTTCGAAGAGCGTCTCAAAACAAATGCAGCCAACCTTCAGCGACGGAAATCTCGGTATCAACGTGTGTCTCTATAGCTGGCTTGGACCACAGATGTTGCTCATCTCTTGCAGTCTTTCTATTGCAGCTACTGCTGGTCATAGCCTTTCTTCTATCTGAAGTACTGTTGCCACCTTCAAGCTCGCTCCTAGCTATACCATATAAAATCATTTTGCAACGTCTGCTCCCTGATATCTACACATCAGAAACAGAGATTACTCTGCACCCTTATTTTGCGAGTGGCCTTCTTTTTGTCAGTGTCACCACCCTTGTGCTCTTTTTTGCCAGTGGCATGTATTCTGAGAAAATTGCGTACGCCAACAAGTAAGCGAGGTCTTTCTTGCCTCACCAATCAAATCTTATGGAAGAACAGATATGTTCCGCATGCCAATCGCGCATTGCGCTCATTTAATATGTTTCTGAATGTCCGTAGACCACCTTTACGTTCAAAATTCTACTGGAACCCTCTTTCTTTCTTCTTCCCTCGCCCTGTTGAATCATCAAGCGCACCTCGCCCTGTTGAATCATCAAGCGCACCTCGCCCTCCTTCTCCTCCATCGCATAATCGGCCACGTTCAACATCTACCACTCGGCCCATCCCACCCATTCCTCCAGCCGCCAACCCTCGTGGCGAACTTATCTTCTCCTCTCGCGTCGATAAAAATTTCCGCGATTCGTATGAACGATATCGGTCGGCCTTCGAAAGAAAACGTGAGAAGAAGGAATACAATGAACGCCACAAAAAGTGGTATGGCAAGTTATTTTTTTGGGAACGCGCCCCGAGCCCAACTTCCGCGGGTGCAGGTTCTGGAGCCTTCACACCTACCCGTGTCTCGTCTTCGAAAGGTACGGGGTCCAGAAGTGGAACGCCGCCGACACCGAGTAATTCGGGGAGTGGAGGCATTGTAATGAAACAACGGGAGAGGAGTGGGTCTCCCATGCGTAGGGAGGATACACCGAGGGAGAGGAGACCGAGATTCTGCGGTGATGGGTGTGGCGGTTAGTTCTTGAAAAAGCCATTCGCAAGTCCCTTAGGGATGTCCTTTTTATCCAGGTTTAAAAATGTAATGGTTCAGTAGCTGGCAAAAGCTGTAAATCACATGTTATTGACATTAATATCAGATGAGCACTTTAATGTCCTCTGGGAATCTCACTGAATTTCAGTTCAGTCAAAATTTCAGTGAAGCAAACTGAATTTACAAAAGGAGTTCACTGTAATTACATGCCATTTTACAGTGAAATTCAGTGTACTTTTCTACTAAAGCTTGATTCAATATTAAATCAGTTAAACAGAAATCATCCTTACACTTTGCAGGCTCAAGATTAAATGCTGTTTTTAACTTGAGTCCTACAGCAAATTGAATATTTTAAATAGAAAGGTTGATACACTGCTGGCACCAGGTGGTGTTTCCCTTGGGAAAACCTATTTTTAGACAGGTTATCAAGGAAACACTTAAAGTGCTGGATAAATTTTTTGTGTTTCTATGAGAAAAATTGTTTGGAAATTACAAAACATGGCTGAAAATAGGTTTCTCCAAGGGAAACACCACCTAGTGCCAGCAGTAATATAAAGGTAAGGTATTGGAAATATATATATTGAATTTGGGGATTTCCTACAGGCAGGATACAAGGAATAAAGTATTTTAAGAATAAAACTGTCCTAAATCAATTGCCCACTGAAAAACTACTTTTTTAGTAGTTTTTTCAGTGGGTAACTGATTTAGAACAATTTCATATTTAAAATACTCTATTCCCCTAGATCTTGTAACATATCTTATCTGTTATTCTGCCTGTAGGAATTCCCCAAATTTAATATATATATTTTTCCAATATCTTAATGCATATTTTATATGTTAGCCTCTGTATACAAATTTCCCAAATATTGAATATTAAATATTCTTACCATAAATCCAGCATTTTAAATACTTAGCAAAGTGTAGAGCACCTCACTGCTGGCACTGGGTGGTGTTTCCCCCAGAAAAACCCATTTCTAGACATGTTTTGTGATTTCTAAAGGGTTTTTCCCATGGAAACACAAAGGGTGTTTCTGAAAGGAAAATTTGAGAAACACATTATGTGTTTCTTTCATGTTTCCCATAGATATATTTTTTGTTTTTCTCAAGATTTATCTATAGGAAACATGCTTTCTTTGTTTCAAACAAAGAAAGAAACACTTATCATGTTTCAAAAAGATAAATTTGGAGAAAAACAAAAAATTTATCTATGGGAAACCTGAAAGAAACATGTAATGTGTTTCTTGGATTTTTCTTTCAGAAACACTTTTTGTGTTTCCGTGGGAAAACCCCTTTGGAAATCACAAAATGTGTCTCTTAATGGGTTTTTCCGGGGGAAACACCACCCGGCACCAGCAGTGCCTTTTCAGTTAAACTTTTCATTTTGATCAAAAGCAGGTCTGTAGCTTGTCAAATATCTTTTTTCCTGCAGCTTGTCAAATATTATATTGTAAATTAAGATTAATTTTATATCAACCTTTTTATCTAAAATATTCAATTTGCTGTAGGACTCAAATTAAAAACAGCTTTTAAGCTTGAGCCTCCCAAAGTGTTACAGTGTATTTAGCTGTAGCTGACATATGGCAGTCATAACATGCATATATGGTCATAGTGAAGTGGGGTCGCCGATGGCCCATGGGTTCCCAAATGCTTAAATTACAATCACTAGGGACTTGACTACACTTGCAAAGGCTAAATGGGAGAAATCCCATGAGAAAACAGCTTGCATATATTGTTTGAAAAAGATTTGATGAAACATCAGCAGTACTCTGATTACCACTGTTGTTGAGTGGTACTGTACCCACATTATGTGAGGTGACTTCTCTGTGACAAAAGCCTATTCAAGCATGCAATTGTCACATTTGGATATAGGGGCAAAAGGCTAATCAAATTACAGTATCTAGTAGCTGGTTCCTGCTGAAGTGTTCCTCAGGAGAGCAGAAACTCATATCAGATTTATGTGGTAAAGTGAATGATTAGAGGCCTTGAGTGTCTCTGGTAAACACAGTCAGTACTTAGAGTCTTAAAGCACAAAAATGAGGGAAAAATAATGCATCTCTTAATAGCACTTTGTGTCCCTCAAATTTGAAAAAAACTGGTCATGCGGCTCATGCTAGCCCTTAGATATTTCAGTTCTCTAAGGGGTGGCATGGCTAGATAAGGCAATTTCCCTTTTTGAAAGTGCTATTACACATCCCAAATTTCATTTCATTTTATTTTATCTTTCCTACATATATAAACCTAGTAGAATACACAGTAAAAGACAGGTATAACCTGTGTGGATACTGGTCATGTGGCTGTGTGACTGTTGGTGGTGACAATGCATCACAACATGTTGCATATTGTCTCACATGTTACAGTCATCACTAGCTTGCACTTGTGTTCGGTGCTGGGCAGAGACAGTAACAAAGAGCTAAGTTGTCATGGTCCATGCTCGGTCACATTCTTTCCAAAGAACAATCATTGGATGGCTCCAACGGGGTCTCCGATGATGGCCACCTCACCATTGTTCAGTGCCACCCTTACCACCAGCCACCCTCGTCAGACTTATATCGGACCTCTGTTGGAATTCATCCTTTACTCCAATACCACCAACCAATCATCATTCCTATCATTGCCATTACCAACCAGCACCACGCGCTATCCACCACAGCACAACCAGAGCCCCACCATGCTCCACACATGTTCCATGTTGTAGGCCAATCATATTGTGCACACACCAGTTCTCAAGGTCATGGGTTTCGGTTGCCACAAGGACTTGCAATGATTTGAGTCAGCACTCTTCAGCATCCTTTGGAGTATGAGTCTTTTCGTTATATGATCCATTCTGCTATCATATGCTCTCCTAAATATCTCCTTATTGTTAGGGGACGCTCCGCTTTGTCCGACATTTCCTCCGATATTTCTCCGTCACCTCTGTATATTCCTCCTCATCATCACTAGTCCAAGACAGAGTGCACTCGTGGCTCTGATACCGGAGTCTGATGGTCACGTGACGTAGCATTCCTATCGCCTTTTCACCATTCTCCATCTTTTTCATCATTTTATTATCTCAACTCCCATTTCTTGGTATATAGACATGCATCCCACCTTAGCAGGGTTTTATCCTTTTCTTTTAGGATCCCCTGCTAGGTGCGCTTTCCTGTCGTATTTATGTTTATATATATGTTTAGAATCCCCTGCTAGATCTCGACTAAGTCGTTCCGCAGTTGCCCTAACACTTATATGTTTATGTCTTTATCTGTATAAATACTTGAGCTGTAGTATGTAGTTCACCAGTTCGAATATCAACTTAGCAACCTTATTCTCTTAACTTGCTCTCATCTGCCTTAAGCTTCTTCTCAGCCTAACTCTGGACTCTCCTACTCCATCCAGAACTCCAAAATTTGAGGCAAACCATCAAGAGAGTGGCACAACCTATAAGTTGAAGCCAATGCCTCACACAAATTTGGACCCGACATCTCCATCCAAACTCCGAGCTTAACATAAGTTCTATTCAGGCAAAGGGCACTTCCAAAGGTTATAAGTGAAGTGTAGTGGATTTAACCATATGAGTACTAAGGTCAAAACTAGAAAACTATTGCTAGGTACAGGCTCATTATATAGGTAATGTTACGACACTCTTTTTACTTTTACTTTTACTTTGAACACTTGAACTTTACTTGATCTTATCTTATATATCTCTTGATCTCTTGATCATATCGATCTTATCTTGATGATCTTATCTTGGCGATCTCATCTCGACGATCTACGATCTTATCTTGATCTCTTGATCTTATCATCAGATGATGATCTAAGATACATTTCTTTTACTTTATTACTTACATGCATTTGACATGCCTTTGACTCATGTCTTTCATTGACGATTGACATGCATTCTACACATGTTGCTGCGCAACATGCTTTTACCATATGTTTTACATGTGTTTGCCTTGAGGACAACACATGGACATTAGTATATAAACC
>Ga0193743_1001778_pt1 | contig 15704 bp, 13 predicted proteins | sample L2c2metaG_FD_143038 | JGI IMG/M metagenome (GOLD analysis project Ga0193743, IMG submission 143038) | Soil microbial communities from a riparian zone of the East river system, Colorado, United States - L2c2 | ecosystem: Environmental > Terrestrial > Soil > Riparian zone | place: USA: East River...
CGACGGGGTCTTCGACGCGGATTACGCGCGCGATCCTTCTCGATACGCCGCTGTCGATCGATCGCGGCGAGGTCACCGACAAGGGCTCGATCAACCAGCGCGCGGTGCTGGATCATCGCGCCGCATTGATCGACGAGCTTTATTCGCCAACATCAGCAGCACACGTGATAACGCTTAGCTAACCAAGACCAATTCGCCAGGGAGAAAGCCATGCAGTTGAAGGATCAAGCCGCCATCGTCACCGGCGGGGCATCGGGATTGGGCGCCGCGACCGCGCGCAGGCTCGCCGCCCAAGGCGCCAGGGTCGCCGTGTGCGACCTCAACGCCAAGCTCGCGGAAAGCGTCGCCGCCGAAATCGGGGGTGTCGCGGTCGTCTGCGACGTCTCCGACGCATCCTCTGCCGAGGCGGCCATCGTCCAGGCTTCCAAGGCCCATGGCCCGGCGCGGGTGCTGGTGAATTGCGCCGGCATCGGCGTCGCCAAGCGGGTGATCGGCCGCGATGGTCCGATGCCGCTCGCCGATTTCGACAAGGTGATCCGGGTCAATCTGATCGGCTCCTTCAACATGCTGCGGCTGGCGACTGCGGAAATGTCGAAACTGGAGCCGCTCGCGACCGGCGAGCGCGGCGTCGTGATCTCAACCGCATCGGTCGCGGCCTATGACGGCCAGATCGGACAGTCGGCCTATTCGGCGTCGAAGGGCGGCATCGTCGCGATGACGCTGCCGATTGCGCGCGAATTGGCGCAGTTCGGCATTCGCGTGCTTACCATCGCGCCGGGGCTGTTCCTCACGCCGCTGCTGGCCAATCTGCCGCAGGAGGCTCAGGACAGTCTGGCCGCGTCGATTCCGTTTCCACGCCGGCTCGGGCATGCGGATGAGTTCGCCTCGCTGGCGCTGCATATGATCGACAATCCGTATCTGAATGGCGAAGTGGTGCGGCTCGATGCTGCGCTTCGCATGGCGCCGCGCTGAGGATATTGCATGTTCGTCAACCGGCGCGATGTGCAGATCCAGTGGGGCGACTGCGACCCTGCCAACATCGTCTATTACCCGCGCTACTTCGAGATGTTCGACGACTCGACCTCGATCATGTTCGAGGCCGCCGGCTTCTCCAAGCAGGACATCATCAAGCGATACGGCCTGGTCGGTATTCCGATGGTGGATACGCGGGCAAAATTCTATATCGCATCGACTCACGGCGACTGGATATCGATCGAAAGCCGGATTGAGAGTTTTAAGCGATCGAGCTTCGAGGTCACCCACAAGGTATTCAAAGGCGAAGCTTTGGCGATCGAGGCGTTCGAGACCCGCGTGCTGGTCGGACGTCATCCGGATGACCCCGCGCGGCTGAAATCGGCGCCGGTGCCGGAGGAGATTATTGCGAAGTTTTTGCGGGGCTGACTCGGCAAAGCGCATGGCCTAAAGAAGGGGCTGAATTATCGATCGAATTTTGATCTAGACTTAGAAAATAACACTCAAGGGAGAAATCGATGAAGAAATTTTACCTGTCGGCCGTGGCAATCGCGGCGGCTCTGGCGCTGCCGGGACTGCCTGCGACGGCGCAGACCAATGAGATCGTCATCGGCATCACCGTCACGACCACCGGACCCGCTGCGGCGCTTGGCATTCCCGAGCGCAACGCGCTTGAATTCGTGCCCAAGGAAATTGGCGGCGTGCCGCTCAAGGTCATCGTGCTCGATGACGGTGGCGATCCGACCGCCGCCACCACCAACGCGCGGCGCTTCGTCACCGAATCCAAGGCCGACATCATCATGGGGTCGTCCACCACCCCACCAACGGTCGCGGTCTCCACGGTTGCGAACGAGGCCGGCATTCCGCATTTCGGGCTGGCGCCGTTCCCCATCAACGAGGCGCGCATGAAGTGGTCGGTTGGCATGCCGCAGCCGGTCCCGATCATGGGCAAGGTGCTGTACGAGCACATGAAGGCGCACAACATCAAGACCGTCGGCTACATCGGCTATTCCGATTCCTACGGCGATCTCTGGTTCAACGACTTCAAGACCCAGGCCGTTCCAATGGGCATGACGATAGTCGATGAAGAACGCTTTGCGCGGCCGGATACCTCGGTCGCAGGACAGGTGCTGAAGCTGGTCGCCGCCAATCCCGATGCGGTCCTTGTCGGTGCGTCCGGCACCGCGGCGGCGCTGCCGCAGACCGCACTTCGCGAACGCGGTTACAAGGGGCTGATCTATCAGACCCACGGCGCCGCCAGCATGGACTTCATCCGTATCGCCGGAGCGTCAGCTGAAGGTGTCATCATGGCGTCGGGTCCGGTGATGTCGCCGGAAACGCAGCCGGACAGTGCGTTGACCAAGAAGCCGGGCCTGGCGCTCAACACCGCCTATGAGGCCAAGCATGGTCCCAACAGCCGCAGCCAGTTTGCCGGGCATTCCTACGATGCCTTTGCAGTTCTCAAGCGCGTCATTCCGGTGGCGCTGAAGGCGGGCAAGCCGGGCACGCCGGAATTCCGCGAGGGGATCCGTCAGGCGTGGCTGACCGAGCGGGATATTCCGGCCAGCCAAGGCGTCTACAACTTCACAGAAAAAGACCGCTACGGCCTCGACGATCGTTCCCGCATCATCCTGACGGTGAAGGACGGAAAGTACGTTCCGGCGAAGTGAGTGGGGGCGCTACCTAACGCAATGGCGTCGTCATCCGCGAAAGCGGATGATCCAGTAATCTGCGGCGCTGGAGATTGATCCTAATGGTGGCGAGATACTGGATGCCCCGCTTTCGCGGGACATGACGGTGGTGCAAGAACTGTAGGGTGGGCAAAGCGAAGCGTGCCCACCAACGGAAGTAATATCGCAATCAACGAAAAACGGTGGGCACGGCGCAAAGAGCGCCTTTGCCCACCCTACGTTCTTCAATATCTAAATCGCGCTCGCCCCCTCGTGCTGAAAGCCGAGATAGCTTGCGGCCACGCGCTGGTTGGTCGCGACATCTTTAGCTGGTCCGTCCAGAATGAACTCGCCGAGCTCCATCACATAGGCGCGGTCGGCGATTTGCAACGCGGCTTGCGCGTTCTGCTCGACCAGCAGCACCGACACGCCGGCGGCGCGCAATTCGCCGATGGTCCGGAAAATATCGGCGACGATGATCGGCGCCAAACCGAGACTCGGCTCATCCAGCATCAATAGGCGTGGCGCGCCCATCAAGGCACGGCCCATCGCCAGCATTTGCTGCTCGCCGCCCGACAGCGTTCCCGCCAACTGCTTGCGCCGTTCCTTCAACCGCGGAAACAGCGTGTAAACCCGTTCGAACGATCTCGCCGCCGTCGCTTTCGCGATCCGGAATGCGCCGAGTTGAAGATTGTCCTCGACGTTCATGGTGCCGAACAGCTCGCGATGCTCCGGCACCAGGCTGAGGCCGGCGGCGACCCGGTCCTCGATCTCAAGCTGCGCCATGTCTCCGCCGGCAAAGGCGACGCGGCCCTTCAGCGGCAGGATCCCCATAATGGCATTCAACAGCGTGGTCTTGCCGGCGCCGTTGGCGCCGATGATGGTGACGATCTCGTTGTCGGCAACATCGAGCGACACTGAACGGACGGCTTCGACCTTGCCATAGGCGACATGGGCATCGGACACCGACAGCAGCGCGCTCATGCCAGCACTCATGAAACCGCTCCGAGATAGGCCTTGATCACTTCCGGATTGGTCTTGATCGCATCGGGCGTGCCCTCGGCAATCTTGGTGCCGAAGTCGAGCACCACGATGCGGTCGGCCAGATCCATCACAAATCCCATATCGTGTTCCACCAGCAGCACCGACATGCCGCCGTCCCGCAGCTGGCGTAGCAAGCCTGCGAGCTGTTGCTTCTCCAGATGCCGCAACCCCGCGGCCGGCTCGTCGAGCAGCAGCAGGATCGGGTCGACGCACAGCGCGCGTGCGATCTCGACGATGCGCTGCTGGCCGAGCGACAGGCTTCCCGCCAGCTGGTCGATCTGGTCGGCAAGGCCAACGCGCTCGATCTGGCGCGCCGCTTCCGCCAGCAATTTCGCTTCGTCGGCACGATCGAAGCGGAACATGCTGGAGATGGCACCGGCATGGCCGCGCAGATGCGCTCCGATCGCGACGTTTTCCAGCACGCTCATATCCGGCACCAGTTTGACATGCTGGAAGGTGCGGGCGATGCCAAGCTTCGCCACCTCCTGCGGCGGCGCGTTATCGATATTCCTGCCGAGAACGGAGATGGTGCCGCCTGAGGAGGTGAGCACGCCGGTGATCAGGTTGAAGGTGGTGCTCTTGCCGGCGCCGTTCGGGCCGATCAGCGCGACGATCTCGCGGGCACGGACCTCGAAGCTAACGTCGTTGACGGCGATTACGCCGCCGAATTGCTTGCGCGCATTGTCGATCTGCAGGAGCACGGCAGGAACGGTCGCTGCTCTGGTGCGCGCAGGCAGTGTCAGGGATGTGTCGGGCTGCCTGCGGTGCAGTTTGAATGGCAATCGCGCCATCAGCCAGGGCCAGACACCGGTCGGCGCCAGTTGCAGCAGGACCACCAGCAGGATGCCGAACACGATGGTCTCGAGCTGGCCTTCGCCATGAAACAGATAGGGCAAATAGCTCTGAAGAATCTCTTTCAGGATGACGACGATGCCGGCGCCGAGCACGGCGCCCCAGACGTAGCCGGCGCCGCCGACAACCGCGATGAAGAGATATTCGATGCCGGCCTGCGCGCCGAACGGGGTGGGATTGGCGGCGCGCTGGAAATGCGCATAGAGCCAGCCGGACAGGCCGGCCAACACCGCCGCATAGATGAAAACCAGCAGCTTGGCGCGGGGCGCTTGCACGCCAAACGCTTCGGCGGCGACATGTCCGCGCCGCAACGCGCGGATCGCGCGGCCGGTGCGCGAGTCCAGCAGGTTCATGGCGAGCAGCGCTGAGATCAGCACCGCGATCCAGATCGCGAAGTAGATTGATCCCGGATCGAGCATCTTGAACGGGCCGATCGCCAGCGGCGGGATACCGGAGATGCCGTCGTTGCGGCCGAGGAATTCGAGCTTGCTGAACAGGTAGAACAGGCCGATGCCCCAGGCGATGGTGCCGAGCGGCAGATAATGGCCAGACAGCCGCACTGTGACGAGGCCGAGCGCGACCGCGGCGATGCCGCTGACCAGAAGCGAAAGCGGCAGCGTCAGCCAGGGCGAAACGCCGTAGGCCGTCGTCAGCACCGCCGTGGTATAGGCGCCGAATCCGCAAAACGCCGCCTGGCCGAACGAGGTAAGACCGCCGACACCGGTCAGCAACACGAGCCCCATCGCCACCAGCGCGGCGAGCCCGATATTGTCCAGCAGCACGATCCAGAACGGCGGCATGCCCGGAATGAACGGGATCACCGCCATCACAAGCGCAAAGACGGCGATGGGCAGCCGCTGCGTCATCGCGATCAATCCTTCTCTTCCTCGACCGCAGGCGCCGCAAGCGACCGCAGCACGAGAACCGGAAGAATCAGCGTGAAGACGATGACCTCCTTGAAATTGCTGGCGTAGAACGAGGAAAATGCTTCGACGGTGCCGACCACCAGCGCCGCGATCGCGGTGAGAGGATAGCTCACGAGGCCGCCGATGATCGCGGCGATGAAACCCTTCAGGCCGATCAGGAAGCCGGTGTCGTAATACAGCGTCGTGATCGGCACGATCAGGATTCCCGAAATCGCCCCGATCACCGAGGCCAAAAGAAATGCGATCTGTCCCGACAGCGTGGTTCTGATGCCGACAAGCCGCGCGCCCAGGCGATTGACGGCGGTGGCGCGCAGCGCCTTGCCGTAGAGCGTGTAGCCGAAAAACAGCCACAGGCCGACGATGAAGGCGACGGTGATGGCGTAGACGGCGATGCTCTGGCCGGTGAAGCGCAGCGGGCCGACAGTGAAGGCCGCATCAGATATCGTCGGGCCGCGCTGGCCTTCGGCGCCAAAAAACACCAGGCCGAAGCCCTGCAGCGCGAGATGGCAGCCGACTGAGGCGATCAGCAGCACCAGCACCGAGGTGTGTGCGATGGGCTGAAACGCGATGCGATAGAGAAACAGCCCGATCGCCGCCACGATCAGCAGCGACAGCGCGATGTTGATCGCAATGTGGGTCTGGCGACCGGCGAGCCACGATGTCAGCCCGAGGATGACGAAAGGCAGGATGATGTTGACCGCGAACGCGCGCCCGACAAGCCGCAGATGCAGCGATCTGCGGCCGACGAATATATCGAGGCAGAACGCCACCACGCCCATCGCCACCGCCAGCCGCGCGGTGCCCGGCACCTGGCCGACCGACAGCGTGGCATAGGTCAGCGCGCCGTAGGTGACGAACTCGCCCTGTGGAATCAGGATCACGCGCGTGACGGCGAATACCAGCACCAGCGCCAGGCCGAGCAACGCATAGATGGCACCATTGGTAATGCCGTCCTGCACCAGGAACAGCATAATCGTCGTGTTCAAGACCTGGCGCTCCCCCTCACGCGTCGGGCCGGTTGCGACCTTGGGGATCGACCGACCCTCATATGACAGCAGTTGAAAAGTGCTGCCGATATTTGATATGGTGCATAACAATTATCAAATATAATCTCAAGCCCGGTCCGGTTCTGCCGGGCCCTTCCAACCTAGCGGGATTGCGAGCCTCGAGCGATGACTGTTTCCAAGACCGCCGCCGTCGATTCCGCCAAGGCGCCCCGCGCTGCCCGCAAGGAACCTGCCGACGGTCCCGCGGGAAGCGCAGCGCTGCAGATGGGCGAATTGTCGGAGTTGCTGGGCTATTCGCTCAAGCGCGCGCAACTGAAGGTCTTCGAGGATTTTCTGCGCTGCGTCGCGCCGTTGCAACTGACCCCGGCGCAGTTCTCGGTTCTTCTCCTGCTCGACAAGAATCCGGGACGCAACCAGACTGAAATTGCCAGCACGCTCGGCATCCTGCGCCCGAATTTCGTGGCGATGCTCGACGGCCTGGAGAGCCGCGACCTGTGCGCGCGGGTGCGTTCGACCAACGATCGCCGCTCCCACATCCTGATGCTGACCGACAAGGGCCGGGCGGTGCTGACACGCGCGAAAAAGCTCGTCGCCACCAAGCATGAAGCGCGTCTCAACGAATTGCTGGGGCCGGCCAACCGCACAGCACTGCTGTCGATGCTGGCCACGATCGCTCGGGAGTTTTGATCTCAACCTCGCCCCGCTCTTTGCGGGGAGAGGTGACGCGTGACCGCCGCCGTCTTCAGTTCAGATCCACCAAGACCACGTTGGTATTCGACGCTGGCGCGATCAGGCTGCCACTGTGCGGCCGGGAATCTTCGGTGCCTCGCGGCCTGAAAGGAACAACCGCTCGATCTCGTGTGCGGGGAGCGGTCGACTGAACAGGAATCCCTGCATCTCGGTACAGCCTTCGGACGCAATCCTGTCGAGCTGTTCCCTGGTTTCCACGCCTTCGGCAGTGGCCGTCATCCCCATTCCATTCGCGAGCGCCGCGACCGCCCGCACGATATTGAGGGAGCCTGTGTTTTCCGTGATGTCCTTTACGAACGATCGGTCGATCTTGATCTTGTCGAACGGAAAACACTGAAGATAGGTAAGCGAGGAATATCCGGTGCCGAAATCATCCATCGCGATCCGAACACCAAGCGCTCGCAATTGATGAAGGACAGCGAGTGTCGTTTCCTTGTTCTGCAGCAGGACAGTCTCGGTAATTTCGATCTCGAGCCGTGTCGGATGCAAGCCCGAAGCAGCGAGTGCACCAACGATGACTTGCATCAGGCCGGGATTGCGGAATTGAACCGCTGAAATATTGACGGCAACTCGGATATCTCCGGGCCATTGGGCTGCGGTGGCACAGGCTTGCCTGATGACCCACTCCCCGATCGGCACAATAAAGCCGATCTCTTCGGCCAGCGGAATGAATGTGCCTGGAGCGACCATCCCCTGCTTTGGATGATTCCAGCGAATCAAGGCCTCGAAACCGCTGATTTCGCTGCTCGCCAGATTTACCACCGGCTGGTAGTAGAGTTCGAACTCGCCGGCAGGCAGCGCCTTGCGCAGGTCCTGCTCCATGATGCGACGGGTTTGCATTTGCAGGTCCATCGCAGGCTCAAAGAAGCGGAATGTGCCGCGTCCATCGCCTTTCGCCCGGTACAGTGCGAGGTCCGCATTGCGCAGCAGCTTATCAGGGCTCAACCCGTCGCCCGGACCGACCGCAATGCCGACGCTGGCACCGATGATGGCCTGATGGCCGTCGATGTCATAGGGCTCGCTCATCAGCCTGATGATGCGCTGCGCGAGAGAGGTTGCATCGGCGGGATCTGCGAGCGGCGCCTGCACGATTACGAATTCATCGCCGCCCATCCGCGCGATCGTGTCCGTCTCGCGGACCAGTCCGCGCAACCGGTCCGCGACTGTTTTCAGGAGCTTGTCCCCGGCGGGATGGCCGAACGTGTCGTTGACGGCCTTGAACTGATCGAGATCGAGGTGATGAACCGCTACCATCTCCTCGCGATGAATTCGGCCTAACGCGTGTTCGAGCCGCTCATTCAACAGCACGCGATTCGCAAGATCGGTAAGCGAGTCGTGGTGGGCCATATATTCGATCTTGACCTCGGATCGGCGCTGCTCGGTGATGTCTTCATGGGTAGCAACCCAGCCGAGGTCGGACATCGGCCGATGACGAATCTTGAAGGTGCGCCCGTTGCGCAGTTCGATGATGCTGTCTGTGGGTTTGGCAGACACGGCGACCTTGGTTCGCCAGTGGAGGTATTCATCCCGGGACATTGCGGGAAAGCTCCCGGCCTCAAAACGCATGTCGACAATTTCGGCCAGATGGGTGCCGGGACCGACGCGGTCGGGCGGAAGATCATACATTTCGACGTAGCGGTCGTTGCAGACTATCAGTCGCTGCTCTGCGTCGAAGAAACACAGTCCCTGCGACATGTTGTTGATCGCCAGATCGAATTGCAGGTTTCGTATCCGTAAGGCCTCTTCCTGCTCTTTGCCCCGTTCGTACTGCGCTTTCAGGCGAGCGCTCATTGCCTCCCGCCCGGTGATGTCCTCATGAGTGACCATCCCGCCGCCGTCCGGCATCGGATAAACGGTGTAGGTGATGATCCGGCCATCGGTGAATTCATGGACGGTCGTGCCTGGAACGACCGCGTTTCCAACACGCTCACCGGTGTACTCGTCGGACTTGGAAAGCACCTTTAGCCCCAGATTCAATCGGTGCTGAATAAGTTCGCTGACGGGTGTCCCGGGCTTTACCTGATCGGATGAAAGCCCGTAGATTTCCGTGTACCGCTTGTTGCAGAATACGACCTCGCGCTTCCTGTCGAAGATAACGAGTCCCAACGATAGATTGTTGATGGCTTCCTCGAGAAGCCAAGTCCGGTGAGCCGGCTCCGAATCGACGGCGCGCTCAATAGAATCTACCATTTCGCCTCCGCCGAAATTTTGCCGGCGCTCCGACACTAAGGGGCCTTCATTAGAGGGCCCAACTCGTTGAAATGCACCCTTGAGATGCCGCTATTTCGGGCAAGTTCTTGGGAATTCGCTCAACAAAACGTTAATTTTTGCGCTCCCGAGGTCGGCCGGTTGGTAAAGGTGGGGCATGGGAGTTTTGCGGTCCGATTGCGCGACCGTTCCTGCATAACGGCAAAATGTGTTTTGTCCGGGGATAGCGGCAGGCAGTATGCGCGCGCGGGGTTGAGCCTTCGGGCTCACACCCCATCCACCAGGATCACCCTGACATCATTGACGTTGGTGAGCGTCGGGCCGGTCAGCAGCAGATCGCCGGTCGCGGCGAAGAATGCCGTGGCATCGTTGTTGTCGAGATAGGCGCCTGCGTCGAGACCGAGCGATGCCATTTTTGCAAAGGTGTTGTGATCGATCATTGCACCCGCGGGATCGTCGGCGCTGCCCGCGCCGCCGTCCGCGCCGTCGGTATCTGCCGCCAATGCCGAAATATCAGATGTGTTCTTGAGCAGGCCGGCCAACGCCAGCGCATATTCCTGGTTCGGGCCGCCGCGCCCGTTGCCGCGCACGGTCACGGTAAGTTCGCCGCCCGACAGGATTGCAACCCGTTTGCCCTCGGCGCGCGCCTGCAACGTAAGCCGCGCGTGATCGGCAGCGACGCTGCGGGCCTCGCCTTCGAGGTCTGCGCCAAGGTCGATGATCGTGTAGCCGGCGTCGCTTGCCACCTTGGCCGCAGCCTCAAGCGAAGCCTTCGGCCGTGCGATCAGCTCGAATTGCGCGCGTGCAAAGGCAGGATCGCCGGGCTTGCAGCTCTCGTTGTTGGCGTCGCAAGCGTGGTCGGATCCGGCACCGTCGGTCCCGATGCGATCGCGGACAGATCGTCGCGCGGCACGTCGGAGATCGCCAGCGTCACGATTTCGGCGCGGCCGCCGGCGCGTGCGAGCCGGCCGCCCTTGATCCGCGACAGGTGCTTGCGAACGGTATTGACCTCGCCGATCGGCGCGCCCGAGCGCAGCAAGGCCCGGGTCACCTGCTGTTTCTGCGCGAACGACACGCCTTGGACCGGCGCGATCCAGTTCGCGGAACCGCCACCCGACAGCAGGACCAGCATGAGATCGTCGGCGCCGGCGCCCTGCGCGAGTTGCAAGCTGTCCTCCGCGCCCCTCAGCCCGGCCTCGTCGGGCACCGGATGGCCGGCTTCGATCACCTTGATTCGCCGCGTCGGCACGCCATGGCCGTGGCGAGTGGTCGCGATGCCCACCAGCCTCTCCGGGTCCAGTTCGAGCGCGTCGAGATAGTGCCGCTCCGCTGCCGCGGCCATCGCCGCCGCACCCTTGCCGGCGGCAAGACAGATCACCCGGCCTTTCGGCACCGGGCGCAGATGCGCTGATAGCACGACGTCGGGGTGCGCGGCGGCGACGGCGGCATCAAAGATTGCGCGCAGGAGAAGGCGTCTGTCGGTCATTCGCTCAACGGATTTGAGAGGCAAACATGCAATGCCGGTTATCCATCGAATGCCGGCAAAAGAAAACCCCCGCAGGATGCTGCGGGGGTTTGCCATCAGCCCATCAGGGCCGTCAAAAGAGACGGTAAAGCGTCAGCCTCCTGCGTCGGCGCTGATGATGTCGCCGAACAGCTCCCACTTCTCGCCCTTGAATCTCATCAGCTGAAGCTGGCTGATCGGCGCGAAATCGGTCGGGCTGGTGTTGATCTTGATGCCGGGCAGCAGGACTTCGGTCCGGAAATCCTTCAGACTGGCCGCCTGCTTCATGACGTTCTCACGGGTGAGATTGTCGCCGCACATCTGAAGAACCTTCACCACCGTCTGCGCGACGCCGTAACCGACCACGACCGAGCCATCAAGCTTGTTGCCTTCCGGAAAATCCTTCTCAAGGAAGGCATAGAATTCCTTCATGCCGGGATCGTTGTTCCACTGCGGATCGGAAGCATCCTTCAGATAGGCGGCGGAGATAATATCCTGCGAATTCTCGTAGCCGGCCGGCTTGATGACGCTGCCGACCGACGCCGACACGTTGTTGAGGAAGTGCAGCGGTTTCCATCCGATCTCGGACATCTTCTTGATCGCCTGCGCCGCGAATTTCGGCGTCGAGATGTTGACGAAGATATCGGCGCCGGTCGATTTGAGCTTGACGATATGATTATCGACCGTAGGTTCTGTGGTCTCGAAGCTTTCCTCCATGACGATCATGGAAGCGGCCTTGGCGCCCAGACCATCCTTCAGACCCTTGAGGTAGTCCTTGCCGTAGTCGTCGTTCTGATACAGCACTGCGATCTTGGCGTTCGGTTTCTCCTTGAGGATGTATTTCGCGTAGATCTGGGTTTCGCTCTGGTAATTAGGCTGCCAGCCCATGGTCCAGGGAAAGTCCTTGGAGTCGTTCCACTTGGTGGCACCGGTGGCGACGAACAGCTGCGGCACCTTCTTCGAATTCATGTATTTGTGAATCGCGGAGTTCGGCGGCGTACCCAGCGAATTGAAGACAAACAGAACCTCGTCGCTCTCCACCAGCTTGCGCGCCTGCTCGACCGTCTTCGGCGGGCTGTAGCCATCGTCATAGCTGATGAAATTGATCTTGCGGCCGTTGACGCCGCCGGCGGCATTGATCTTCTTGAAATAGGCTTCTTCGGTCTTGCCGATCACGCCGTAGGCGGATGCAGGACCGCTGTAAGGCATGATGTTGCCGAGCTTGATTTCGGTATCGGTGGCACCGGTGTCGTATTTTTTTTGAGCAAGCGCGCCGCTGCTCGACGCCGCGAGCACAATGAGCGCGGCTGAGGCAATCGCGAGTCTGCTAATGGCAACAGGCATTTCGAGTCTCCCTTTTTCTATATTTGTGTTTGGTATTTTTAATGTTTGGTGCGTGCGTCATGTTGTTTTGTTGATTGATGACGCGGCTGGATTGAATACCATTCGGCGGCGGCCATCAAGAAAAAGCCCCTGCACCAGGGGCGCAGGGGCTGCTTCTTTAGTAGTCAGTTTTGGTAGTCAGTCGACCCGACCAGTCGGTCGGCCCGGCAATACGTCAGCCGCCGACATCGCCGCTGATGACGTCACCGAACAGATCCCATTTGTCGCCCTTGAACTTCATCAGTTGAAGCTGGGAGAGCGGGGCGAAATCAGTGGCGCTGGTATTGACCTTGATGCCCGGCAGCAGGCCGCCCAGCTCAAGCCCTTTGACGTTGGCCGCCTGCTTCATGACGTTCTCGCGCGTGAGATCGTCGCCGCAGGCCTTCAGCACATGCACGATGCCTTGCGCAACGGTGTAGCCGTACATCACCGAGCCATCGATCCTGTTGCCTTCGGGGAAATACTTGGCAAGGAATTCGTCGAAGGCCTTCATGCCGGCATCGTTCTTCCACTGCGGATCGGACGTATCCTTCAGGTAGGCGGACGAGACGATGTCCTGCGCATTCTCAAAACCCGCCGGCTTCATCACGCTGCCGATCGAGGCGGACACGTTGTTGAGAAAGTGCATCGGCTTCCATCCGATCTCGGACATCTTCTTGATTGCCTGCGCCGCGAATTTCGGCGTGGTGACATTGAAGAAGACGTCGGCGTTCAGCGACTTCAGCTTGACGATATTCGAATCGATGGTCGGTTGCGAGGTTTCGTAGCTCTCCTCGGCAATGATCATCGTGGCCGCCTTGGCGCCGAGACCGTCCTTCAGACCTTGCAGATAGTCTTTGCCGTAGTCGTCATTTTGATACAGCACCGCGATCTTGGCGTTGGGCTTTTCCTTGAGAATATACTTCGCGTAGATTCGCGACTCGCTCTGATAGTTGGGCTGCCAGCCCATGGTCCAGGGGAATTCCTTGGGGTCGTTCCACTTGGTGGCGCCGGTGGCGACGAACAGTTGCGGCACCTTTTTCGCATTCATGTACTTCTGGATCGCCGAATTCGGTGGCGTGCCGAGCGAATTGAAGATGAAGAGCACCTCGTCGCTCTCCACCAGCTTGCGCGCCTGCTCGACGGTTTTGGGCGGGCTGTAGGCATCGTCATAGCTAACGAAATTGATCTTGCGGCCGTTAATGCCACCCTCGGCATTGATCTTCCTGAAATAGGCATCTTCGGTCTTGCCGATCACGCCGTAGGCGGAAGCAGGACCGCTGTAAGGCATGATGTTGCCGATCTTGATTTCGGTGTCGGTGGCGCCGATGTCGTATTTCTTTTTTTGCGCGAGTGCGCCGCTGCTGGTTGCGGCGAGCACCGCGATGGCGGCCGAAAAGGCCACCAGTCGCAATTGGATAGCGGGCATTTTGATCTCCCTGATCTCGGTTGGAATGTGTCATGTTTGTTATTATTGGAAGCGCTTTCGGCTCCTGCCCGCATTGAATACCTTCTCTGGGTGCCCATCAAGAAAAAGCCCCCGGCGACCAGGTCGCAGGGGGCGTTATTTAGTCGAACAGGCGGCAGGTATTCCGTGCCGCGAAATAGGCCTCAGTTGCTGAGTTCGCCGCTGATGATGTCGCCGAACAACTCCCACTTCTCGCCCTTGAACCGCATCATCTGAAGCTGCTCGATCGGAGCGAAGTCGGTGGCGCTGGTGTTGATCTTCACGCCGGGCAGCAAGGTATCGGGCGTAAAGTCCTTCAGGCTCGCCGCCTGCTTCATGACGTTTTCGCGGGTGAGATTGTCGCCGCACATCTCAAGCACCTTTACCATGGTCTGGGCCGCGCCGTAGCCGTACACGACGGAGCCATCGAGCTTATTGCCTTCGGGGAAATACTTCTCGAGGAACGCGAAGAATTTCTTCATGCCGGGATCGTTGTCCCACTGCGAGTCGGCGCCGTCCTTGGCATAGGCCGCCGAGAGAATGCCTTGCGCATTCTCAAAGCCGGCCGGCTTGATCACGCTGCCGACGGAGGCAGAGACGTTGGAAACGATATGCAGCGGCTTCCACTCGATCTCGGCGAGCTTCTTGATCGCCTGCGCTGCGAATTTCGGCGTGGTGATGCTCAGGAAGACGTCGGCGCCGGTAGCTTTCAGCTTGACGATGTGATTATCGATCGTCGGCTCCGAGGTTTCGTAGCTTTCCTCCGCGACAATCATCGACGCTTTGGCGCCGAGCCCGTCCTTCAGGCCCTTGAGGTAGTCTTTGCCAAAATCGTCGTTCTGAAAAAGAATCACGATCTTGGCGTTCGGCTTCTCCTTCATCAGATACTTCGCGTAAATCCGCGCTTCGCTCTGGTAGCTGGGCTGCCAGCCCATGGTCCACGGAAAATTCTTCGGGTCGTTCCACTTGGTCGCGCCGGTGGCGACGAACAACTGCGGTACTTTCTTTGCGTTCAGGTACTTCTGGATCGCCGAGTTCGACGGCGTGCCCAGCGGATTGAAAACCACCAATACCTCGTCGCTCTCCACCAGCTTGCGCGCCTGCTCGACGGCTTTCGGCGGGGTATAGCCATCGTCATAGCTGACGAAATTGATCTTGCGCCCGTTGATACCGCCCTCGGCGTTGATCTTCTTGAAGTAAGCCTCTTCGGTCTTGCCGATCACGCCGTAGGCGGAGGCCGGACCGCTATAGGGCATAATATTGCCGATCTTGATTTCGGTATCGGTCGCACCGGTGTCGTACCTCTTTTGGGCGAGTGCACTACCGCTCATGGCAGCGAAAGCAATGACCGCCGTCGAGAATGCGGCGATACGTAATTTTTGTTTAGAAAGCATAATTTCTCCTCAGTTCTTCTTGAGTTTGCCGACCAGGTTCTGGGTAACCATTGCTACTTGCCTTGCGCCATGAGGCACGAGGAAGATGACGAGGAACAGAAGTACGCCGAAGACCGCGCCGGAAAGACCTTTTGAAATTCCCTCCGCGATGTTCGGCACGAAAATAATGAAGGCCGAACCGACGATCGATCCGGGCAGCCATCCCACCCCGCCGACCACCATGCCGAGAAACAGCGAGATCGCCAGCGTGATGGTGTAGCCATCCGGTGCGACGAACTGGACCGCGATGGCGCCGAGGCCGCCGGCAACGCCGGTGATGCCGGCGCTGACGCCGAACGCCAGCGTCTTGTACAGTGCAACGTCGACGCCCATGGCGGATGCCGCTATCTCGTTGTCGCGGATCGCCATGAAGGCGCGCCCCGAGCGCGACTTCAAAAGATTGACCGAGAAAATATAGATCGCGATCGAGACCGCGAGCGTGAAATAATATAACCACCTGTCCTGCGAGATCGGCAGCCCGAACGGTGCATCGGGCTTGGTCACCACCAGGCCCTGGACTCCGCCGGTC
>Ga0193743_1001779_pt1 | contig 15702 bp, 8 predicted proteins | sample L2c2metaG_FD_143038 | JGI IMG/M metagenome (GOLD analysis project Ga0193743, IMG submission 143038) | Soil microbial communities from a riparian zone of the East river system, Colorado, United States - L2c2 | ecosystem: Environmental > Terrestrial > Soil > Riparian zone | place: USA: East River...
TAAATGGTCGGGACGACTAGATTCGAACTAGCGACCTCACCCACCCCAATCCTAGAAACAACGCAATCTGAATAACTTACCGAAACCTATCAATACGTTAGAAAGCGGGAAACAACCCGACGCAACGCTTATTGGACCCGTAATGGACCCATAGATGGACCCACGCTGGCGCACGCGATTGACAACGCGGCACGAACGGCAACCAGCAAGGGTCCACACTCAGCACTATGGTGGATGGAGCCGAGATACACAGTATTCTGGCGAAGGCGCTAGTGTCCTGAGTCTAAAGTTCGCCCTACAAGAGGTGTCATCCCGACCGGACCCTGAGCGAGTGAAACGAGTCGAAGGGGGAGTGGAGGGATCTGCTGTTTCAACTGTTTGCACCAGAGGCTAATCTCAAAGTGTTTATGCCGCGAACTTTAGATTCAGGACACTAGATCAACTGATCCGAAAGCGGCCCATATTACTGAGCCGGCTCCAGCGAAGTAGGTTGCGCTATGTGCCTCAGCGTATCGGAGAGAGGTTGCGCCGGCGTAACGGTCGGGATCTCACTCGCGACCGAGACCGCAAGCACACGAACCTTGTCGTTGTGAGGCAGGGTCAGCGTCCTGGCGTTCGCAGGCACGTCCATTGCGTAAGCAAACAAATAGGAGTACCTGTAGGGCTCGTTCAGCCCATCGGCTGTGTGATAGTGCGAGGCATACCAGGCCACATCGGCGGGCTTCACGTAGCCCTCGCGTAGCCCGACGTAGTCGTCCGGATAGCGAGGAGAAGGCACAGCCATCTCACGCGCCTTGAAGTCGCCCTGCCACTCCGGGTGATGGGCCGAGATTGCCCAATCGCGATGATCCCCAGTCTTCCAGACGCGGGTATCCCACTGGCCAATAAACCCGCCCCAGTCCTGGACATTGACCTTCGTCGCACTGCTGCCTATGCGGAACTCCACCTCTTGGTCGCCTCCCCCGGACGCAGCCAGAAGATAGACGCGGTTGATTTTGCCGTCAGGCAACTGGATCGTTTGTCCTCTGGCAACCACTGCATTCGGAGTTCCCGTGGCCGCAGGTGCCAGCTTGAAGTCGACCCCACCGAACGAAAGCTGTGCCGGCAACATCTCCGCAGGAAACGCATCTCCCTTTCCGTCCATCCCGTCGCCGCCCGTCCTGGTGTCGTCATTGCTTGCCGTCGCCAGGTCATACTTCAGGTCGACGCTTTGCGAAGTAACCGGAGCGACGGTCGCCTTGGCCGCGCCCAACTTCAGCGCAAACGACCTTGGCTGGTAGCCCACAAACGAGGTTACTAGCGCGCCATCCACCAGCTTCGCCTCCCCCACCGGCTGCTCCTGCCCATTCACCTCACGCGCTGCACTCAGCGGACCAGCGAACGATATGCGCACATCCTGTGCAGGCTTGCCATCCAACTCGACCAACCGCACAATCGTCTCATCGTCCGCCTCGGCCTTCTTCAGTCCGAGTACGCGCACCCGTGAGTTGCTCACATGCACCAGCGAAAAGCTCTTGCCCAGCGTGCCCGTGTGCTTGGCCGTCGAGAACGCCCGCAGCGGATCGTTCAGGCGATACCCGTGCCAATCCGTCTGTGCCTCACGCCAACCCCCAGCATGGCCAATGAGCCCGAACGAGAACTCGTGGTGTCCCCAGTCCTGATTCGCCTGGTCCGAGTACGGTCCCGGGCCTCCGTTGGCTGGAGGCTGCAGCCCCGGCGTGCGCAGCAGGGTTAGACGAATCGTGTTGTCGGCAAGCTTATCGGACGCATTCTTGGCCTCGGTCAGGATCGTCGCGCCAAAGCTGCGGCTCTTATCCGTAAGATCGATCCAACGATGCGAGAAAGTCTCGAACTGACGATCCGTCGCATTCGGCCGTTCGATCGTGCCCACCTCTTCGTTATAGGTCGCATTCGGGTTCGAAGCCGTCAACGGAAACGCCACCTTCAGATTAACCGCCTTGCTGCGCCAGTCGATCCTGTTCGCGAACTCTACGCGATTGCCCGCATCGCCCGCAGACAGGCTGATGGTCTGCACGAACTTTGACCCCATCGACTCGCGCGACACCTCGATCGACACACGCACCGGCCCGCTCTCCTTGATGCGAATCTTCGCTGGTCCGCCAACATAGCTCACTGGCGCCGCCTGCTCCTGGTCGAAGTCCATGTTCCACGCCGGCCACTGCTTCGGCGTGTCGTTCGAGAAGGCCATGCGAATCGGAGCGGACAGCAACTCCTTCTTCAGATTTTTGTCGAACACACTCGACACATCCCCATCGGCATTCAGTTGAACCTTGTAGCGTGCGTTCTCAAGCGAGTTCGCCGTCACTCTCAGCACCGAGCTGGTATCCGGAGCCGAAGCCGCAACCACGTCGTACACGGCGAAGCCGACTGACGGAGCCTTGGCCACAAACAGTACCTTGCCATCTTCCATCTGGGCCGGCATATCCTGACCATTCGGACCCTTCACCCGCACCGCCTGTGGGGCCGCGCCTGCAAACGGTACGTTCGCTTCCACCAGGTCTTCACGGTCGATGTTAAGCGAGTTGAAGATAACCAGCGGCGTCCCGCTGCCCTGAGTATTCATTCCCGAGGCGACCGCCTCGGTGGCGCTGGTCAGCACTCCCGCAAACTGGTTGGCAACGATTGTGTCGTCATTCCACGCGAATTCATACGCACGAGGCGTAGCCGTCCCCGCAGCCGTATCGTGGAAATGGCCGCCCAGAGCAAGCGTCCACGCATCGTTCATGCGCTGCTGTGGATAAGACCGGCCTCCCAGCCATGCTGCGGCAACGGAAGACTCCTCCGCCGCTTGCGCAAGCAGTTCGTTCTTCACTACCCAACGCTTGTGGTAGGCCTGCGAGGTTAACGATCCCGCGGAGTGATTGATCAGTTCGAGATCACCCTTGTACGACGGCATCTTCGCCATCATTTCTGGCTTAATGTCATTGAACAATTGGTCGGCTTCGGTCTCAATCACATGCACCGGACCTTCACCCACGCGCACGCTGTCTGTCGATGCCGGTACTGGCTTCAGGAAATTCGGCCGTGGCGGAGGAGGCAGAACCATGTCGCTCTTAGTCGCGATCGCCTCCAGCATCTTCACTGAAAACTCCTGCGTCGCTCCACCGATGTCTCCGGTCCCTACATAGTGGTAGTCGGCAAAGACTCCCGTAAGCTTGCCGTTCAGATCGATCCGCTGTACCCAATTCGGCTCGTTGTTCCGCGTCCGGTTTCGCGTGATCAAGTTCTTCTGCTGCGGCGTCAATGTCGCCATCTCCTCCGGCGACATCACAGGCATCGGGATCGGCGGATTCTCCTTGCTCAGATCCGTATAGACATTGCTGTTGTAGCTGCTCGGATTCAGGGCGGCGATCACCTTGCTGCCATCCGGTCCGATCCAAAGTCCCACGTTAAACGGGATACCCTCAGGGGTCTGTTCGGGAGACCCAGGTCCGCCAATCTTCGGAGCTGGCTGCCATTCTGCATTTAGCTTCTGCGTCGAAAATCCCTTCACCCCCGCATGCGCCAGGATCGCTGGCAGCGAAGCGGGAAACCCAAAGCAGTCCGGAATCATATACTCATTGCTCGCCTTGCCAAATTCCTTACGGTAGTAATCATTGCCGTACAGAACCTGCCGGAAGATCGCCTCCGCACTCGGCAGATTGACGTCACCCTCTTCCACGGAGGACCCAGCCGGAAACCACCGTCCCGCGGCGACATATCTCGTCATTCGCGCATAATCGTCAGGAAAGTACTCCTTCATCAACCGATAGCGATTCGACCCCGTCCAGTTGAAGACATAGTGCGGATACTTGTCGATGTAGTCGAAGTTCACCTTCAGCGTCTTCAACAAATACTCGCTGATCGTCTGCGGCATCTCCCAACGCCACTGCGTATCCAGGTGAGCATAAGGAACCACATACAACGTCGGCACCTTGGTAATATCCGGAGCCTTATTGATCGGCCCGTTCTGCGCGGCAAGCGGAAGGCTTAAGGCCAGCGACGTCAGGCAGAAAACCTTCCTGCGGAGGCGATTGCTTCGCTTCAGAGAAGGACGAAGTGCAGAAGGCTTAAGATGCATGGGCGAAATAACTCCAATCTATCGAAACGTGGCTGTACGGCCCTGGGATCTATGCGAGGTTCATTTCTTTGAGAGCATCGCCGGCGCCACGCAGGTTTTCAAGCTTCATCTCAGAGTACTTGCGGGAGAGGATGACGCCGTCGGCTCCGCCACGGAACGCAGCCGTGACCGCTCCCTTGGTGCCTGCGGGGGTGCATTTGCTGTGGCCTGCAGCGGTGGGGATGTCGATGTCAATACCTGGCCAAAGTTTGGTGGAGAGACCCTTGAGTGCGTCGCTGGCGCGCTTAGTCTCACTATAGACGTAGTCGGAGGAGAAGCCGGTGACAGGGATTTCTTTGAGGTTGCGTTCGTGATCGTAGTTGAGCACGCGATAGTGGAAGTCGAGCAGCTCCTGCTTGGGGACGTCGGCGAAATAAGATGTGCCTACGCTCTCGATGTAGTCGGCCATGCGTTCGCCGGCGCAATTCTGGTAGATGACTACCTTCTGGAAGTCGGAGTAGGGCGCCATCTCAGCTAGATCCTGCTCGGCACGGTAGATGGGATTGAAGGAATTATTGTGCCAGATGTGCCAGCCCACGCCGAGCGAAGACTTTACCGATTTGACCTTGTCGTAGATGGCCTTTTGCGTTTCGCGCAGGCTGGAGGTCCAGAGGGATTCCCACGCAAGGAGTTCTGGGTACTTCAGCATGAGACGCCAGAGCTCGACGTAGTAACCGTCGACCGGTCGGGTACCTTTGCGGGCGGCGAGAACAAATTTTTCGAGCTCGAGAAAGCCTGCCTTAGCGCGGTCGGGATTGATGCCACGGGTGTGTGCTTTGGCATAACAGAATTCGCAGAAGCAAGTGGCTTCCGGATGAGAGTGGCTGGCACCGAGCACGTTTGAAAATGCGCCCTGCCGCTCCGACCCCCACATGATGCCGTCGATGTCGTAGGAACGGGCCCAGTCCTCTGCGATGTCGAGCAGCCAGTTGTGGTAGTTGGGGTTGTTGAAACAGAGAGTGACTGCCTTTTTGCCGGAGAGTTCGACCTCCTGCATGCTGTCGACGCCGGGCAGGCCTCTGCGGAAGACATCTTCGTACCAGCAGATCGTCTTCATGCCGCGTTTTTTCGCAGCAGGGATCACCTGTTCGAGCACGTCGTAGTTGCCGAGGTCTGGAGCGCGGAAGCTCTTGAAGGTGGTGTTCTGGTAGTACTGCGGGTTGACCTTGGTATAGGAGCCTCCGAAGAAGGTGTCGGTGTCGTACTGCTGCTTGCCGTGGTCGGGCAGGGGCTGGCCTGGCACCTGACGTCCGGCGATGCCGCGGCCGTAGGTGAAGGTTGCGACGAAGAGAGTGTTCACTCCAGCGCTCTCCTCGCAGTGATCGAGTACCTGTTCGACGCCTTCGTCGAGGAACGAGACTGCGCCGATCTGGATGCCGATCATCTTTTTGGAGACAAGTTTGACGGGCAGAGCATTGACTCCACTTGCGGTTGCTGCGATGGCTGCGCCTGCTGCGTTCTGAAGGAAAGTTCTGCGATCCATGGTGTCTGGCCTTTCGAAGATGTGAATCAGTTAAGTTCGAGCAGCGTCGCTGGATTGCGCCGGCTCATCAGATCGAGTTCGTTTTGAGTGATGCCAGCTTTGAGCAGGCCCGCATAGAAGAGTTTCAGGGCCTCGGTATGAACGGGGTTGGTCACCTGGCCCATATCCGATCCCAGGATGCAGTGCTCTGCGCCGATGGCTTTGATGGCTTGGGCGTAGTCCGCAAATTCAAACTCCTTGTAGCCGCCGACTAAACCGTTATAGACAAATTCGATGTAGGCGCCCATGGCGGCGGCTTCCTGCATCTGCGGAATACTCATGTGGATCGGTGCCATCATGGCATGCGTCACGACGATGTGCTTCACGCCCACCTGCTTCGCGTAGCGGATCATCATGAGGCATTCTTCCGGCGTGTTGTGCCCGGTCTCCAGGACCAGGTTGTACTTTGCGATAACGTCAATGACTTTGAGCGTCTCCGGCAGAAGCTTGCCATCGCGAGAGACGACTGCGCAGGGACGATTCTCTTTTGCAGCGCGTACTTGTGCGCAGGAGTCGAAGGAAGTCATCCAAACGATGCGGCCATAGTGCCCGGTGATCTTCGCCATGTTCTCGACTGCGGCGGGATTCATTCCTCCCACAGTCAGATTGAGATCGATGCCACCGAAGACTTCAATGCCAGGGACGGCCTTGCGGACGAAGTAGGCGTCGCTGGCGGTGGGGACGAAGTGATTCTTGATCACGATGGCACGCATGCCCTCCGCCTTGGCGAGGCGGGCGAGGTCGATGGAGTCTACGGTGCGGGGCATGCTGTCCGGACCCGTGTGAGCGTGAAAGTCTATCGCTCCGACTAACGGCCCCTGCTGCGCAACAGCGGTTGCGCAACAGAGAAACGCAGATGCAACGGAAACCCAACGCGTCATTTAGCCACCTTCATTTCGCGCAGGGCGTCGCCGACTGCGGCGAGGTTTGCGAGGTACATCTCAGAGTATTTGCGGGAAATGACCAGGCCCTTGCCGCCGCCTTCGAAGGCGGCTTTCGTCACTTCCTTCACGACCGGTGGCGAGGAGTGGCTGTACTCTACCGGCATGTTGGAGATATCAACGTCGATGCCCGGCCAGATTTCGGTCTGGGTGCCCTCGACATCTGCGACGCAACGCTTAGTCTCGTTGAGTACGTAGCTTGCGTCGAGGCCGACGTAGGGAAGTTCTTCATAACCGCGGCCGCGATATCCCATGATGCGGTACTCGAATTCGAGCGCTTCCTCGATCGGCATGTCGCCGTACATTGTACGGTGCGCGCTGGTGATGTAGTTCTGCATGCGCCATCCACCCAGGTTGTTGTAGACCGTCATCTTCAGAAAGTCGGAGTATTCACTGATCTTCTTTAAATCGGTCTGCGCGCGGAAGAATGTGCTGTAGCTGTGCGCATGCCACACATGCCATCCCACACCCGCGTTGGGCTTGATGTTCTTCACCAGGCCATACATATTCTTGTAGGTCTCATGCACACCATCGTTCCACATCGTCTCCCATGCCAGCACTTCGGGATACTGAAAGATCACGCGCCAAAACGTCACATAATATCCGTCGGGAATCTTGTTGCCGCTGCGACAGAGATTCACCCACTTCTCCAGCTCCTTGAAGCCATCAAAAGCGCGCTTCACATCGATGCCGCGGCTCTTCGCCTCCGCCTGGCAGAACTGGCAGAAGCACGTCACCTTCGCAGGATCATTGCCCCGCGGATTGTGGACCGACTCCACCATGTTGCCGAACGGGCCGTAGCGCTCCGAGCCCCACAGCACGCCGTCAATGTCATAGGAACGCGTAAAGTCTTCGGCCACACCCATGATGAAGTTGTGATGGTCCGGATTACGGAAGCATGCCGTGCCCTGCGGCCGCCCATACAGATCGCGCTCAGCGATCAGGTCAAAGTTCGGAATCGTGCGGTTCCACACGTCCTCACTCCATGTGTAGGTCTTCATGCCGCGCTTCTTCGCACGCGGAATCATGTCTTCCAGCACGTCGTACTTGCCGCCGTTGTCCGGAGCCTTCATCGGCTTCAGCTTCGTGTTCTTGTAGTACTGCGGATGCGGCGTCGCATAGTTGCCGCCAAAGAAGTGATCGTTTAGGTTCTGCACGCCGTGATCGGGAAACGGATGATCTGGAATCATGCGTCCTGCAATGCCATTGCCATAAGTCCACGATGCAATGAAGAGCGCATTCACACCGCCCTTCTCCTGCAGAATGTCCAGCACCTTCTCCGGCCCTTCGTCCTGAAACGAAATGGCGCCGATCTGGATTCCGATGGTGGGATCACTCTTTTTATCGGCAGAGGTGGGTGAGCTCTGTGCGAGCAGCTCCCCTGCAAGCCCGGCTTTTGCGGCGGCCAGCGTTGCTCCAACTCCCGTGACGAACTTGCGACGGTCAATCTCTGGTATACGGTCTGACATGCTTTCTCCTTAGTTAGAAGTAGACCTTAACTGCGGCCTGCAGAATGCGATTCGCAGTGAGGGTGGAGGTTACAGTGCCCTCAGCGGCTGAAGGAGTGGGCGCGATGGTTGCGTTCGGTGCGGAGAAGTTTGCGTGATTTGCCAGGTTGAAGGACTCCAGGCGCAGTTCCACGCTTCGAGTTTCCCCAAAGGGAACGGTCTTCTTCAGAGTCGCGTCAAAGTTGACCAAGCCGTCGGCGTGCAGAATGTTGCGCCCGGAGTTGCCATAGGTGAAAGCAGTTGGTTGCGAAAACGCCGTAAAGTCGAACCAGTGCGTCGGAGTGGGATTTGAGAGCGTGCCTCCCTTGCCAATACGGTTTGGCCACTGGCCGGATGTTCCATTGTTGGCGACGTCGCTGCTGAGTACAGGCGTGAAAGGAGGTCCGCTGCGGCCGGTGTAGATGCCCGCAACCTCCCATCCGCCCACCAGGCCATTGACGAAAGCGTTGGAATTGCCGAGCATGCGGTGTCCGTGACCGAAGGGCAGGCTGTACACCGAGCTTATCGTAACGACATGTTTGAGGTTGTAGTCGCACTCGGCATAGGCTCGGGGCAGCAGGCTGAGGGCGATTGGTGCGCCCTGGTTGCTGCCGTTGTCCAGGCACTTGCTATAGGCGTAGGAGGCCAGTAACTGCAGCCCGTTATTGTAGCGTTTCTCCGCCTTCACCTGCAGCGCGTTGTAGTTGGCCGTGCCGTTGGTGAGACCGAGCGAGAACTGACCCCACTGCGGATAGGCGCGGCGTGTCTGAATGGTGCCGGCTGCGGGAACGGGAACGTTATCCGGGACGGAGATGAGCTGTCCGTGGACGGTTCTGTTGCCGACGTACGCGACATCTAGGGAGAGGTTTCTCTGCACCTCAGCCTGCAACGCGAAACTATACTGATGCATATAGGTATGCTGCAGGGTTGTGGGTGCAGAGAAAACGTTTGGTGCCGTGCAGGTTGCGTAAGCGACAGTTGTGCCTGGGCAGGGCAATCCAGACGTGTTCGCAGCCAGCAGGGATTGTCCGTTGAACGGATTTGCCCAGTTGAAGCTGGGTTTGCCCGTCGCGTTGTTGATCGTCTGCGTAATCTCGAACGGTGGCACCTTCACCCACTGCAGTGCGAGGTTCGAGTCCAGGTAGATGGGGAAAAGTCCATAGGCAGCACGGGCGACGAACCTGTTGCTTCCGCCGATGTTGTAGGCGAGGCCGAAGCGGGGTGCGAACTGTCCGGGACCGGTCTTGCGGATCGACTGCGGGAGGCCGAGGCTGTCGGTGCCTTCAATGCGGTCGCTGAAGAGCGGTAGCAGCAATGGGATCTCAGGCTGAGCATTTGGATCGAGCAGCTGACCATTGTTCATGGGAACGACGATCTTGCCATTGCTGTAGTCGAATGCCGATGTTTGGCCGTTGATGCCATTGAAGAACGGATTGTGCTCGTAACGCAGACCGACATTGAGAGTGAGCTTCGGGCTCACGCGCCACGTGTCCTGCACGAAGCCTACCCACTGATATGCCGTGTTGCCGTACAGGGATAGGGGATAGGCGCGAAATACGGAGGCCGGATAGCCAAGCAGAAAATCAGAGAAGGCATCGCCGGAGTATTTGGTGGTGAAATTGAACTGGCCTTCCTGTTCCTGGCCGTTGAAGAAGGCATGGCGCTGATAGTAGAGTTGGCCGCCGAACTGAATCTCGTGCTTGCCGGCGGTGTAGCTCATGTTGTCGCCATACTGCCAGGTGCGAATGCGGTTGGACTTGGGAAAGCTGCCGCTGCCCGAACCGTTGAAGGACGAGTAGCCGGAGAGGGTTATGTAAGGAAAACTGGGATTGATCTGCGTCTGCTCGTATCCCGTGATGCCAGCTGCCGCCAGATAGTTGGTACCGGGAAGAATGGCACCGAAGAGGAAGATATCCTTGTAGAGGCCGAAGGTGGCTTGATTGAGCCACTTCGCACCGAAGGTATGGGCTTCCGTAACGGCGATGTTCTGCGCGCGGCTGTTCAGCGACTGCTGTCCAAGCGCCGGGAACTGGTTGGGATCGCTCTCCTGATTATCGGTGATGGAGTAGCGAACCATCAGGTGGTCGTTTTTTGTGACCGTCGCATCAACCTTGACGTCTCCTTTGTTGATAATGAGCGACTGCGGTGCGGTAAAGTTGGCTTGCGCGTTGGTCGGCATAAAAGGCAGGAAGTACGCGGCCTGAGCCGAGATGGGAACCTGGTCCCCAGGGAAACGCTGACCGGTTAGCGGATTGATCGGCTTGAATGTTGAGGTGCTGTAGTCACCCTTGCGTTGTGCGTCGGTGGCGACTGTGTTGTTGAAAACGATGCCTTGGCTCTGTCGCGTCTGTTCGTAGTCGGTGAAAAAAAACAATTTGTCCCTTACGATGGGGCCGCCCAGTGTACCGCCAAACTGATTGCGCTTCAGAATGTTCTTCGACGTACGGGCAAAGTAGTTGTGCGCGTCCGCAGCATCATTTCGGAGGAATTCGAAGACCTCACCGTGGAACTTATTGGTACCGCTCTTAATGGTTGCACTCACCATATTCGGCGTGTGGCCATAGATTGCCGGCATGTTTGCACCCAGCACCTTGAACTCAGTCAGTGCGTCCACGTTTGGCTGGACGTTGGTTCCACCCTGCTCGTACTCGGTCACGTCCACACCGTCCAGCATCCAGCCGTTATAGATGAATCCTGTACCGTTGATCTGCACGTTGACCGCGGAGGAGCGGATCGAGCTTCCACCGGTTCGGGTTCCTTCTCCACCGGGTGTGTAGGTTGCGCCGGGGACCAGCGCAACCAGCTGCCAGAACTGTCTGCCGTTGAGCGCGAGACTCTGAATCGAGCGATTCTCTACAACCTGACCGATGGAGGTGTCCTGTGTATTGATCAGCGGTACGGTGTCGGTCACGACAACCTGTTCGGTCACGGCACCAACCGGAAGGGTGAGGTTAAGCGACGCGGCCTCTGCCGTCTGCAGTGTAAGCAACGGGACGACCGCTATTTTGAAACCGGGGGCCTCGGCTGTCACTTTATAGTCGCCGACTGGAAGATTCAGGATGGTGTACGCGCCTTCACCGCTTGAAACCGCGCTGTAGATTACGTGGGTAGCAATCTGCAGGGCTGTGACCTTCGCGTTGGGAATGACCGCGTCTTGCGAGTCGCGCACAAATCCGGATAGCGTCGCGTTTGCAGACTGCGCCAGCATGTGCGCTGCTGTACCTAGGGTCAGCGCGAGTACCAAAGCTATTTTCTTCATCTGAGTGGCCATCGTTTTCTCCTGCCGGGAATCGCCCGGAGTTGCTACTTGGTGCCGTTGCTGTCCTGCTGTGCTCTGCTGCTGAACTTGTTCTGTCGTCCTGGTGCCGTCTACCACGAAGAGCTCACCGACTCCCCACTTCAACCTGCGCAGACTCTTCCAGCACGCGAATCGCGCCACAGATATCGTCTTCACCGTAACCCTTTGCGATGGCCTCCTGAAACAACCGCTTTGAGAGCGATGTCAGCGGAAGTGGTACATGCAGCTGGTCCGCGGACTCCAGCATCAGCGACATATCCTTCTCCAGCCACTTGACCGAAAAATGCGTTTCAAAGTTTCGTGCGAACACCAATGGAGCCTTAGCAGCCACCAGACCAGATCTCGCAGCGCTGTTGTTCAAAATTTCGAGGAGAAGCTCCGGCGGTACACCTGCCTTCGTGGCCGGCACGAACGATTCGTTGAACGCATGCAGCAGATTGCCGATGATAAGGTTCTGCGAGAGCTTGGCGTGCAGGCCCATGCCGGAGCCGCCGCAGTAATAGAGCATCTTTCCCATCGGCTCAAAAAAGCTGCGTACTCGCGCGAAGACAGCCTCGTCTCCCCCTACCATGAAGGTCAGGTTTCCACTCTCGGCTCCATTCTTTGAACCCGTGCAGGGCGCATCGAGCAGGTACAAACCCAGTTCTCGCAGCTCCGCGGCCATGCGCTGGCTTTCGGTGGGAGCGATAGTGCTGCAATCAGCAATCACCGTGTCAGGCTTCGCGGTACTTACGATACCCTCCGGACCAGTAATGACCGTACGCGACATAGCAGTGTCGCCGACGCAGAGAAAGATGCACTCGCTGTGCGCGCCGACATCGGCTGGCGTAGCGCAGACAATGCCGTTGCCATTCTTTGCCATCGCGCTGGCTTTGTCCGGAGAGTGCGACCACAACGCAACCTGATGACCGGCCATCAGAAGATGCCGCGCCATCGGTCCACCCATAATCCCTAAACCTAAAAATCCAAGCTTCGCCATGTACTAACCCTTGTCAACCAAAATGAACCCTGTATGCGAACAACATAGTTACCAATCCCACGGCAGCCGCGAGAAGAATGCTGTGCTTCAAGGTGAAACGAAAGAGTTTTGCCTGATCACTCACACTCATACCAGTCGCCGCAGCCGCGACAGCGATGGTTTGCAGGCTGATCATCTTGCCCATCGTGCCGCCGACAGAATTGGCCGCAGCCATGAGGACTGGACTGATGCCAAGACGGCTCGCGGTCACCACTTGAAGGTTGCCGAAGAGTGCATTCGCCGAAGTATCCGAACCGGTGAGGAAGACGCCGAGCCAGCCCAGCATCGCACTGAAGAATGGGAAGAACACGCCACTCGCCGCGAACGCGAGACCCAGGGTCGCCGTAGCGCCTGAATAGTTCATCAGAAACGCCATCGCCAGTACTGAGGCCACGGTCGCAGTGGGAGTGACAATCTGACGCAGAACGTGGAGCATAATTCCCAGAAATTGTTTTGCACCCACTCGCAGGACGAGCGCCGAGCAGATCGCCGCCATCATGCAAGAGGTGCCCGAGGCCGCCAGCCAGTTGAACAAAAAAACAGCGTGGTACGGCTGCGGTGTCGCGCTGATCGGTGCGGTACGGATGACGCGATCGTGCAGCATCGGCCACGCAAAGGAAAGGTTCAGCGAGCTGAACGCCAGCTGAATCGGCTTCACGCCCCATAGCAGAACGAAGAAGACGAGCAGACCGTACGGCATCCACGCGCGAAGCACAGAGTGTTCCGTGGAGGCATTCGCCGCGGTTGGCGGCACATCAATCTCGGCGGCCCGGCGAAAGCGGTTTTCGTTCGCGGCGGACATCGTCCTGCACGCGCCGATGCGACATAGGAAGAACAGTGCCGCCATTGCTGCCAGTGAAGCGAGGATGTCAGTCAACTGCGGGCCAAGGGTGTTCGAGACCACCAACTGCACCAGAGAGAAGACGCCGCCGGCGGCCAGTGCCGGCAGCCATACTGAACGCAGCGCGACCATGCCGCCGACAGCAAAGATGAGATACGCAGGGATGATGAGTGCGATCGGTGTGCAGATGCGGCCCACCCAGGCGCTGAGCTCGCCGAGCGGAAGCCCGGTTGTCCCTGCCAGCGTAACCACCGGAATCCCGATTGAGCCGAAGGCGACCGGTGCCGTGTTTGCCAGCAGGCAGATCGCCGAGGCGCGAAATGGCGAGAAGCCAAGGCCCGTCAGCATCGCAGCTGCGATCGCAACCGGCGTACCGAACCCTGCGGCACCCTCAATGAACGCACCGAAGGCAAACGCGATCAGGAGCGCCTGCAGGGGAGCATCTTTTGTGAGCCTGCCAATGGACCCGCGGATGAGGTCGAACTGTCCCGTCTCCGTGGTAATTCGAAAGAGAACGAGCGCCCAGAGAACAATCCAAGAAATAGGAAAGAGGCCGAAGGCTGCTCCATAGAGAGCAGAGCTGATGGCCAGAGTTGGTGGCATACGGTAGCAAGTCACGGCTACCAACAGAGCGACGACCAGCCCGACGGTCCCGGCAATCCACGCGGCCCGTCGAAACACACCAAGCAGAAGCAGCACCGCGAGAATGGGGAGTGCGGCAATCGCTGACGATGCAGCGACCCCCCGTCCGAATAGCAGGTAGCCCTGCTCCCAATGCGAGTTAACTACGGAAAGGTTCATTGGTCCTACAAATAAACACACAAAAAAAGTACTACTCGTATTTCGACCGGTATGTTCAGAACTTCCTTTAATGCATACTGTTTACGGAGGTATTTTCAACACCGAAAAAATGCTTTTCGATTGCGTGGGAAATGGTATGTTGGTCCAACCTTTGTTGTCAAGTCCTGGATTTGCTCTACTTGCATGACCCTATACAGCACCGATTTATGCTGAATCCACTACCTTGAGGAATCCATGAAGCTCTCCAGAACTGTTCCAATCGAACGGACAACGCTTTCCGCAGCGACCTTTGAGCGTTTAATCACTAACGTGGTGCACGGTACATGGAAAGCTGGTCAGCAGATTCCCACGGAGCGCATTCTCTGCCAGCAACTCGGCATCGCACGGAACTCGTTACGCGAAGCGCTGAAGGCAATGGAACTCATCGGCATGCTGGAGAGCCGAGTCGGTGAAGGTACTTTCGTTTGTCCTCGTTCGGAGTTTCTGTCGCGACCTCTGCTCTGGGCCTTCACTGGAACTGACCACGCTGAACTCGCTGATCTGATGGAAGCGCGCGCTCTGATGGAGGCCGATCTGGCAGGTCTTGCGGCAAGTCGCGCAACGCCGGAAGAACTCAAGCGCATCGAGGATACGCTCCATGCAATGGAACATGACATCGCCGGCAGCGAAGCAGTCCTCGAAAGCGACATGGCCTTTCACCTCTATGTGGGAGAAGCCGCTCACAACGAAGTGCTCGCCAATGCCGCGCAGTTGCTTCGCAATTTGCTGAAGTACTGGATCCACCTGAAGCTTATGATTGGCCGGATTCCGGCACAGGCGCTGGAGCGTCACCGAGAGATCTACCAGGCCATTCGCGGTCGCAATGTTCAGGCCTCCCGCGCATTGATGCAGGAGCATCTGAACGAGACAACCACGCTCATTACGCAGCTCACTGCTTCCAAGACAGGATCACTCCAGTCCAATGAAAAGAATTTACGCGCCGTAACGGGATCAAATAAAAAGCGCACACCTGCTCGGACCGCAGCGAAGAAGGTGAGGGGACTGAAGAAGTGAACGAGAATAGACGAGATTCGGAACAGCCTATCTGCGCTTCTACACCTTGAAGGAAGCGGATTACCAGCAATGGAACTAGACACTACTGAGTAGGATGCGCAGATCTCTGACGTTATTTCCCGAGGGGCTGGTAATGAGCGCGTCGCCCAGAGCATTGAAGATAGGGAAACTGTCGAATCGTTCAAGTCCCGCGACAATGTCCAATCCGTGTTCGGCTGCGCGCACCGCTGTCGTCTCGTCGCATACTGCGCCAGCCGCCGCACTGTTGCCGTCAACTCCATCCGACCCGCCACTCAACACAGTTGCCTTTAGTTTTCGTTCTGCAATCAGCCGCGAGCACTCCAGGGTGAACTGCTGATTCCGTCCGCCAGAGCCGTGTTCGCTGGATATGTGCACAGAGATTTCACCGGCGCTGAGAAGGCAGACTCGTGGATACTGTTGGCGCAGCTGTTATCAACGACAACATGAAACCCAAGTCGAGCGGCCGACTCTCCTGCAATCCTGCAAAGATCATCACTAGAGCTAGTTGCATAAATGCCTCAAGGTGATGAGGAGGCAAGCGAAGTGGAAGAAGCCTTGAAAGACGGCAATCAAGCGGTCGTAGCGGACCTGGATGCGTGG
>Ga0193743_1001780_pt1 | contig 15697 bp, 13 predicted proteins | sample L2c2metaG_FD_143038 | JGI IMG/M metagenome (GOLD analysis project Ga0193743, IMG submission 143038) | Soil microbial communities from a riparian zone of the East river system, Colorado, United States - L2c2 | ecosystem: Environmental > Terrestrial > Soil > Riparian zone | place: USA: East River...
CTGTCCCGCTCGGCTTGGTCGTATAGAACGGCACAAAGAGATTTCCCGCGTTGGTCAGTCCGGGCCCATTGTCGAGGATGGCGATGATGACCTCGCTTGCAGTGCTCTCCCATGTAATCTCCACTTCGGGGGCGTTCTCTCCCAATGCGTCAGGACTGAGCGCGGCTTCCGCGGCGTTTCGCGTCAGATTAATGAGGGCCTGCTGAATATGGTCCGCATCCACCATCAGGGTCAGATCCAATGTGCTTGTCACGGTCACATTGACCCGCGTTTCAAGACGCGCCACCCGCTCTACCAACGCCGTCAACGACACCGGCTGCAGCTTCGGCGCAGGCAGGCCCATTAACTGACGATAAGCCTGCAGGAAGCGGTTCAAGGATTCGGCCCGGTTTTCAATCACCTCAAGACCGCTCTCAAAGTCGCCACCATCGTTACCAGAAGTTCGGAGAGAAGCGAGCCTTCCACGCAGACTGCCGGCAATCGATTTAATCGGTGTCAATGAATTATTGATCTCGTGGCCAAGCACACGGATCAACCTCTCCCACGCGATGCGCTCTTCCTCACGTAGCGCCGCGCTGACATCGGAGAGCACAAGCAGTGTATGGGGTAAACCGCGCAATCGGAAGCTCGTTCGCTTGACGACCCATCGTGTAGCTTGCTGTGTGCCGCCACCGAGAGAGAGCAGATCGTCGTTACCCGCATCCAGCAGGTATACCAGCTTGAGCTTCTCCACTGTGCGGCCTAGCGCCGTCTGACCGCGCAACCCGAGCGCCCGCTCACCTGCTGCATTTAGCAACTTCAGTCTGCCCTCGGGATCGAACGCCAGTACAGGCGACTGCATCGAGCTCATCACCTGCTCAACCAATGCCATAGCCTCCAGAGCGCCCGCGCGCTGACCCTGCAGCATCGCCGCCAGAGCATTCACCTCCAGCGCGAGGTCGCCAAGAGCATCGTTCCTAAGTCCACCGCGAGCCCGAAAGGAGTAGTCATCCTCGCGCAGTGCAGCCACGACGTTCGACAGCGTCTGCAGGGGACGTGTGATCTGTTCTGTAAGCAGGGAAGCTGCGAATGCCCAGCAGGCAACGAATACCAGCAGGATGACGCACTGAATTGGAATCTCGACCGAATGCTGCCACAGCAAAATCCAGCACAGCACCAGGGCTGGCAAGCCCATCAGATAGAGCCACAGCCGCAACCGCCGTTCAAAGCTGAGCCGACGTCTCGAAGCGCCAAGCGGTATGCGCTTACGCTGGACTGCGGTGCTTGTCCGTTCGTCAGAGACCATATTTTTCGATGCGCCGGTAAAGCGCTCCCCGGCTTAGCCCGAGTGCGTCGGCGGCATGGCTTACGTTGCCGGCTGTCCGCGCCAGTGCTTTGCGAATCAGAATCGCCTCCACTGTTTCAAGGCTCATCTCATCGAGACTCTGCGTTGCCACTCGCTGCGCATTCAGTCCGAGGTCCGCCGCCTCGATGCGATCTCCCCTGGCCATCAAAACCGCGCGCTCGATGGTATGATCCAGCTCTCGTACGTTACCTGGCCAGCCATAGTGCAGCATCAGCTGCAAGGCCGCAGGCTCGAGCCCCTGGATCGCTCTCCGATAGCGCGCAGCGTATCGTGCTAGAAAGTGTCCCGCCAGCGCGGGAATATCCTCTCGTCGTTCGCGCAACGGCGGCAGACTGATCTCCACCGTATTCAACCGGAAGAGCAGATCTTCTCTGAACCGTCCCGCCGCACACTCCGTCCGCAGGTCCGCGTTGGTTGCAGAGAGCATACGCACATTCACGGTCTGAGTTTTGGAGGAGCCCACGCGCTCCATCTCGCCCGTTTCCAGCACCCGCAGCAGTTTGGCCTGCTGCCTCACCGGGATATTCGCAATCTCGTCGAGGAAGAGCGTCCCCCCACTGGCAAGCTCGAAGCGTCCAATTCGGTCTGTGCGAGCGTCGGTGAAGGCTCCCTTTACATGGCCGAAGAGCTCACTCTCGAAAGTGCCCTCTGGCAGGGCGCCTGTATTTACTGCCACCAACGTACGTTCTGCTCGTGACGACAGCCGGTGGAGCGTCTGCGCCACGACCTCTTTACCTGTGCCGTGCTCGCCAGTAATCAGTACGTTCGCGTCCGACGGACCCACTCGCGCCATCGTCTCCACCACCGGTCGCATCGACGATGCCGACGCGATAAAGTCCGGAGCCCCGGAGGCCCGCAAGATGCGGTTTTCTGCTTCGAGCCACTGCGTTCGCTTCTGGCTGCGATGCAACTCCATCTGCGTTCGTAGAATGCTCAACAGCCGCGCATTCTCCCAGGGCTTCTGGATGAAGTCTCCTGCGCCACGCCGCATCGCCTCTACCGCAAGATCGATGTTGCCCCACGCCGTCATCACGACTACGGGCAGTTGCGCATCCATCTCCTTCACTCGCGCCACAAGGTCCAGCCCCTCCTGCCCGGAGGTTGTATCGCGCGTATAGTTCAGGTCGATCAATACACCATCAAAACTCTCATGAGCTAATGCCTCCAACGCTAGAGCTGGTGTCCGCACCATCTCTAGCTGGTAGCCTTCGGGCTTCAATAATAGACGCAGCGCCTCCAGAATGTGGGGCTGATCATCGGCGATCAGAAGTCTGTAAGGTGCCTCTGTGGAAGTCGTCGCCTTTTCGTCCGTGCCCATATGTTCCACCACCATACCAACTGCTCCGCTCTTAAGGCTGTGTTTCTGGGGCAACGCCTGTCTTTGCCGATTCTATCGAAATCGCGTTCGCCTCCAGCGTAGACCCAACCGAGCGGTCCAACTCAATCTTAGCTTTCTGATACGCAGTCAAAGCGGCAACAAGCGTAGATTCTGACGCAGACAGGTCACGTCGAGCCGTCAATGTCTGGTAGTTTGAACCCGCCCCCAACTCCTGTTCCTTAGCCGTAATCTCAAAGGTCTTCTGTGCCAAGTCGCGAGCCTTGCTCGCCGAGACGACACGCGCCTCGCTCTGCTCCAGAGCGTACTGCGCATTTCGAACCTCAATCCGGATCTGTTTCTTCAACTGCTGCATTCGCAGCTCCGACTGCCTTGTCTCCAACTCTGAACGGTACTGGTCAGACTTCGCCACACGGTTGCGTATCGGAATATTCACCGATAGACCGACGTAGTAATCGGGAGCAGAATTGTTGAATGCGTTCTGCATCGCACCTCCCCAACTCATTGGCGCTGTTGAGATAATGCCCGCCGCAGGGTTTGGAGGGCCAGCCAAACCCGAGCCGCCGTAGAACGCCGTCAACGCTACTGTCGGCAGCAAAGCATTGCGTGCTGCATCCCGGCTGATGCGACGGTTCTCAAGATCTATATTTGACTCGTTCAACTCGAGCCGGTCACGTAGCGCCAGAACGATACTATCCTCCGTTGAACCTGATGACGCTTGCGCATTGTTCATCGAGCTGTGATCGGTTGGGCGAACCGGCATCGCCTCCAAAATCGGATCGTCGAGGTTCTTTGTTAGCGCATTCTTGATCAGCAGCTCCTGAAACTGCAGCGTTGTCTTGGCGATCGTCAGGTCTTGCTCGCGGTTGGCAACCTCGGCTTCGTCCTTCATCACATCCATCGCCGGAATCGCCTGCAACGCAAGCTGTTTGCGCCCGCTTTCGAGAGTCTGCCGGGCGAAGTCCAATGCTCGGCTCTTCACCTGCTCGTCTTCGTATGCAGCGACAAGGTCCCAGTACATATTCGCAATCTGCGTGATCGTGGTGACCACCTGCAACTTAAAGGCTTGATCTGAGATCTTCTGGTTGTTCTTTGCGATTCGCAGAAACCGCAAGTTCGGACCGAAGCCGAATCCAGCTAGGAGCTGCTGCTGTAATGCGATGTGGTAGTACGTGTTTAGCGTTGGATTCAGATAGCTTCGCGGGCTGTTCGTTGCATCGCGATTGTTATTGAAGACTGCCGACAATGTCGTCCCGGTCGGGAACGCCTGCGAGTAGTTGATGTTGCCCGTCGTTGTATTCTGCTGCAGCGTCTGAACTCCATAGATTGCAATGCTCGACAACGGCTGCGTGTAGTGCTCATTGTTCAACGTACCTGTAAGCATGGGATCATACGACGAAACAGTCGTTCCAGTGCCCAGGGTGGACTGGACGAGTCCCGATGCACCTGAACCAGCGCCGCCCGCACCGCCCGACGTTCCACCCGCGCCGGCTCCGCTCGATCCCGAGCCGAAGCCGCCAACACCGCCGCCGGGCGTATTCTGCACCACGCCCGTATTGACTCCTCGAAACGATCCACCTGCCTGCGTGCGCAGAATATCGGCCTGCGCAATCGGAATGTTGTAGCGCGCAATTGCCAGATCCAGATTGTTCTCAAGTGCCAGCGAGATTGCATTTTTCAGCGACAACTCCAGCACACCATCATGCACCAACGTATCGATCCTTGCCGAATTGGCCAGATTGGGCTGCGGCACCAACGTGGCCCGATACGTCATCAGCGGGTTATTGGAGTGCGGTATGTCCAACCGCAGCGCAGGAACCGCAGCGTTCTGTGCCAATGTTGGAGCGCCCGCCACGAGCAAACTCATGCAGCCGAAGAGGGAGGCAGACCTTCTCACGACTGCACCTCCTGCGCGCTCGCACCCATCTCAGCCGTGTCGGAGTACATCCATCCATCGCGCAGTTCAATCGTTCGCGTCCCATAGGTTGCGTTGGCCTCCGAGTGCGTCACCTGCACAATCGTCGTGCCCTGCTCGTTTAACTGCCGGAACATCTCCATAATCTCCTTCGCCTGTACCGACTGCAGGTTGCCCGTTGGCTCGTCGGCCAGCAGCAGTTCTGGCCGGTGAATCACTGCTCGGGCAATACCCACTAACTGTTGCTGTCCACCCGAGAGCTGTCCTGGGTAGAGATCTTTTTTCCCCACAATGTTGAAACGGTCGAGAGTATCCGCTACCAGCCCCTGCCGCTCTGACTTCGGAATATCCTTGTACGACAGCGGCAGGTCGATATTCTCCGCCACTGTCAGATCATCCAGCAGGTGATAGCTCTGAAAGACCATCCCGATCCGTCGTCGAGCCAGCTCTGCCCGTTGCTTGCGATTCATCATGTGCACGGCAACGCCGTCGAAGTTGAACTCACCCCTCCACTGGTCATCCAGCATCGCCAGTACGTTCATCAGCGATGACTTGCCTGCGCCCGACGGACCCATTACGGTTACAAATTCTCCCTGACGAATCGTCAGGTTCACACGGCGCAATACCCACGTCTCCGTATGGCCGGCTTTATAGCTGCGCTCTAAGTTTCTCAGTTCGATCATTTTTCCCTTTACTCCGTCCGCAAAGCCTTTACCGGATCCGTCGACGCTGCTCTCTGTTCTGGAATCAATCCGGCAGCACAAGCCGAAGCGGCTAGCGCCACAATCGCTCCTGACAGCACTGTCATATCGTGTCCGGCCACGTCATAGAGCTGCGCCTGCACAAACCGCACGCAGAGCAGAGCCACCGGGATGCCAATGGCAAGTCCAACGCCTGCCTGCAGCATGGCCTCACGCAGTACCATGCTCACCACGCTGCTGCGCGCCGCGCCTAGAGCCATTCGTATTCCGATCTCCGGAGTCCGTCGTGCCACTGTATAAGCTGTCACGCCATAGAGCCCTACCGCGGCCAGCACAAGCGCCAGCAGCCCGAACATCAAGGTGAGCCGCGCAATCAGGCGTTCCTGGTTGAACTGTCCGCCAATCTGTCCCTCAAACGTGTTGTAGTTCACTACGGTCAGATTCGGGTCGATTCTCGCAAGCGTTCGCCTCACCTGCGACTCCAGGCCATCCACCTGGCCCTTCATCTGCAGCATGATCGCTCCCGCATACAGCGATCGAATGTCTTCCTCCGGTTTAGTGTGTGCTACCTGCAGCAGCGGGCGGAAGTACATCGCCCGCACCGGCTGCCGAACATCGTTGTACTTCACATCCGAAACCACACCGACAATCTCAAAGTCGTTCGAGCTCTTCACCCCGGAGACTCCGAAGTGCATCCCAATCGGCTCCTCTCCCTTAGAGAAGAATTTTTTCACGAACGCCTGATTCACCACGGCTACAGCTTGCGACGTAGCCGTATCCTGCGCTGTGATCCCGCGTCCTTGCAGAACGTGCTGGCCGATCACGTTGAAGAAGTCAGGGCTTACGCGAACCCACGAAGCGCCGGTATTCGAATTTGGTTCCGGTTCAGGGCGCCCTTGGATAGCTACCCCTTCTCCCCAGTTGTTTCCTTCAAGCGGAGTGTAGAGCGATAGAGAGACCCGCTCGACTCCTGGCAGCGACCGGAGTCTCTGGTCAATCTGGTCGTAGAGTGGCTGTAGTTGTTCCTGCTTGTAACCTGCATTCTCCGGGTTGATGTGAACGACCACCCGGTTCTCCGTCTCCACGCCGAAGTCCTGGTGCTCCAGCTTATTAAGACTCTTGGACATCAAGCCCGCGCCCACCAGCAACACCAGCGACAGTGCTGCCTGGAGCACGACCAACGACCGTTGCAGCAGGGAAGAGTTGTCCCGCGTCGATCGGTTCGATCCTCGCAGCGCCTCTGCCGGCTCTGAGTGCGAGGTGACCCATGCGGGCGCGATTCCAAATATCAAACCTGTCAACAGCGACAGTCCAAACGCAAATCCCAGCACTGCAGGAGACGGGCTCGCATGGATCGGTAGATTCTGCGAATGCGGAAACGCCAGTGCCAGCAGCATTCGTGTCCCCGCATAGGCCACCACCAGTCCTGCCACACCACCCAGGCATGAGAGGACGACGCTCTCCGTGAGCATCTGCCGGATGAGTCTCTTGCGTTGGGCGCCCAGCGCCATCCGTATCGACGTCTCCGCTCGCCGCGCCATACCGCGCACCAATACGAGGTTCGCAATGTTCGCGCACGCAATCAGCAACACCAGAGCAGAGATCGCCATCAATAGATGCAGCCCGCTGGCATACTCTTGTTGCATATTCGCAATACCCACCCCACCTGGCGTCAATACCAGGTGAGTCTCTGCCAAATTTTTCTTCTGGTCCTGCCTCTGGTAAAGAGGCAGCGTAGTCAGCCAGTTTCGAAGGCTTGCACTCATCTTCGCCTGTAGTGGCGCAAGCTCCGTCCCGGGCTTTACTCGTCCCAGGAGATAGACCCAGTTCGACCCATGTTTGTGCAGAATCGAAGTCTGCCCCAGCACCGGCTCCATCGTAATCGGAATGAAAAAGGACGGTGGGACATCGGTCATACGGTCGCCGTAGAAAGCCGGTGGGGTGATTCCAACAATCGTTAGCGGGTGCGTATTCAATGTGAACGTGCTCCCCACGATGGAGGGGTCGAGCGCATAGTCTCTCTGCCACGTCTGGTAGCTCATCACTGCCACAGAGGGCGCACCCTCGACATCATCAGTGGGCAGCAGCAGCCGCCCGGCGAATGGCTTCAGCCCAAAAGTTTGAAAGTAGTTCCCGGAGACGAACTCTCCCGGCAACGACTTTGGCAGTGCGTCACTCCTGCTGCTTCGCGCCGTAATCGATCCATAGCCGAACCCGGCCTGCATCGCCGCCAACTGCTCAAACTCCGGCGTGTTGTCCTTCAGGTGTTTGTATAGATCATAGGCAAAGAGCGAGTAATCGTTATTCTCCGGAGTGCCACCGTTGACACAGCAGTCGTTCCTGTCGCCCACACGCACCAGTGTCTTAGGGTCAACCACCGGCAGATTCCGCAGCAGCACCGCATGGACAAGTGTGAAGATCGCCGCATTCGCTCCAATGCCGAGCGCAAGCGTCAACACCGCCGTCAGCGTAAACCCCGGTGCCTTCCGCAACTGCCGCAGCGCATACTGCACATCCTGCATCAATCGGTTCATTGTCCTCTCCTCACTCCTGCATTCGTTCCTCTACACCCGAACGAACACACTTACGCAAGGTGTTCCGTCCCGCGTGTTACGCAGGCAATATTGGTTCGCATGTCACAGAACAGCGAGCGTGCTCCGGCCATCGGAACGCTGAGCTCCACGCTGTACTGTCGCAGGCCTACGATTACCGTGAACCCCGGCTTCAGCTTCGCCGAACAGCTATTCAGGCGCAGCCTGTCCATCTGCTCCTCGATCGACTGTCCCCGGTTCGCGCTCAGTCGCAACTCGTCGCCGTCTGCCTCATAAAACGTAGCCATATTGAAGCCAATCCCTGCAGCTATCGCCAGCACGACCATCGCGATAAAACCCGGAATCTCCCGCAGATCTGTTCTCACATCCTGCAGCAACTCAGCGATCATCCCTCTACCTCCGCCAGCAACTGGCTCAACTCCCCCTCGGCCACGACCTTGCCATCGAACAGGTGCACCTGGCGCTCCGCATGGGCCGCAAATCTGGGATCGTGCGTCACCATGCAGATCGTTGCGCCCTCTTGGTGCAGCTCCTGCAGCAGCTTCATCACGGCCTCGCCGTTCTTCGAGTCCAGATTTCCTGTCGGCTCGTCCGCCAGCAGGATCGATGGCGAGCCTGCCAGCGCTCTCGCTACGGCGACCCTCTGCTGCTGACCGCCCGAGAGCTGCGCCGGATAGTGCCGCATCCTGTGCGCCATATTCACGCGCTCCAGCGACTCCTGCACCCGCTTCTTTCGTTCCGCCGCAGGCATCCCCGCGCGATACGTTAGTGGCAGCTCCACATTCTCCGCAACCGTCAGATCGCCAATCAGGTTGAAGCTCTGAAAGATGAACCCGATCTCCTGATTCCGTATCCGCGAACGGTCGGCGAAGCTCAGATTGGCTACTTCTTTTCCATTCAGCGTGTAGCGTCCGCTGGTCGGCGTATCCAGCAACCCGATGATCGACAGCAGTGTCGACTTGCCGCAGCCCGAAGGCCCCGACATCGCGACATACTCGCCACGCGCAATAGTCAGATGAACTCCAGAGAGCGCATGGGTCTCGATCTCGTCCGTGTAGAAGATCTTCGTCAGGTGCTCAATCTCGATAATTGTCTCTGTCATGCTCACGTTCTCCTTTGCCTATTCGAGGCGAATTCTGTCTGTGTTGTCCCATCTGCTCATGTCCGACAGGATGACCGTGTCGCCATCCTGCAGACCCTCAATCACCTGAATGCTGTTCACCGAGGCCCGTCCAACCTTCACTGGAACCCGAACCGCCGCCTTGCCATCCGCACTCAGCTTGAAGAGGGTGATTGTGCTGTTCTCGTTTCCAAACGCCGGACGACCTACATAGACCACGTTCGCCATCCGGTCCAGATCGATCGTTCCGTCGACGCTGAGGTCCGGCCGCGCTCCCTGCGGCAGAGCGCCTGTCAGTTCTACGTCAACCGTCACCGTTCCGTTCACGACCGCCAGTTCAACTCGCATCACCTTGCCAGGAATCACACCGTTGTGCGTGTCCACCTCTGCCGGCTGCCCGATCTGGATATCTCTCGCTTGCGTCTCCGCGATCTTCAAACTCGCCTTCAGCTGATCCGGCTGGACCACCTTCGCCAGGGTGGTCCCGGGCGCGACATGCTCGCCCACCTGGTGTGGCAGATCCACCAGTACGCCGCTGATCCCAGCCCGCACGCTCAATGCATCCAGCTGCTTCTGCTTCAGCCCCAGCAGTGCCTGCGCCTGTTGCACCTTCGTCTGCTGTACGGCGATCTGTGTCTCTATCGCCTTCTCGTTCAACATCAGTCGCTGCTTCTCCAGATCGTCTCGCGTCGTCAGCTCATCCGCCTTGCCCTTCGACGCGCTATACGTCAGCCCGCTGATCACGCCCAGGTCATACAACGACTTGTCCGTCTGTGACTGCAACTGAGCCTGGCTATGGTCTGCCCCCACGGTCGCCGCGGCAGCCCGCTGCGTCATCAGATCGCTTTGCAGCTTCGCGCGAACGTTGGTCAGATCCGCCTGCGCCGCCTTCAACTGCAGCTGCGCGTCCAAAAGCTCCTGCTGCACCTGAGGGTCTACCAGGTCCATCAGCAAGGTATTCGGCTCCACCTTCGCTCCTGGCAGCACGCGAATCCGCACCACCGTAGCCTCGGTCTCCGCCGGGATCAACCGGATCTTGTCCTCTCGGGGCACCAGTGTCCCCGGCCCACGCACCTGTCGCAGCAGGGGACCGCGCTTCACCGTATCGGTCCACACCGTCGCTCGATCTACCGTTGGCGAAGCCGGCTTCAGTCGCGTGACAAACAAGGCCACACCGGCCAGCACCAGAATCCCAACCCCTGTCGCGATCCACTGCCGCCGCGTCTTCTTCTGCTTAATATCTGGTCTTGAAATATCCATCGCGGTTGTAGGAGATGCACGTCCCCTGCCATCACAGCCTTCGCATTTTCAACTACTTGCAGTAAAGGACTCGCTTGAGGATGTCCGCAACTGGAATGTGATGTTCATTTCCGGACAATACCTCGATACACTGGCCAGTAAGCAATCGTCTGTTTAGGGAGAGATCGTTATTTCGGTTCAAAGCCCTCAATTTGCGGGACATTCCTCCCTCGAAGCACTTCGGGGCAGACTGATCGTCTCCTGCCAGGCGGACCCGGGCGATCCTCTGGATCACCTTGATACGCTCCTGAGAATTGCGGCTTCCGTATTACGTGGCGGAGCGGGCGGGCTCAGAGCGGAAAGAGCCGAGCGAGTCGGCGCCTTTCGCTCCATCACAGATCTGCCCATCATTGGAATGGTTAAGACCAAAGATGCAAATGGCGAAGTCTATATAACGCCGAACTTTGAGGCTGCCCAGTCAGTCAGCAGAGCAGGTGCGGATATCATCGCTCTCGATTGCACGAGACGGCGACTGCTCGAAGCGGAGCCGTGGCCGGAGTTGATCCATCGCATCCACCATGAGTTGGACCGACCCGTTCTGGCGGATATCGCCACCATCGAGGATGCCATCGCCGCAGAGAGTGCCGGCGCCGATGCCGTCGCAACCACCCTCTATGGCTATACCGCCGAGACCGCCGGCATCCGGAGCATCTCCTGGCCTCTGCTCGAAGACCTCGTCTCCCGCCTGAAGATCCCGGTTATCGCCGAGGGTCACATCAGCCAACCGAGCGACATCAGCAGAGCGTTGGACCTGGGGGCGCACTCTGTGCTCGTCGGATCGGCAATCACCCGCCCGGAGACACTGACCGCACGCTTTGTAGAGGCCACGCGAAGGGAGTCGCGATGAGGCGTAACGTGGCTACTCGATCGTCGTGGTCGGTACGCGAATAGAGGCTCGATAGCGGTCGCCGCGATACCGCGAGCAGGCAACCTCGATCGGAGTCTGCTCTGTCGTGATGATGATGCGCGAAATCGACAGCACGCTGGCCATCTTCGGAATGGTCAGCAACTCCGATTCCTCCCGCGTTGCGGGCAACGCCTCGATGACCTCATCGGCCCAGGCCACACGAACACCATAGTTCTCCCGAAGGATGTAGTAGAGAGACTGCCTCGAAAAATCGATTCTCTCAAGGCCTGGAAACGGTCTCAGCGGGATATGCGATTCTTCGAGCGCCATCGGAATGCCGTCTGCCAGCCGTAGCCGTCGTAGCTTCATGACGACCGCTTCAGTCATAATCTTCAAGCTTTCCGCCAGCTCCTCGGAGGCTTTTACGACGATCTGCTCCAGCAGTTGCGAGCTGGGAGCCATTCCACGCTGCTTCATGTCCTCGGTGAACCCGCGCAGGTGCATGATATTCTTTTCCAGCTTCGGCTTGGTGACAAACGTCCCACGCCCCTTTTGGCTAAGCGCATAACCCCTGCTCTTCAGGCCATGAAGTGCCTGCCTGGCTGTCATTCTGCTCACTTGATAGGTGCGCGCCAACTCCTCTTCTGACGCAAATGGATCTCCTTCAGACAAGTCGCCTGAGTGAATCTTCTCCATCAGCGCTCGTTGGATCTGGTAGTACAGGGGAATGAAACCATTTTTATCTAACGGATGCGCGGTCGAGGCAGATTGGTACTGAACTTTTGACACTTTATCTCCTAACCATGTCTCGTGTGCTGGAAGTCTTCAGCGCCGAAAGTATAGTCGTCCAGACAGGTATACGGTAACCAAATTACAAATAGATTGATCAGCTCTTTTTCTGACGTATTTGCCTATCAATAGGTTCAAGTGGGAGGTTCAAGTGCGGCGGCGGACTGCCCTGAACGAAGATAGCCCAGGTATGTTGGAGGTCATGCGACCCCAGTCCACATACTTAGCTTGATTTTCTCGCAACTTCTGTTCCCCCCGTCTCTAGTGGTTCCCCATTTCACACACTTTTGTTACAAACGTCGATCTTTTTTCTTGCTGATGCAGGCCTCATGGCTCACGGTCTGCTGTGGGCGCAAGCGGTAGCGTGCTATCGGAACACGAAGCTGCAGTAGTCAAAAATCAAGCGAATAGCCGATATTCCAAGGGAGAGCCGAAGACCTGGTGCTCGCAGAGAGCCATAAAGTGGCCGCGGCAAGTTAGCGTGTACGTACAGGCCCAGTACTTCTATTCGTGGAAGATAAGCGAAAGATTTATTGTATGAAATATAACTTTTACCCTTGACAATCGTCTTTGTGGATAGATAAAACGCTGCTAAGCGTAAAAAGCATCACGCTGGCGTCACGAAACTTCCCTGGCCGAGAATTAACTCTCGGCCGTTCGTGGAAAACGCTTCACTATCAAATCGAGACAGGATGAGAATGAACTCTTTCAAGGTAAGCAGACGGAATATGTTGTTGGGCACCGGTGCCTCTCTGGCTTCACTGGCTGTCAGTGGAAACGCCCAGGTCCCGGCACCCGCCGCAGAGCGGGAACCTATTCCGTCTGCACCGACGGCCGATCAGATTCGCCGCATGGAGTGGTGGCACGCGGCAAAGTTCGGCATGTTCATCCACTTCGGCCTCTACAGCCAGTACGGGCGGCATGAGTGGGCCATGGAGACGCAGGCAATTCCCATCACCGAATACATGCCGTTGGCCACGCAGTTCAACCCCAAGCCGGGCTTCGCTCGCGCCTGGGCCAAGCTCGCCAAGGCCGCTGGCATGAAGTACATGGTCATGACCGCCAAGCATCACGAAGGCTTCTGCAACTTCGACACCAGGCTCACCGACTACTGCGCCACCAAGCAGGGGCCAAAGCGCGATCTGGTCCGCGAGTACGTCGATGCCGTCCGGGCCGAAGGCCTCCACGTCGGCTTCTACTACTCCCTCATGGACTGGCACCACCCCGATGGAGCTCGCTGCGCCACCGACGAGGAGGCCCGCAAGCGCTTCGTCGAGTACACCCACGGCCTCATCCGCGAACTCCTCACCAACTACGGCAAGATCGATGTCCTCTGGTACGACGTCTCCTCGCCCCTCGCTGCCAGGGGATGGGAGTCGGAGCGCATGAACAAGATGGTCTTCGAACTCCAACCGGACATCATCGTCAATAACCGCAACAAGCTCCAGGGAGACTTCTCCACACCCGAACAGAAGATCGTCGCCGAGACCAACGGCCGCGCCTGGGAGAGCTGCATGACCCTCAACGATAGCTGGGGCTTTCAGCGCGCCGATGACAACTGGAAGACATCGAAGACCGTCATCCGCAACCTCATCACCTGCGTTCGCGACGGCGGCAACTACCTCCTCAACGTAGGACCCAGGGGTGACGGCTCCATTCCCGAGGAGTCAGTGCGCGTCCTTACGGAGGTTGGTCATTGGATGGACGCCAACGGAGACTCCATCTACAAGTCCGATCTCTGCCAGCCACGCCGCGCCAACTACGCCAGCTTCACCCGCACCGGCAATACGCTCTACATGCACGTGCACTTCTGGCCCGGCGAAGATGTCGCCATCTCCGGCCTCATGGCAAAGGTGAAATCCGCCCACTTTCTGAAGAACAAGCAGTCGGTGAAATTTACGCAGGATCCCTACCGGGTGCATATCACGGGGCTTCCCGCCCAGGCGCCGGACTCACCCATTACGACTATCGTGCTCGAATGCGACTCCGAGCCGAAACAGGACACGAACTTCGTGCGCAGCAACAAGCCACGCGCAGGAGTCTAGAGCATTTTCATGATCACGGTAGATAAAGTCGTCATGATTACTGTAGATAAAGTCGTCATTCTGAGCGAAGCGAAGAACCCCCGCATTTCGCCTGAAGTGTACGAATCTACACTATCGCGGAGATGGCTCCAGTTTGACTTGTAACCTCCAAGCCCTGCCGGATCTTCACTGCGGCAGGGCCTATTTTTTTGCCTTCCCCGCCGTTGTCTTTCCTGCGCCGCGCTTCTTTGCCTTTGCCTCCGCCTTCGCCTCCGCCTCGGTTAACGCGCCCATCGCCTCGGAGATCTGCTGGCTCGCCTTGTGCATCGCAGCGATCACCTGTGGGATGCTGACTGTGTCTTCAATCCGCTTCACATAAGGGACAGTCAAGCCGGCCACGGCGCTCCCCTGTGAGTTCAACACCGGAAAGCTGATGTTGATAACGCCGTTCACCTCATAGCTGGCGCGCCGCTCATATCCGCGCGCACGAATCTTCACCAGATGTTCATCCAGGTCCGCCGGCTTCTTCTTCTTCGTCTCCAGTGACCACTCGTGAACCGCCCGCTCGCAGGTATCGGCACTCTGGTGAGCCAGGATGACGTGCCCGGTCGCGGCGTGCATCAAGTCCACCTTCGATCCCATCTTGACGTAGAACCCCGTCGACTCCGGCGAGTCGACCTGCGCCAGAATCACGACATGCCCCCCATCCACTACCCCCAGGTGGCAGGACTGTCGCAGCTCATGCGCTAGCCAGTGCATAATCGGCAACGCCTCCGTCACCATCCGTTTCGTTGGAGGATGTTCCTGCCCCAGTCGAAACAGGCGAAGCGTAAGGTGATACCGGTCCTTATTCGCCGACTGCGCCAGATATCCGCGCTGCTCCAGGCAAAGCAGCATGCGGAAGATCTCCGACATGGTGCGATTCAGCCTTCGCGCGACTTCGCTGACGGTGAGGCCCTCTGGTGTACTGGCAAAGAGCTCAAGAATATCCAGACCCTTTTCAAGAGCAGGAGTCGGATAATATCGCTTGACCTCAGGTTTCGTTGTCAAAGCACGAGACGTAGCTGATCGCATTTCTCACAAGGTAACAAATGCTCTTCCAGCATGTCGACTATTTACTCCAGTTCGGAACCTCTTTGCGGGCCAACGCGCGGAACGGCATCCGTTCTGAGGTAGGATGAGACACGCAGCAAGTTGCCTTCCGGGTGGTCACATAGCTTCAGATTGCCCTGGCGACTGCAATCCAAAGAGCATGTGATTGGGCCGACAGCTGATATCCACCGTGAATCCGACTCGAAAGATCACCATGCCCCGGCGCCGCTGGAGGATCGCCTGGCTGCTCGGCCTCGGTGTGCTGGTCAACTACTTCGATCGCGTCAACCTCGCTGTCTCGCATGCAGCCCTTTACACCACCTTTGGTATCTCTACTGTCACCTTCGGCTACCTCTCCGGCGCTTACAACTGGACCTACGCCCTCTGCCAGCTTCCCGTCGGGGTCCTGCTGGATAAGTTCGGCATCCGCCGCGTCGGCCGAGTCAGCATCTTTCTCTGGAGCATCGCCTCCTTCGCCGCTGCGATCACGCCTGGTCTCGGCGGATTCTTCGCAGCCCGCCTCCTGTTAGGTGTAGGCGAAGCCCCCACCTTCCCCGCTAACGCCAAGGCCGTCGGCTACTGGTTTCCCCAGGGCGAGCGCAGCTTCGCCACCTCCATCTTCGACTCCGCCGCGAAGTTCGCCTCTGCCATCGGCGTCCCCCTCCTCGGCTTTCTGT
>Ga0193743_1001781_pt1 | contig 15694 bp, 9 predicted proteins | sample L2c2metaG_FD_143038 | JGI IMG/M metagenome (GOLD analysis project Ga0193743, IMG submission 143038) | Soil microbial communities from a riparian zone of the East river system, Colorado, United States - L2c2 | ecosystem: Environmental > Terrestrial > Soil > Riparian zone | place: USA: East River...
TCACCCGAGACGATGACCTGTATGAAACAGAAATGCGTGAGCTAATTCTTGGCCGCGGCGATCTCAACTAGTTGTTCTGCTTGCGGCCTTGTATTTGTGGCGAAGACGGCTCGCCCGGCAGTAAAAGTAGGTTTCACTGCTACATCGTCTATGCTAAAAACAAGATCGCTTTTTCTCTTCGCCCCGAGCGTGCGGAGCACATAGGCAAGCCCAACGGTAAGCTGGCTACGCTGAGCGGCTCGCGACCCAAGTGAAACTTTGATACGACCATCAGTAATGTGCACTCGCATGCTGCCATCGTCACGGAAGAATGAGGCGTCGAAGCCGTCCTGCGACCGTAGATCGATGCCGTAGCGAGAATTGGTGACCGTCCATAATCTTCCGCGAAAAGGAACGGCCACAGCTGAAGGTGCCGAGTTCGATTCCAAGCTGTGGTTGGCTACTTGAATCGATCCGTCCGCGCCGAATTCCAGACCGAAGATGCCCCGGAGAATCGTGTCCACTCCCGCACAACTGGCGATTAGATTTGAGCGACCTGCACCGACACGTCCACCAAAACGTTCCGACTGCGGATAGCGGAAGGCATAGCTATCGTTCGTAATCCCCTGTGGGTACACGGCAAGGTGATCTGGCCACCAAAGGATCTTATTCAGGGCCATCCAACCTTGAGCCGGAAAGCCTGCTGAAAAGAAGTCTGCACTCAACTCCGGACCGGTTCCTGTGTAGCTCATTGGGCCAGCCCAATCGTGATCGTTGTAGTCGAACAGGGGATCCTTGATCGACATGGATCGTATGCCCCACTGTGCGATGAACTCGTTATCATTCAAATGAGCCATCAGCCTTTCGGCGCGCTCGCGTGATACCAAGCCAGGCACTCGGAGCAGTTCATACACTTGGATTGAATAAACGGGAATCACCCTACTATCGCGCTGCTTGGTACCGTACCAACCCTCTTTATCAAGCCATAAGACCTGATTGACGGCCTTCGCTACCGAATCAGCCATGACACGCAGATGACGCACTGTCTCCTGATTTTGCTGTGGCGCTATGTGTTCTAAGAAATTTGCAACTGTCCGATAGACATAGACGCGTTCGCCATTCGGGCTGGGCACTTCGTTGATATAACCGGGGCCATCCCCTGTTTTGTGCAACTCAAGCAGGTTCGAATCATTTCCATAGTCAAGCAGCCCATCACCGTCTGGATCTCGATCTTTCTCTCCCCATTCTGCAAGCAGGACGAGCCAATCGAGAATCGTCTTCCCCGATGCCTGTTCCGTCAGTACACTCCAGTCCCCCGTGGTCCTTAAGTATTGATCAACGGTGCTGGTAAAGACGTAGGGATTGTAGGTATAAAACGTGCCAACTCCTCTCCCATGAAGAGGTTCGATGGAGTAGTGCTCGGTAAGAGGGGCCGCAGGCAAAGCCTTGATCACTGCCCTCAGGGCTGATGGATCGAGGATCGATAACGTGAGCGCGGCGTATTGAACGTCCCAGGCATAGAGATTCATACCGCCCGAATCACGTCCGGAGACTGGGTACCAAGGGTCGAGAACGAACGTGTTTCCAAGTTTCCATCGATCGTAGAGAAGCTGAACCGCGGCGTGATGATAGAAACGAGCGACAGCTGGAGTAGCTGTCAACCGCGGTAGTCTTTCAAACATCCTCCATAAGTTCTCCTGCATTTCGGCTCGACTTTTTTGGATCTCCTCCTCAGGGTTAGCAAGAGCCTGTTTCAGGTTGGAAGACGCTTGACTCGCATCAGGGGAGACCTCTATGACCACATAAATTGTCTTCCGCGCTCCCGCATTGACTTCTACATCCCAGGACATGGCCGTGGTTTCATAAGCGCCCTTCTGCCCTTTACCTCCAGATTTTTGTTCCGGCACGCCGGCAACAGCGCTAGCAAAAGAGCCGTACCCGGTAACAGATGCTCCATGCGAACCTATGGCAACCGCGCCGGATGCATTTGTGTGTAGCAATCCGTCACCGATCAGGCCCGTAGTCGGCGCCCCCTTATCCACGGAGAACATGGGACTGTAACTCCACTCAGACGGACGGCCTACTTTTGGCTGCTGGATACTAAACGCCCGGAACACTCTTCTCTGGGGAGACTTGTTACTCACAACAATCTTCTCGATGATCCCCGCAGAGCGACTCAATGCGGTTTGCTGGACCGAGAGAGACAAAAGTTTGCCCTCAAGTGATGTCGTCCATTGCCCCGGCTCCCAAGTTGCGGAAGGTGTTCCGATCAGTTCGAAACCATGGCCAGGTTTGCCGTTGACAATGCACTGGCCGGTCTCGGTATCGCAAACGCCTACCTGTTGATGTAGCGAAGCAGTGAGCGGAGGCGCCGTGATCTTCTCGATTCCCTCTCCGTCTGGAATCGCCGATATCGTATCGCTGAATACAACGTGCTGGGCGCTGTCGACCTCAGGCAATACTTCTGAGGCGGGAATACGAAAGTCGGATAGGTCCGGACGATAGGGCTGCGGGGTCAACTGAGGAAGTCGGAGCGTCTGCTGGGAACAGGCGGGGACAACGAGCGAGGAACCCAAGAAGACAAGACGCACAACACTGTAACGCAGAAGTGAAGTCAACAAATTCATTTCCCTTGTTCACCATTTTCCAAGAATTCTGTCTTTAGGAGATATTGTTCCCATCGCTTAGCGCTTATCTCAGAGAGGACCTACCGTAAAGCTAAGGGAGTTCCTCTGAAAGCGAGGAACTCCCGCTCAACTAGTAGATGAGCTTCAATGCAAACTGAACCCGTCGTGGACCGTTCTTGGTTCCTGTAATCTGACTGAAGTTCGTCGGTACGGTGAAGTTTAGATTTCCAGGTTGCGCAAACGATGGAGTATTGGTCAGGTCGAAAGCCTCAGCGCGGAACTGTAGCCGGAGGGACTCTCCAAGATTGAAGTACTTGAAGATCGACGCATCCACGTTCTTAAGACCTGGACCACGGACCTGTGACGGCTGTCCTCCCAAGACCGAATAGTCAGTCTGACCGATCTGTGTCACGATATTCGGCTGGATAAACGCCGACGGATTGAGCCATTGCGTAATGTCATGAGGTCCCGCATACGGATCCACTCCTTTCGCTAACGGGGCGAAGCACCCCAATCCAGCAGCCGTTGTCACGGGACAGTTGACCGTAAACGGCTGACCGGTTTGGAAACTGTAGATCCAGTTCACCTGCCATCCCCCAACGAGCGCATCTGTCATCCGGTTCGCGCTGGACAGAAGTGCTTTGCCAGTCCCAACCGGGAGAGCATAGGCGCCCGAGATGTGGACGATGTGCGTAGCATCCGTGTCGCAAAGCGCATAGTCCTCGCCATCTCCAAATCCCGGCAGCCACGTTGCTCTATAGGTCGGAGTCGTCGTCGACTGGGTTCTTTGGTTGCTCTGGCATTTGCTCCATGTGTAGTTGGCAAGGACAGATAAACCCGCACTCAACCGATGCTCATACGTTGCTTGGAGCGAGTTATAGCTGCTGACCGAGTTAGTGACCTCCCAATTGGAATTGCGGGCAAACAGCGGGAATGGAACATAGTTTTGAACATTCGCCGTCGGGGGCAGAAGTTGGGAAGGAGAGTTGTGAAGCTCCATGGAATTCAAGTGGCGGCCAAACGTGCCAACATAGCCAACCTGTACCGAATCGTGTTGAGTTACCTGGTCCTGGACTGCCAGGTTGGTCACCTGGACGTATGGCGTCTGATAGTTGGGCGTGCGCCCATAGAGACTCACTCCCTGGCCGCTATTGACCGTGGGATCCTGCAGATTTACCGAAACGAGCGCATTTTCGATCGTTGCCGTCTGGCTGGAGTTTGGGAGTATCAACGGATGTTGCGAATCGGGAGCATTAAACGCAACGTTATAGATAAATGGATAATTGGTTCCCAGCGTGCCACCGTAGCCAATGTTTCCAAGCGCACCATACTCGATGGCATACCCACCACGAACGACGATCTGCGGTGCGATCCGATACGCAATTCCTAATCTCGGCGCGAAATTAAGCTTTTGCGTACTCCCCACTGAACCATCGGCACAGACTAATGAGATGTTGCTTGCCGCCAGCAATCCATCGAAGGATGCCGATCGCGGTACCGAACAGCCACTTTTCGACATATAGTAGGTTCCGGAGTTTCCGTTTCCGCCGTTCGCCACGAAGTTGGCTTCTCGGCCATCGATCTCAGAATAGGGCGTGAAGTAATCCCAACGCAGGCCAAGATTCAATGTCAGTTTGTCGGTTGCCTTCCAGTCGTCCTGGAGATACACAGCGGTATACCAACGCCGGTTCCTGGTGGCGCTGAAATTCGAGCCAAGCAACGACGCCAGGCCACCGACGTTATCGATGCCACCGACGGTCGAACGCGCGGGGGTAAGAAGCAGATCCGCGATTCCGTTTAACGAGCTGTTCTTGCCCGGGATATCTGTAAATTGTCCGTTGTAGCTGAATTGGCCTCGGCTATAGGGCGGTTGGGTGATGTTCGATGTCAAATCGTCAACCTGAACACCCGCTTTGTAAGTACTCTTCCCGTGAACCCACGTGATACTGTCTGCTGCTTCAACACTGTAGATCGTCGAGAGTGTGGGCCTGTATGTCTTTTCCCCAAGCCCGGTGAGACCACTCAGACTTATAGGAGGAAGTCCTCCATTGCCCGAGGGCTGCGGCACACCACTGATGCCATACTGGTCCGGGATTCCCATCGTATCGCCGTAGTGATTCTTGATGAACTGATCTACATGGAGGAACCCTACATGTAATTCATTAATGAGTGTTGGGCTAAAGACCATCGTGTCGCCAGCGGCAAAGGCATACGCGGGAAAGCTGTTATCGAGAGATCCATTCTGACCGACGGCTACTCCAGGGAGAGCACCGGGCTGTGTGTTGTCACGAAGGCTTCTGTCATAGACGCCGAAAAGATGATTCTTTGTCCCAAAGCTTTGGTCGATCCTAATGTCATATGCGTTTCCCGTCGTAGGAGACTTGGGAGCCCAATAGAAGTTGTTCGAGAGGCCTGCCGAGGTGGGAGCCGGATAGAGGCTCAGCAACTTCGTAGCATTTGGATCGAGCCGTGACCCGGGAATAATGTTGAGTTGCGCCGTCCTTCCGGAGAAATCTCTAATCCCACCCACACTACCTCCGCTGTAAAAAGGATCACGTACGTAGACAGTGCTGTTGCTGGTATTTTGGAGCCCGGAGATGGGGTCTACCGCTCCTGCGTTCACAGCGCGTGTCGTGACAGGGTCAAGTATGGTTCCGTGTGGAAAGATTCGACCAAGCGCATCGGTTCCTGTTCCGCCACGATAAGTAATGAGGTCCTGCAGATTGGTAAACCCGCTGCTCATCATATTCGCCGTGGGAACGGTGCTCGTACTGGCAGAAGGCGAGACGATTCGAATTCCTTCGTAGTCGAAGAAAAAGAAGGTCCGGTTCCTCCCGTTGTAGAGATGCGGAATGACTACCGGGCCGCCGATGGTTCCGCCGAACTGGTTTTGACGGTACTCCGCCTTCCGCGTATTTGTCCGGCCATTGAAGTAGAGGTTTGCGTCGAACAAATCATTGCGAAGGTACTCCCAGAGGTTTCCGTGAATGCCGTTCGTTCCCGACTTGAGAACAGCATTCACCACACCGCCCGTTGAGTGCCCGAATTCCGCGCTGTAGTCACCGCTCTGTAGTTTGAATTCCTGAATCGCATCAGGAGGAGGGACGATGGCGGCATTCCTTCCCAAAGAAGCTCCGCCGTAGACTTCGATATTGTCGTTGATTCCGTTGAGTCGGAAATCGTTCTGCCAGAGACTCACACCGTTTACCGAAAAGTATGCGCTCGCTGTACTTCCCGAATCTCCTGTGGGACCTCCCGGCGGCGCTGTTGCCGTTCCAGCAGCCAGTTGAGGCAAAGAGGTCCAGTTGCGGCCATTCAAAGGAAGGTCGTTCAAAGCTTCGCCTGTGATGGTCTGGCCGACCGCCGCACTCTCCGCCTGTAGCAGAGGAGCGGCTGAAGTCACGATAACCTGTTCGGTGACTTGGCCAGGTACAAAGGCGATGTCAGCCGTCAGAGTATGTTGAATGTGAATCTCCAATCCCGTTTGAACAAACGTCTGGAACCCAGGGGAGACGGCACGCAGGGTATATGTTCCCGGTCGGATCCCAGTGAGGGAGTAGGTTCCCGATCCTGTGGATACAGTTTGGCTGACGACATTGGTCGCCTGATTCGTAAGTGTGATCTTGGCGCCCGGAACGATCGATCCCGAAGAATCCATCGCGGTCCCAGTCACTCCTCCTGTATCGATTTGCGCCCAAACAACGTTGGGTATTACGGCTGCGAGCAGCAAGAATAATGCCGCGGACACCAAACGTAGCTGAAATCTGTTTCGAGACATGTTCTAACAACCTCCCAAAAGTCGATCCGCAGTCATAAGCAATGGGTGCGAGCGTCTCGTGATCCTGCACGCAACCAAACCTCAACATAGTCAAGTGGCTTCTCTGAAATTGCGCGTTACTGCCTGAAGCACTCGCGGAGCGGATATGCGATTACAGGCAGGAAATATAGATGCGAAGATTAATATTAGTCAAGTAAATTGCTCGTTATGTGAATAAATGAGCATTTTACTTGCGCTATATGAGCAATATACAAATTTTCTAATCGATGACATACTGCGTAACGTAACTGCGCGAATAACTTAGTTTCGCGCGACTTTCCTGTACATTCGATTACATGGAACTGCCAAGGAACAATGCAGGGCGGCGGGAGCGCCTGCAAAAGATTCTGTCTTCTCTCACTGCGTCCAGTTCGATATCCGTGGAGGAGATGTGTGCGTCTTTCGGTGTCTCCGCATCGACGATTCGCCGCGATCTAGAGGTTTTGGAGTCGCAAGGACTTTTACGTCGGGAGCACGGCGGCGCAATCTCTCTCGAGCCGCTTATTTATGAAGCGTTTACAACCGACTCCTCCTTCCAGGAGCAGGTTCAGAATCAAAGCGACGAAAAGAAACGCATTGGCATCGCTGCAGCTTCGATGATTCAGAATGGCGAGACCGTAGCGATTAGTGCCGGGACAACGACGACGCTTGTAGCTCGTAATATCCCAATGGGATTGAAAGTCACGTTGTTCACGAATGCCGTGAACATGGCAATGGAATTTTCGCGCCGCAATAATCTGACAGTGTCCCTCACGGGGGGGGTGATGCGAGGAGCATGGTTCTCACTCGTTGGCCCAGGAGCTATCGAATCCGCGCAGAAGATCAATTGCGATCGGCTATTTCTGGGTGTGAATGGAATCAGCATTGAAAAAGGATTGACGGATTTTCACCATGAAGAAGCCGCGGTCAATCGGGTTTTTGTTGAGCGTTCAAGAAAGAAGATCGTCGTGGTCGATCACACGAAGTTCTCTGTCGTCGCTCCCAATGTGGTCGCAAGCCTGAACTCCATTGACATGATTATCACTGGCGTCGAGGCCTCCGAGGAGATGGTTCAGCCTTTCACTGACCGCGGCATCGAAGTCAAACGGGTCTGATACTGTATTCTCGCTCTAATGCGAGACACCGCGTGATGGTCTCGAATCGCATTGCTCGTCCCACCTTGGACGATGCGGCGGTATATGGACTCATGGTCCAGGTTCACTAGGTGTTGTTCCCGGACCACGCAACGAACCAGACACCAATGATGAGCAACAGGCATCCCGATGCAGCCCACAGCACGGATCCCCGTTCCGCACTATGCCATTCGCCTTTTAACAGCCCCCAGACGTTCGCCGACAAGACAATAACAGCCATGAAGATCGGCCATCCCATAACCAATCCGAGGGGCCCCAGCGAGCGAGCGCCAACTCCATACAGGAAGTTGCTTCCTGACCAAAGAATTGCCATGAGTATGACCCATGCGATATTCACTACGGTTGATTGTCGCAACTGCGAGATGTTCTTGTTGCGAATCATTAAAGACAAGCAATACAAAACGTTGACCAGCATCCCTCCGCCGAGAAGAATTGGCCACACCGCATTCAAGGCCGTGCTTTGCGATGCGCCCAATCTTACAGCTGCATCTGAAACGGGTGTCGCTTCATTAAGCGCCAAACTCATACAGCTTGATCCGATCCCTGATAGAAAACAGAGAAACAAGCCGGTGATAAAGCTTCGCTCGCTTCCTTCTGAACGGTTCGCCTCGCGCAACAATCCTCCACGAGCATTGAACGCTACCCCTGCTAACACGCAGGCTGTTCCTATCAGTACAACGCGATCAGCACGAAGAAACACGCCATGGCGAAGGACAAGCAGAGGAACGAGTGTGCCCAGCGCAGAAGACGTACCCAGAATGATTCCAAAACTCAAGGCGATGCCTACCCGCGAGATCCCAAGGCCAAACAAAACAGTGCCTGCGCCCCAGACCATTCCATAGAGAGCCGTCGCCCCAAGAGCCGATGCACCGGCTATGCGATAGACACTCCCCAGATGAGGCACAGTTGCGAAGCAGACACTTGAAGGAAGGACAAACATTGCCAGGATCGACCAGAGCAACCAGATGTGCTCCCATTGCCAACCGCGAATACGGCTCATTGGAGCAGCAAAGCTGCCGTTCATGCTGCCCGCAAGGATTACCATAACTAACGCTGCAAGGATCATATTCGATCGAATTTCCGCTCCATGCTGGCTTCTGAATGGATAGCGCGCCCGGTGGAAGCAATGGCCTCTAACGCGAGCGCAACGCCGCCATAGACGCCAGCGGCGTCACCCAACTGCATCGGAAGAATCTTTGTTGCGCCAGATTGCAGAAATTCGACCCTCGTCTCGACCTCCCGCCGGATAAGATCCAAGAGATCTGGTCGATGACTTATCAAACCACCGCCGACGAGAATCAGTTCCGGATCGAGAGCGTAGACCAGGTTCGCGACCATCACTCCAAGCTCTGAGATCAACTTGGAGCCCAGCCGGCATGCGAGCGGATCTCGCGCTTCGATTGCATTAAATAATTCGCGCAGTCCAAGCTCTTGGTTACCAGCGACTAACGTGGTCAAAGGTGAAGACTCTCCATCTGCAAGTGCCTTGTGCACCTGGCGCGCTATTCCGCTATGAGAGGCATTCTCCTCAAAGATTCCCGTGTTTCCGCAAATATGTCTGGGGCCGGAGGGATCACTCGACATGTAACCGAAATGGCCGGCCGCCCAGTTCTTGCCACGCAGCATATGACCATCCGAGACGAGCGCGCCTCCAATACCGGTTCCCACAGTGATACCGATTGCCGACTGATAGCCCTTGCCGGCACCAAACCGCATCTCGCCAGAAAGAATCGCATTCACATCGTTGTCGACAACAACGCAGCACGACAGCGCTTCTCCAAGCCGCTCAGACAGCGATACTCCTTCAAGAAACTCGAGCTTGCTTCGCAGCCAAACCACTCGACCTTCCTTGAAATCAATCCTACCTGGACACCCGACTCCCGTTCCTATCAGTACGCCAGTGACATCGGCCACCATTGTCTTGATCTTGTTGCAGATCGAACGCAGGAAGACTTCGAGATCCTCAAAGCTCGCCGACTCCGTAATATCGCTGGCCAGCAGCGTTCCTGACGCGTCTGCGATACCGACCTTTATTCTCGTTCCGCCAACGTCCACACCTGCCAACACTTCAAGCATCGCTATCCGCACCCCAGAGCCGACATAAGCCACATCAGAAACCTATATATAGAGATGTGCCAGGCTTTTCCGATATTCCTCGTAGAAGGTTTCGAGAGCATCTTCCGGCTTTTGCTGCCCTGGGAAATGGTGACTCGGAAGAACCACAGGCGAGACGCCCCGCGCGATGAGCTTTTCAGCCGTAGCAGACCGGACCATATTGACCGCCATCGCACCGGTTAGAGTAGAGACGGGGCCGGTGGGCCAATCCAGTCCATCGATCACTTGGGCGCAGTCTCCTGGAGGGCACTGATTGTCGATGACCACATCGGCGAGATCCACCAACTTATTACCCGAAGGATGGGTGGCTGGAGATTGGTCGGAATGTTGCCGCGAAACCAAACCTATAACCTTCATTCCCCGTTCGCGAGCTCCAATGGCTATATCCACAATGAGCGGGCGAATGCCGCTTGTAGACACCAACAAAATGGCATCATGCGGACCGAACTTAAAGCTCTTGAGAATCTCTTCGCCCAATCCAACGTACTTTTCCAAAAAGAGCGGAACACGCAAACCGTTGGATCCGACGATCGCCGAATGATTTGAGAAAGCAAGTTCGACTAAAGCGACGAAGCCTACAATTCCTCCCTGACGCGGTGTCATTTCATCGCACATAAACCGCGAGTGCCCTGAACCAAAAACAAAGACCAAACCTTTATTCGCGATCGCGTTGGCGCAAATCTCGGCCGCTCGGTCGACATTTTCTGTCTGGGTCTCGTGGAACCGTTGCAAAAGCTTGGTTGCTATCTGGAAATAGTTTTCAGCCGCACTCACTTTGTTCGTTATCCTCCTGATCGAAAATAGGCCAGGACCGGTAGAGCATAAGCCCTCAATTTCCTAAGCCATCACCACACGGAAAGCTTATGCGACTACTCGTCATCAGTCAATTTTATTGCGTGTTTTATTGACAAATACGCATTTATGTAGCAACAATGACCTTTAGTTATGCAACACACTCAAGCTTTAGAAGTTCTGACGACCGCGGACGTTGTTGTTGTCGGCTCCGGTTCAGCAGGCTCATGCGCCGCCATCGCGGCAGCGAGGGAAGATGCTTCGGTCTTGCTGCTGGAGCGCCACCCTTTTCTCGGAGGAACGAGTACAGCAGTTCTTGATACTTTCTATGGGTTCTACACCCCCGGTTCGCAATCCCATAAAGTCGTTGGCGGTATCGCGAACGACGTGATCTCAGAGCTAAGGCGCCTGGACAAGATCATTGAGCGCCCCAATACGTATGGTGCCGGCCAAGGGATCACCTATAACCCTGAATATCTGAAGTGCGCGTGGGAACGTCTTGCTCAAGACGCGGGAACGCGCGTCTTACTGAATTGCTGGGCACAAGATGTAATCGTCCGGAACAATCGTATTGTCGGCCTTATCGTTGCCACACGGAAAGGTCTGGCAACGGTTGAGGCAAAAACATTCATCGATGCATCGGGAGATGCAGATCTCTGCTACTGGGCGGACGCACCCTTTGAGCTGGCAGGCGAGCACCAAGACGCTCAATCGCTTACAACTACTTTTCGGATGTGCAATGTCGACATCGAGGCGCGTCGCACGATCGATAAAAAAGAGTTCCATAAGATCATGGCGCAAGCTGCAGATCATGGATATGCCCTTCCTCGCCGTGAAGGCAGCGACCATATAACGACAATCAACGGTGTTCTCGCAACCAACCTCACTCGCGTGAAATCTTTCGACCGTCGTCCTACACAAACGGTAAACGCTACCGATCCTGCCTTCCTCAGCGGAGCCGAAATGGAGGGCCGCGCGCAGGCACTGGAATACATCCGCTTTCTTCGGGAATGCGTACCGGGATATAAGAATGCAGACCTCGCCTCCTTCAGCACGCAAATCGGTGTGCGGGAGACACGACGAGTCATCGGAGACTATGTACTCACAAGAAAAGATGTCTTAACCGCGCGACAGTTCGAGGATCAGATCGGCCTTTGCGGCGCTCCCATTGAGGAGCACGGTCCAGGGGATGTAACTCGCTGGGAGTACCTTCCCGAAGGGGAATGCGTCGGTATTCCTTACCGCACCTTACTTCCTCAGAACCTCGAAAATCTCTTAGTGGTCGGACGATGTTTCTCTGCCTCGCATGATGCTCATGCGAGCGTTCGCTCCATGGCCCAATGCATGGCAATGGGACACGCGGCTGGCATCGCCGCAGCCTATTGCAGCAAACATAATTCCCACACACGAGATATTCCCTTTCCTCGATTGCGAGACCGCTTACTCGCGTCGCAAGCCATCCTCGAACTAAACCGGCAGGTCAATGTATGAGCATTATCCGTACCGTTCTCGGCGATATTGATGCCTCCCTATTAGGAGTCTGCTACGCCCATGAACACATCGTGATCGATCGCAGCTTTGTCACGCAACAATACCCTGACTTTCTGCTGGAAGACGTGGCCCGGATCACCGAAGAGCTAAGTACGTTCTATTGTGCAGGCGGCCGCGCCATGGTCGATTCGATGCCTTGCGGAGGTGGACGGAACGTCGTCAAATTGGCGAGTGTTTCCAGGCAAAGCGGAGTTCACATACTCTGTCCCACAGGCCTGCATCAGGCAAAGTATTATCCGCACGGCCACTGGATCACACGCGTCAATCTTGAACAACTCGCGCAGATATTCGTTGATGAAATTGAACAAGGAATAGACGCGAATGATACCAATGGACCAAATGTGCACCGAACGGTCCACCAAGCTGGCCTCATAAAGGTTGCCAGTGATTTGAACGCGATTGGCGCCAGAGAGCAGAAGATCTTCGAGGCGGCCGCCGCTGCGCACACGAAGACCGGCGTTCCCATCATGACACATACCGAGCAAGGCACCGCAGCAATGATGCAGATCGACCTGTTCGAAAGATGTGGCGTGCCTCCATCAAGTATCGTCATCTCGCACCTCGACCGGAAACCGGATATCGCGTACCATCGCGAGGTTCTTTCGCGAGGAGTATTTCTTGAATACGACTCGGCGTTTCGCTGGAAGTCGCAGGAAAATCCTACCCGCGACCTATTGATCGAACTGGCCTCCCTTGGATTTCTGCGACAACTCATGCTTGGTATGGATGCCGCGCGAAGCAGTTACTGGATCGCCTTTGGAGGCTCTCCAGGACTGACCTTTTTGCTGGATACTTTTTCGCGTCAGCTTCGCGATGCTGGCTTCACCGATGAAGGCCTGAGAGCAATATTCATCGATAATCCAGCCCGAGCTTATTCCCTGACGTTGGCTCACCTCACGTCACAGAAATCAAATCTGTCGGAAAGCAACTCCTTTATTGAGCCTAGACTCCCTCGATACGAGGCGAACATCAATCCGGGTGAGGTCGAGAGATGAAGCTTCGTGGCAAGACACTTTTTATTGCTGGCGCTTCCGGCATGGCTGCGGAAACAGCGCGCCTTGCTCTCAAAGAGGGTGCGCAAGTATTTGCGGTAGACCGAAATCTCGACAGCACCAACTCCCTGAGGAGTGAATTATCATCACGGACCGCATCGATTGAGACCTATTGTGCAGATCTTGCCGAGGAGTCTGAAGTTGAGGCCGCATTTCGTCAGTGCATAGAGAGGTTTGGCAGCTTCGATGCGGTCTTCCACGCAGTTGGAATCAGTGGGCGCCGCTTTGGAGATGGCGCGCTCCACGCCTGCACGTTGGCTGGATGGAACACAACACACACCAATAATGCAACAACCGCATTTCTCGTTTCGCGCGCAGCACTTCAATATTTTATCGCCCGGGATCCGGTTATGCCCGCTAATCTGCGCGGCACGATCCTCAATATGGCGAGCGTCCTTGCTTACTCCCCGCAAAAAGACTTCTTTGCAACACATGCGTATGCTTCAAGCAAAGGTGCTGTAATCTCTATGACTCGATCCGCTGCCGCCTACTATGCGCCGCACCGAATCAATATCAATGCAATAGCACCTGGCCTTGTTGCGTCTCCCATGAGTGCACGCGCACAAAATGATCCAGCCATCCTCGAATTCATTCACCACAAACAACCACTCTCAGAAACTCTCCTCGATTCGCATGAGATTGCAGAGGCGGCTATATTCCTTCTGAGCGATGCAGCAAGAAATATCACCGGACAGGTGCTGGCTGTAGACGGTGGCTGGACCGTCAGCGAATAAGAGAGACAGGTCAGAGAAACTCACAGGGCTCGGATATGCCAAAGCCGTAGTCAGGGAACAAATCCATCACGGCTAAGTTGGCTTATGGACCTCTACGACTACTCAAAGTCGCGAACAACGCCGACTACTTAGAATGTTTTGAACTCGGTCATCTCTTGGCTTCTCCTCTTCAAATCTCATTACGGGAAGATAGCAAAGAAAAAGCGAAAGCGGGGAGACTTGTTGTGCATTAAATGCATTAAATTGATGACCCAAGCAGTTGTGGATAGGGAATTACCCGCTGCTCATAACGGCTCCATCGCTTCGACGGCGTTAAGGGACTGGCTCTGAAGCATTTCAGAGGGGTCCGTAATAGTGGGTTGCCTTCCATTCGAGCCTGCTGATGCGATGATGAGACGGTCTTTTACCCCTTCCAAGCGCGTACTGAAGGCCACTTCAAGGGAGATCAGCTGTAACATGAAGACCGTGGAACCTTCGCGACTGCGAGCGACGATCACCTCAGTAGCTACTCTGTTTGTCGCTATTGTTGCGGTCGGCTTCGCAAGACACGCTCTACACAGCGGACAAATAGCCGCCTCGCACGTAGGCCAAGTCAACTTCAGTCGCGATATACGCCCTATCCTCAATCAGAATTGCGTAGGTTGCCACGGCGGAGTACGCCAGAAAGCTGGCGTCTCCTTCATCTTCCGGGACGAGGCCTTAGGAACTGGAAAAAGTGGACATCGCACCATCGTCCCGGGGGATCCCAATGGCTCCGAGCTCATGGTGCGGGTCCTCTCCCACGACTCCGAAGCACACATGCCCTATCACGGCCCCAGGTTGAGCGATCAGCAGATCGGGATCCTGCGGCAGTGGATCAAGGAAGGTGCTCAGTTCGACGATTACTGGGCGTTTGTGCCGCCGAAACCACAACCTCTACCCGAAGTACGACGGAAGGGTTGGATTCGTCAGCCGCTGGACATCTTCGTTCTGGTCAGACTTGAAAAAGAGGATCTGTCTCCTTCTCCGGAGGCAGGCAAGTCCGAGCTATTGCGTCGTGCTTCACTCGACATTACTGGACTACCGCCTACGCCGCAGGAAGAAGCCGCATTTGCTGCGGACAACTCTTCCAATGCTTACGAGAAACAGGTCGATCGTCTACTCGCCTCTCCACGATACGGCGAACGCTGGGCCAGCATGTGGCTCGATCTCGCCCGCTACGCGGATTCGATGGGGTTTGAGAAAGATCTGTCTCGTAACGTATGGCCGTATCGCGATTGGGTCGTCAACGCATTTAACAGCAACATGCCGTATGACCAGTTTTTAACTCGTCAACTCGCCGGCGACCTCCTTCCAAACGCGACGATGAACGACCACATTGCAACGACATTCCATCGCCTGACACCGAACAATGATGAAGGCGGAACGGACGATGAAGAATACCGCATGATTGCCGCGATGGATCGGGTTGCAACGACTTGGCAGGTTACAAGCGGCGTCACGATGAATTGTGTGCAGTGCCACTCGCATCCGTATGACCCTATCCGTCACGCGGACTACTACAAATCGCTGGCCTTCTTTAACGCGCAACGAGATTCCGATCTGACAGAGGATACCCCCGTATTGCCCGTTCCCTCGGATCACACGCAGTATGCTGCAGCGGACAAGCTGGAAGACGATGTGCGCGCTCTTGTGGGTTCCATCGAATCTTCGGATCGCGCCATGGAGGCAGCATCCGCATGGAAACAACTCCCCATTGATGGCGCTGGTGCGGACGATCTTGTTATCCTGAAAGACAAGGTTCCGGCGCTGGAAAAAGCCTTGGAGAACGCGAAGAAAAACACGCGACTTCCTGGTGAGCAGAAAGCCGAGCGTATCGTCTCCACGAAAAAATCTCTCGATGAGTCGCGTGCGC
>Ga0193743_1001782_pt1 | contig 15690 bp, 16 predicted proteins | sample L2c2metaG_FD_143038 | JGI IMG/M metagenome (GOLD analysis project Ga0193743, IMG submission 143038) | Soil microbial communities from a riparian zone of the East river system, Colorado, United States - L2c2 | ecosystem: Environmental > Terrestrial > Soil > Riparian zone | place: USA: East River...
CGGCCACGCAGGCATCTGCCCACGCATGCAGCGCCTGGAGGCTGTCGAGCGCGCCCAGTTGCGGTTGGGTGTGAAAGGCGATGACGTCGTTGCGGCGTGAGGCGATGACCTGACGGGTCAGCTCACCCTTGCCCTGGAAGTAGTGCGAGATCTGCGATCCACTCACCAAGGCCGTACTTCGCAGATCTTCCATGCTCGTCCCGGCGACGCCGTGCTGAAACATCAGGTCGGTGGCGGCTTCGATGATGCGACTGCGGGTCGCCAGTCCCTTGCGGGTGAAAAGCGTGGTGTCGTCATCTGTCTGGGTGAGGCGCACTGCGGAGACGCGGCGGCGGCGGGACGGGCGTGGGGCCCGTTCGTCGGGGTCGGCGGCAAACGTGCGCAGATAATTCACCGCGAATCGCACGGCATCGGCGCACGCCCAGTCCCTTCGATAGGTGTAGGTCATGGTGCCGCCGCCCTGGTGGGCGCTGATGATGACCAAGGCCAGCTGTCGGGGGGCGGCGTCGGCGACGAGTACGCCTCGGCCCTTCATCCGCTGCATCGCGTGTTCGAGCAGCGTGACCCACTGCCAATAGGCCTCGGCGAGTGTCTCTCGCGTGGCGTCGTCGGACTTCGCGAGCCGGCCGACGAGGGCGTGGAAGGTGGGGGTGCCCTGGTAGCCGATGCGCCGCAAGTAGCGCATGTTGAGGTCGATCCAGCGTTCGAAGTCGTCGAACGACTCCAGCCCGTGTAATTGCGGGTTTCGATGAAAGTCCAACACCACGTTGATCTGGCGGCCGAGGACAGCGCGGATCAGTACCTGTTTGTCGGCGAAATAGTGGGCCAGTTGAGAACCACTCACCAACGCGGCCCTGCGCACCTTGTTCATGTTGAACGCCGAGAACCCGTCGGTGAGGATCAGCTCGGCGGCCGCCTCCACGATCCGCTCGCGGGTGGCGCGTCCCTTGGGCGTCAGCCGCTGCTCATCGGGCGGGTCGGCGGCAGCCATTTCCCAAGGCTACCGGCCCATTCCCACATTATGGGATACTCAACCCAGTGCGTCGGTCAGCCGTTGTCAGGGCAGCTTGCGTGTTGGCGAGGAAGGCACCGACGAGCCCGATCGTCTCCTCCAGCGCAGACTCCAGGAGGAAATGCCCACCGTCGAGCAAATGGATTTCGGCCTCGGGGAGGTCCTCAGCGAAGGCTTCCGCGCCGGCTGGGCCGAAGATTTCGTCCCCGCGGCCCCAGACCGACAGCAGTGGCACCCTGCTGCGGCGGAAGTACTCGTGCAGTCGTGGGTACAGCGGCGAATTCGTGGCATAGTCGCGCAACAGTCTGAGTTGCACCGCGTCGTTGCCCGGTCGCGATAGGAGCGCGTAGTCGTGGTACCACGATTCGGGGTCGACCAGAGTCTCGTCGGCCACGCCGGTCAGGTATTGCCACCGGGTGGCCTCCAGAGTCAAGAACTGCCGTACCGCGGCCTCGGTGTCGGGCGTCTGGGCAGTCTGGTAGTCCCACACCGTCTTCCAGAAGCTCTCTACGAAGCCGGCGTCGTATCCGTTGCCGTTCTGGCTGATGATCGCGGTGATCGCGTCGGGGTTGGCGAGCGCCAGTCGCCATCCAATCGGGGCGCCGTAGTCCTGCACGTACACCGCGTAACGCTCGATGCCCAGGCTGCGTAGCAGGCCCTCCGTCAACCTGGTCAGAGCATCGAAGCTGTAGTCGAACTCCTCCACACTCGGTGCATCTGACAACCCTAACCCGAGATGATCGGGCGCGATGACGTGGTAGCGGTCAGCCAGCGCCGGTACGAATTGGCGGAACATGTAGGAGCTCGTCGGAAAGCCGTGCAGCAGCACCAGTGCCGGCGTGTCCACATCGCCGGCTTCGCGGAAGAACATGCGGTGACCGTCGATGGTGGCGTATCGATGATGAACAGCTGTCATGACCAATCCTCCTTGAGTTGATTTCTGGGCTGTGCATCCCAGTATGCCGTGGTGCAGATGATTCGCGCTAGCCGCGGCTCCTGGGAAGACGCTGGCAACTCCTGCCCGATTGTTGACCGTACTGATGGAAGCGTGCAGACTTCTGGGCTGTACAACCCAATAACACTTCGGAGAATCGGTTCGACATGGGTAACACGTTGCAGGACAAAACCGTTGTGGTGGTCGGGCGTGGCAGCGGGATTGCGCGCGCCGTCACTCTGTTGGCGCGTTCAGAGGGTGCGCGGGTCGTCGTCGCCGGGCGCGACAAGGACAAGCTCGCCGGCGTCTACGACGACCCCGGAATCACCGCCGAAGTCGTCGACGTCACCGACGACGAATCCATCGGTGCCCTGGCCGAGCGGGTAGGCCCCATCGACCATCTGGTGTCGACTGCGTCGGCTCGTGCCCGCGGAAAGCTCGCGGACCTCGAACGCAAGGACCTCCAGCTGTCGTTTGACACCAAGGTCATCGGTCCCACCATGCTTGCCAAACACTTTGCGTCCCAACTGAAACCAGGTGGTTCCTTGGTGCTGTTCTCCGGTGTCAACGCATTCAAGGTCAACGTCGGTTACCTCGGCGTTGCCATCACCAACGGCGCCGTGGATTTTCTCACCCGCTCACTGGCGGTCGAACTCGCACCCATCCGGGTCAACACCATCTCACCAGGGGTCATCGACACCGGCGCGTGGGACTCCATGGGCGAGGCGCGAAAGCATGCCTACTTCGAACTCGTCGGGGACAATAACCCGGTGCGCCGCATCGGGACCACCGAGGATGTCGCCAATGCCGTGCTGTTCGCGATGACCAACGCGTTCCTGACCGGAGTGACGTTGAAGATCGACGGCGGCGAACCGCTAACCTAGGCGATGCCGTCGGGAGGGAGCCGCAGGTGGCGAGACTGGTTTCGGTGAACGTCGGTAGGCCGAAAAACGTGCCCTGGCAGGGCAAGACCGTCTTCACCGGAGTATGGAAGACGCCCGTCGAGGGGGCGGTGATGGTGCGCCGACTCAACCTCGACTGCGACGGCCAGGGTGACCTCGCCGGGCACGGCGGCGAACAGCGCGCCGTGCTCGTCTATCAGACCGGCTCCTATGATCATTGGCGCAGCTACCTCGGACGTGACGACCTTGTGCCCGGCCACTTCGGGGAGAACTTCACCGTCAGCGGGCTCGGAGACGACGAGGTATGCATCGGTGACCGCTACCGTATCGGCGAGGCCGAATTCGAGGTGACCCAGCCGCGCGTCACCTGCTTTCGCGTCGGCATGCGCCTGGGTGAGCCTGACATGCCCAACCTGTTGGTCGCCCACCACCGTCCCGGCTTCTACATGCGGGTCCTCCACGAAGGGCGCGTCAGAGCGGGCGACCCCATCGAACTGACCCGCCGCGGCAGCCACGAACTATCGATCGCCGACGTCGACGCGCTGCTCTATCTGCCCGACCGGGACGAAAGGCAACTGCGGCAGGCCGTCGACCTGCCTGCGCTCAGCCCCGGATGGCAGCAGTCCTTTCGTGACATGCTCAGCGCGCAGGGCGATTCCGACCTGGCGACGACACCACCTGCTGCAATGGAGCCGGCCTGGGCTGGATTTCGTCCGCTACGGGTTGGCGCGATCCACCGGGAAAGCTCCGCGATCACGTCCCTCGCCTTGGAGTCAACCGACGGCACCCCACTGCCGAGTCCTAGGCCCGGCCAGTATCTGACCGTCAAGATCCCAGACGCCGGCGATCCAGCACCGCTGCGCAGCTACTCACTGTCCGGTGACCCCGATGCCGGTACCTACCGCATCAGCGTCAAGCGGGAAGAGCACGGTCAAGTGAGCCGATGGCTGCACACCCACATCCGTGCCGGATCGACGCTGGACGCCGCCGCACCACGCGGAGACTTTTGCCTTACCGACGACAGCAGCCCCGTTGTGCTGGTGTCGGCAGGCGTCGGCGCCACGCCCGTGCTCGCCATGCTGCACGCACTCGCTGCGTGTGGCAGTCAACGCCAGATCTGTTGGGTGCACACGACACACAACCGGGAATCGCACGCCTTCGCCACCGAAGTCACCCGGTTGATTGATGCCCTGCCCCATGCGCAGCAACACATCTTCTACACGACCGACAGCTCACCGGGTGCGGGCCAGAGGACCGAGCGCCTCACCGCGGAGTCGATCGCGGCATTGGGCCTGCCCACCGACGCCACCGTATATCTCTGCGGCCCAAACGCATTCATGGAGGGGATGCGGGCTGCCCTCACCGCTGTCCCGATCAACCCATGCCGGATCCACACCGAATCCTTCGGCGCCCTAGCTCCCATCAACCCAGGCGTCGTCGACGGCCCGACCGCCAAACGTCCGCACCGACCGCTGGGCATGCCCGCGACGGGGCCGCAGGTCACGTTCTCCCGTAGCGGACTCACCGTCAACTGGTCACCGGACTACCGCAGCCTCCTGGAACTGGCCGAAGCCTGCGATGTTCCCACCCGGTACTCGTGCCGAAGCGGCGTCTGCCACACCTGCGTGACCGGAGTCGTGGCCGGCACCGCGACGTACATCCAACCGCCATTGGACCAACCGCCAAGCGGCACAGTGCTCATCTGCTGCGCCGCCCCGGATGACGACCTCGTCCTCGACCTCTGAGGACAACCGGCCGAGGTCGGCTACTGGCCCGCTTTGCTGGCCAGGTCGATGGCGTACTGGTTCACGAAACGGCCTGCCCCGGGCTCACCGCTGCCGCACGAGCCGTCGGATTCACCGGGACGTTTGACCCACAGGTAAGCGTCGACGTTCGCACTCGCCGTAGCCGTGGTGGGCGGGGTGCCCAGCGCCCGGCCGCTCGGGTTACACCAGTACATCGGGCCGTCCGCTGGCCCGGCGCCGTTGCGCGACGTGTCGATCACGTAATGCGCACCGTTGGTGAGCCCTGAAATTGCGTCGCCGTAGCCGATTTCCTCATCGGTGGTGAAGAAGTTCGCGGTGTTGAGGCTGAACCCCCGTGCCTTGCCCACACCGACCTGGTTGAGCCTGGCGGCCATGTCGTCGGCGCTCACCCAGCGCGAGTGCCCACCGTCGATGTACACGGCCGCCGCTGGATTGCGGGTGAGCGTGTCGACGGCGTAGCTCATCAGGTCGAAGCGTTCCTGGCGCTGGCCTGCCGACAGACAGTCGGCCATGGCGAGGGCGTCGGGTTCGAGGATGATCGCCGCCGGTCCGGAGCCCACGGCGGATGCGACGCCGTCGATCCACCCTCTGTAGGCATCGGCCGACCCGAACCCACCGGAGGCGAAGCTCCCGCAGTCGCGGTGCGGGATTCCGTAAAGTGCCAGCACCGGCATGGTGCCGGCAGCCTGTGCGTCGGCGATGTATTTCGCGTCCACGGCGGGAGTAGATGCCTGGTCCATCCAGTACGCCGTCGGCGTGTTGGCGATGGCGGTCAACTCGGGACTCGGCGGATCGGCGCTCTGCGCGGCGCGCATGGCCGCCGACTGGGGATTCACGTACAAGGCCGCTCCGGCCAGCGGGTTCACCTCGTCGACCAGGCGCACCGCCGGGGCGGAACCGGACTGCACCCGGTCGGCAAAAAAACCGATGCTAGCGACGGCCGCAACCGCCAGGAAGGGGGAGATCCACCGAGCGACTGCGCCAACAGCTGAGGACATCACCCCAAAAACATAGTGCAATGCAGCAGGCGCCAATCCGATGCCCAAGGGTGCTGGCTTCGCAGTCCGTGTCCGACCCCGGCGCGAAGCGACCTCCAATGCGGGCGTCGAACCCGCCGTCGGCGAGAACGGTCTGCCCGGTGACGAAGCTGGCGGCATCGCTGGGCAGGAAGCAGAGCACCGCAGCGATCTCTTCGGGACGGGCGGCACGGCCGAGCATTGGTGCCGACCTTCCTGCGTACATCGGACACCAATCGTCAGACATGTCGGTCATCACGAAACCCGGCGCGACGGCGTTGACGGTGATCGCCGGCGCGAGCCCTTTGCGCCCGGACCGATCCTGACCACTCATGTAGCGACCTGCTGTGAGGCCTACCCGGACGGGTTGGAAACGGCCAGCCAGGTGTCGAGCGCGGACTGCAGGACACCGGCGAAGTCCACGTCGGTGGCCGCCGATACGAGCGCCTCGGCGACGATGGAGTTCGGTTCACGATCGAGGACTATCAGACCGACCGACGGGCCTTCTCCGTTTTGCACCATGGGGCGAGCAGCCAACCCACGCGGCACACCGAAGGCGTGAAGCCAGGTGTGCGACGCCACCGTCGCCACCTCCAAGCCGGCGAGATGTGCAAACAGAGCCCCCACAGTGTCGGCCTCCACGACGGGATGGAACCGTGCGCCGTCGGCGGCCATGTTGCCGTCGATGATCCGGCGGTTCCGCATGGCCGGTGTCAGCGCACAGAGCGGCAACTTGGCGGCCTCCGACCACCGAACCTCGTCCTCGGCCATGATCGGGTGCGCGGCGGGCGCCAGCAGGACATAACGTTCCCGATAGAGCTCGAATCGTCTAGTGCCGGGTGGCGTTTCGTCGTCGAGGTAGGTCAGTCCTGCGTCGATCTCGAAATCCGCAAGGCGCACCGCGATCTCACGCGACGAGGTGGCTTCGATCCGAATGGTGGCGGCTGGATTGCTGCGCAGGAATCGAGCGGTCAGTAGCGGGCTGGCGGGCACCGACGTCGGAATCGCGCCGACGCGTGCCATCGCGCTGAGTCGTCCTCGCATGCGTTCCACGTCGGCCAGCAGTTCGTCGCGCTCGGCGAGGATGCGGTGCGCCCAGGTGACCACCCTGCTGCCTTCGTCGGTGAATCCTTCGAATCGGTGACCGCGCAGAACGATGACGACGCCCAATTCACGCTCGAGACGCCGGATTGCCACCGACAGCGTCGGCTGACTGACATTGCAGACCGTGGCGGCGCGGCCGAAGTGCCGTTCACGCGCCAACGCGGCCAGATACTCAAGTTGCTGAATCAGCACTTCACTGTGCATAACCACCCCCAGCGCTGGAGTCGATAGATCCCATCTATCGAAGCATGTCAGAAACCGATCAGAAAGACCTTGTTGCCCGTTGATCGGTCGCGTTACCGTCCATTACGGTCGACCGTCGAGAACCTCAACCACCCGCAGCGAGTCAGATGCTGGTGCCCCTCCCGTCGCCTTTGTGAGGTACGGGTCCACGAGCAGTGCTGCTCAATGGGTTAGGAAGTGACAGAACGTTGTCCATCGCTGCCGCATTACGCCCCGATCGGATCGTCGCTTCGCCAGGGTGGAGTCGGTGGCTGGTGCCGCCGGCAGCACTATCGATTCACCTGGCGATTGGCAGCGTCTATTCATGGAGTGTCTTCAAGCTCCCGCTGCAGAAAACGCTCGGCGCATCCGGTGTGGTCAGTGCGCTGCCCTTCACCTTTGGAATCGTGATGCTCGGGCTTGCGGCGGCAGTGTTCGGTACCACGGTTGAACGCCGCGGTCCCCGCTGGGCGATGGCGGTGTCGGCAACCTGCTTCTGCAGCGGGTTGGTGATCTCCGCGTTGGCGGCGGCCGCCGGTCAGATGTGGCTCGTCATCGTCGGATACGGAATCGTCGGCGGCATCGGTCTTGGCATCGGATACATCTCACCGGTGTCGACTCTGCTGAAGTGGTTTCCCGACCGGCCGGGGATGGCTACCGGGTTCGCCATCATGGGATTCGGCGGCGGCGCACTGATCGCCTCGCCGTGGTCGTCGCAGCTGATGTCGTGGTTCGGCACCGACCGAGCCGGGCTGGCGCAGACCTTTCTGATCATGGGCGTCGTCTACGCCGTCTTCATGACGATGGGAGTCCTGCTGATCAGGATCCCGCCCCCAGGCTGGCGGCCCTCCAGCGTCGCGAAGGATGCCGTCGCACAGCGGCAACGGCCCGCGGGTCCGGACCGGACCGCAGCTCAGGCGGTCCGAACTCCGCAGTTCTGGTTCCTGTGGGTTGTGTTGTGTTTCAACGTCACTGCCGGCATCGGCGTCCTTGAGCGTGCCGCACCCATCTACGGCGACTACTTTCCCAACGCGACCTCTCCTGCAGCACTGACCGCCGCGGCAGCAGGCTTCGTCGCAGTTCTGTCGCTGGCGAACTCCCTCGGCCGCATCCTGTGGTCCTCCTTGTCGGATGTCTTCGGGCGGAAGAACATGTATCGCCTCTACCTCGGGGTGGGGGCGTTGCTGTATCTGGCGTTGATTCTCGTCGCCGACACCAGCAAGCCGTTGTTCCTCGTCGCGTGCATCCTCATACTGTCCTTCTACGGTGCTGGATTCGCCACCGTTCCGGCCTACCTGCGAGACCTGTTCGGCTACAAGGAAGTCGGTGCCATTCATGGCCGGCTGCTGACGGCCTGGTCCACGGCAGGTGTGCTCGGACCACTCATCGTGAATGCGATCGCCGACCACCAGATCTCCGCCGGAGTCGTGGGACCTGACCGTTACAGCCTGTCCTTCACGATCATGATCGCGCTTCTGCTGGTGGCGGTCGTCTGCAACGAACTGATCAGGACACCGAAACCGCCAAACGATGAGCAGGCCCGCCCGACGGCGAGGGTTGCCGCCTACTCCGTAGCGTCCAGGAGGACATCGTGAATGAAAGCCATTCAGCAGCAGCAACACCCGCATCCGGACCATCGTCGCGAAACTTGCTTCTCGACACGATCGGCTGGATCTGGGTGGGTGTGCCCTTCTGCTACGGACTCGTCCAGCTGGTCGAGAAGATCCCCGCGGTATTCACCGGCTGACCCGGAAATCACCACAACAAGTTAAGGAATGGACACTCATGGCCAAAATCGTGTGCGTACTCTACGACGATCCGGTTGATGGTTACCCCAAGACCTATGCACGTGACGGGCTGCCGAAATTGGAGCGGTACCCCGACGGACAGACCCTGCCGACGCCGTCGGCCATCGACTTCACGCCGGGCGAGTTGCTCGGCAGCGTCTCCGGCGAGCTCGGGCTGCGCAAGTACCTGGAGGGCCTCGGCCACGAGCTGATCGTCACCTCGGACAAGGAAGGCGAGAACTCGGTCTTCGATCAGCACCTGGCCGACGCGGAGATCGTCATCTCGCAGCCATTTTGGCCCGCCTACCTGACCGCCGAGCGAATCGCCAAGGCGCCCAAGCTGAAGCTCGCCGTCACCGCCGGCATCGGTTCGGATCACGTGGATCTCGACGCGGCCATCGACGCGGGAATCACCGTCGCCGAGGTGACCTTCTGCAACAGCATCAGCGTAGCGGAGCACGTCGTGATGATGATCCTGTCCCAGGTCCGCAACTACCTTCCGTCCCACCAGTGGGTGCTCGATGGCGGTTGGAACATCGCCGATTGCGTGGAGCGTTCCTATGACCTCGAAGGCATGCAAGTCGGCACCGTGGCCTCCGGGCGGATCGGCTTGGCAGTCCTGCGTAGGCTCGCGCCCTTCGATGTCGGACTGCACTACTACGACAAGCACCGGCTGCCCGCCGAGGTCGAAGCCGAACTGAACCTGACTCACCACGAGTCGGTCCAGGAGATGGTCCCGCACCTCGACGTGGTGACGATCAACGCACCGCTGCATCCGGAGACGCGGGGACTGTTCGACGACGAGCTGATCTCGACGATGAAGCGCGGTGCCTATCTCATCAACACCGCAAGGGGTCTCATCGTCGACCGTGACGCCGTGGTCCGTGCTCTCGAGAGCGGCCAGCTCGCCGGATACGCAGGTGACGTCTGGTACCCGCAGCCCGCGCCTGCGGACCACCCGTGGCGGACCATGCCGCACCAGGGCATGACTCCCCACATCTCAGGGTCGTCGCTGTCGGCCCAAGCCCGCTACGCCGCCGGGACCCGCGAGATTCTGGAGAGCTACTTCGGGAAAACTCCGATCCGCGATGAATACCTGATCGTCGACGGTGGTGCACTGGCCGGCACCGGCGCACGCTCCTATACCGCGAAGGCCTAGCAGATGTCCCGCACACCGATCGACAAAGTAGAAGCCGGACAGATCCTCAACGAAGCACGCCTGACGAAGGGGCTGACCTGGCGGGAACTGGCCGACTACATCGACAAGCCCCTCGTCTGGACGGTCGCGGCACTGCTGGGCAAACATCCGGTGCCGAGAGCGTCCGCTGAAGCAGTTGGCGAGAGGCTCAGCCTCGACGTCGACGTCGTCTCTGCGCTTCAGCGCCAGCCCTATCGGATCGCCGACGATGGCTTGGCGACCGACCCGACTGTCTATCGCTTCCACGAGGCTCTCGACGTGTATGGGGAGGCCTTGAAGGAACTCATCCACGAAGAGTTCGGGGACGGAATCATGAGCGCGATCAATTTCTCGGTCGACTTCGCAAAACATGAAGACCCACAAGGTGATCGAGTCGTTGTGACCTTCAACGGCAAGTTTCTTCCCTACCAGTGGTAACTCGGGCCCACTGCTACATCTGCGCCCAGACGATCTTGGTTTGCAGGTAGGTGTCGAGGCCGGCCTTCCCCGATTCGTAGCCCCAGCCGGGATTGCTTGTATCCCCCGAAGGGCATGGAGTGGTCGAACTGTAGCTGGCAGTTCAGCCCGACGGTTCCGGCCTTGAGCCGCTTGGCGATCCGGTGTGCGCGGGCGAGGTTACTGGTCCAGACGCCGGGGTGCGGCCTCAGTGGTCGGTGTCGTGGTCGTGGTCGGCGTCGGGGTGAACAGCGTGTCCCCCGTCGTCCAGCGGAGGTGCATCGAGGACATCGTGATCGTCGACGACTTTCTCCAGGGCGCTGACCCAGTGGTCGTAGTACTCCCACTGGTCGCGCTCTGATGGTGCGGTGTTCTCCCAGTCTCCAATGGTGTTGATCAGGCTCTGCTGGAAGGCGCTCCAGTCGTAGTGGCCGAACTCTGACAGCGCGAGCGCCAGGCCGAAAGCCCTTCGCTGCCATTCATGGTCGAACTGCGGCGCGGCCTGATCGGTGGTGCAAGTATCGTGCAGCTTCATGATGCAGGTCCAGCCAGTGCGACGCCCATCATCGATTCCGTGGTCACCAGGTCCATCAGCATCTCGTCGGTGAAATCCTCAGTGCCCTCAGGACGTTCGGGGATCACGAACCATCGCGAGTGTCCGCTGCTGTCCCACACCTTGATCTCGGTGTCATCGGGCAACTCAACGCCGATCTCGCCGAGCACCTTTCGTGGCTCACGCGCAGCCCGGGCGCGGAATACCGGGTCCTTGTACCAATATGGTGGAAGGCCCAGGACCGGCCACGGGAAGCACGAGCACAATGTGCAGATGACCAGATTGTGCACGCCAGGGGCATTGGCGACGGCCTGCAGGTGCTCTCCCTCGGCCCCTGCCATGCCCTCGGGCAGGTCCAGTTCGGCGACGGCAGCCGGTGTGTCGACAACGACACGTGCGGCGAATTCCGGGTCATTCCATGCCTTGACGACGATCTTCTTGCCGTTCAACGGGGTCATCTCGGACTCGAAATAAGCGAGCACCTTGTCGACGGTCTGCCCGGTGATGATGCCCTTCTCGACGAGTAGCGCTTCTAGCGCCGCGACCTTGGCGGCACTCGACGCTTCCCGGTCCGACGGGTAGGCGAACTGATCACTCACTGGTCCTCCTCGATTGGTTGCAGGTACGCCTCGAACAGCTCGGCGTAGACGGAGTTGGGACTGGGTTCGGCCCGCGCGCCCCACAGTTCGGTTGGAGAGAATTCGACGATGTAGATCGGCATCGGGTCGCCGATACCGTCGCCGGTATGGCAGAAGTACGCGTAGTCACCCTCGAAGACCCGTTCCACGGTTCCGACGTGACTCCGGAGATAACCGGGCACACGGGTGTGCGCCGCGGCGGGCACGTCGGTGACACGCACACGATCACCTGGAGCGAATCGGGGGTGGGCGACATCGCGCCGCGGGCTGTCGCCTTTGCGTAGGTACTGCTCGATCTGGTCGTCGATGGCGGGGCTCGCGGCATTCGACTCCGTCGGCACGTTGCTGGCTGCCTTGGCCGCGAGTTCCTCGTCGGTGACGTAGCCCTGTTCGACGAAGAACGAGGTGATTCCGCCCAACCATTTCTCGTAATAGCGAAACTTGAAGTAGTCGAACGGGTTCATCGCCTCCGCGCCGGTCCGCAGGCTCGCCCATGTCCATTCATGGTGGAAGGCGGTCGGCACGTCCTCGATCGGGTAGGCAGGCAGGGCCGAAGACAGATGGTTGCTCAGTCCCATCATCGCGACGTGGATGCCAAAGATGCGCTTCTCCCACTCTTCGACGAAGACCCGCTTCTCGAGGTTCAGTGGTTCCGGCAGACCCTCGAGGCCGCCGAGATAGTGCTGCAGTTTCATTACGCCGGGCTGCCTTCCGCTGAGTTGATGATTGTGTGCTGAGCCGTCTTGCTGGTCATTGCGCCGGCCAGAAACTCTGCGGCGATGCCGAAGGTTGCGCCAACGACGCAACCGCATGCGGCCACCAGTCCGGGGTGGGAGATCGTGGTGACGGTGACGTCATGGCCTCGGCCGGCCACCGTCGACACCGTAGAGGCGAAACCGACCACCACTGCAGGCGTGGTGGACAACAGCGGAACCCAGGACACCTGCACCATCAGTGCGCTGCCGACACCGACGGCGACCGCGGTTGCCAAAAGACTTCCGCCCAGCAAATGCGCCGCGAACAAGCTCGCCGTGGTGATGAGCACGCCGACGGCATTCGAGCTCAACGAACGCACCCAGCCGCACAAGCCCCCACCGACGAAGACAAACGACCCCCACGCCAGGAATACCACCCAAATTGGCACGGTGACGACTTCCGCCGTGAACGCCACGGCGAGACCACCGAGAACGCCGATGCTTACCGTGAGAGCAGAACGGGAATCCATTGAACTACCTTCCTAGCGAATGTCGTTTGCGGGAGCATGTTCATGTCAGAACGCTCCGGAGGTGACGTTCTCGCCAGGGCTAGTTTGGGGCGGAGTTGTTTCATGGTGGTAACAGCGACGTTCCCGCCGTTTCCGCAGAGGACATACTTGACGCAATTCAGGACATAACCGGCATAACCGCACGGGTGGTTGCTCATCAGCTACTCTGCGCGTGTTCATCGGCTACTCTCCGGCGCGGCGGATCTCCGTCTTCCCCGGTACGGACTTCACGGTCGCGGTTCCTTCGTGACTACCCCAAATTTCGGTCATACCAACATAAATCAACCCGGTAATTCAGTAGCCGTTGCCACCGCGGGGAGTCGGACGGCCACCGACGCACACGCCTTCTGGTCAGCTTGCCGAATGCTACAAGCACGTCAAAGTCAGGCACCCCAGACACCGGATTCAGGTGACCGCACCCGCAATCTTCAGTTCAATGAGCGCCGGTGACCTCTGGGGATCCAATTGAAGGGAGATCACATGATTTACTAGGTCGACCTACTCGCGAGTCCCCTATGTACACCAGCGGGTGAGCGGCGCGCGCTGTCGAGCAGGAAACCGGCGGCGAACGGTGGCACCCCCGTCGGCCAGTGCCCTGGAGGTTCGGCAGCCTGGATGAGGACTGCCGCCGATCGCGCATCGAGCACGGCGAAGAGGTCGTCCTGACCGTTCTCGCCGAGGGAGCCCCCAGTCGAATTCACCAAGAGAACCGGCTGCGGTCTGGACACCGTGGTGATTGAGGCGATCGCCCACCACACCGCCAAGACGCTGCTTTGCGTCTCGTTCCTCATCGGGGACGGGCCCGGACTCGGGTGAAGATGGCGCTGCCGAAGATGATGAGACTGCGGCACCTCGAGGTCCGGGCTGTGCGCTGTGGTCTCGCGCGTGTCCGGTCGCCTTTCGCCGTGTTTCGTTCCCGAATCTGTTCCCAATTCCTAGAGGACTCTGCGTCGGCCGCCGGCGGCAATTTGGGGCCGCTCAGCGCCGTGCAGTTGCCGCATATTCTCGGCAAGCCGCGGGACCGTGACGACGCCAAGCATGCCAGTCGGGCCGGCGCACACCGGTGGCCTCGACATCGAGGATCACCCCGTCCGGTGGGCATTGCGGGTCCGAGACCTCGACAACTGCCGGTCGCCTCACAGACAACAGCCCTCACCGCCCCAGCGTTGGTGGATCGCGGGATTAAACCGGCTTCCACCGCCGAGCCGGTGTCAGCCGAACACTGCGAACAACCCCGCCGCCACAGCGAAACTCACAACCGACAGCACCGTTTCCAGCACCGTCCAGGTTTGCAGCGTCTGCTTCACGGACATGTTGAAGAATTTCGAGATGATCCAGAAGCCGCCGTCATTGACGTGGCTGAGAATGATGGAACCCGCCGCGATCGCCATCGCGATCAGGGCCACCGCCATCTGGGAGTATTCGCCCCCGGTGACCAGCGGAGCCACGATGCCACCGGTAGTGACGATGGCGACGGTCGCCGAGCCCTGCGCGATGCGCAGCCCACAGCTGATGATATAGGCCAACACGATCACCGGCAGCCCCGCCGCAGACATCGTGTCGGCCAGGGCGGTACCAATTCCGGTGGCGGAGATGACCTTGCCGAAGAACGCGCCTGCACCGACGACCAGCAACAGCATGCCGACGGGACGCAGCGACTCGCCCGTGAGGACGCTGAGTTCCTGAACGCTCGCTCCGCGACGGACACCGAGCACATAGAAGGCGACCACCACGGCGATGAGCAGGGCGACTGCGGGTGTACCGAAGAAGGTGAGCACCGAGAGCAGCGGTCCCTCATCGAGGAGCTGGGTGCCGAACGTCGCCCCGAGTATCAGAACCAGGGGTATGGCGATGATCGCCGCGATGAGACCCACCGACGGTGGACTGGTCTTGACAGCCCGGTCCGTTTTGACTGCCGTCTCCTTGACGGTGCCGACTCCCCCGCCGGTGGGCGCAGCGCCCGGGCCGTCGGATTCCTGGTTCTCCTCGACGATGAACTCGGGCGGCACCTCGACCATCATCCGCTTGCCGATGTAACTGCCCCACAGAATTCCCGCAGCAATGAAACCCGGTATGCCGCAGACGAATCCCATCAGAATGAGCCACCCCAAGCTGATCTCGAGCAGGCCACCGAGGGCGACCGGTCCCGGGTGCGGCGGCAGGAACGCGTGGGTCATCGACAGGCCGGCGACCATCGGCATCGCGTACAGCACCAGCGACTTCCCACCGCGCTTGGCGGCCACGTAAACCAGCGGCGCCAGCACGAAGATTCCGATGTCGAAGAAGACCGGGATGCCGAAGATCAGACCGAGCAGACCCATCGCGACCGGCGCGCCGCGTTCGCCGAATATCCCGAGCAGCTTGGTCATCAAGACGTCGGCGCCGCCCGACCGTTCGAGGATTGCGCCCAACACGGTGCCGAGTCCGATGATCACCGCGATGTGGCCGAGGATGGACCCGAAACCCGTCTCCAGTATCGAATCGCCGCTCTTGATCGCGGTGCCGACGATGTCCTTCACGGGTAGGCCGGCGGCCAGCGCAAGTCCGAGGCCGGTGAGGAGCAGCGCGATGAACGGTTCCAGCTTGACCTTGATGATGGCGAACAGCAGGATCGCGATCGCGAGTCCGCAGAGAATCAGCAGTCCTGGCGTCGACGTTCTGAGCCAGTCGATCATGGAACTCATAGCAGGGCCTTTCAGGGACGGTGGTGTGGGCTAGTTCAGTGATTGGGTGTGGGCTAGTTCAGTGATTGCACGAACGCGGCGGCGCGAGAGGCGATGTCGTCCCAATCGCCAGATGCAACGGCCTGCGGTGGAACGACGTCGGTTCCCGCCGTGACCGCGACGGCACCGTGCGATC
>Ga0193743_1001783_pt1 | contig 15667 bp, 15 predicted proteins | sample L2c2metaG_FD_143038 | JGI IMG/M metagenome (GOLD analysis project Ga0193743, IMG submission 143038) | Soil microbial communities from a riparian zone of the East river system, Colorado, United States - L2c2 | ecosystem: Environmental > Terrestrial > Soil > Riparian zone | place: USA: East River...
GCCCACCGTGGCGGCGTCAGGGTGACCGGAGTACCAGGCCACGAAGTCGGTGACGGCGTGCGTGCCAGGCAGCGTCTCGCCGGAGGTGCCAACTCACGACTGCCCGGTGCCCCGACCGCCTACACCAAGGCGTGGTGGTCAGTTTGCGGGGACCGCTGGTGGGGCCGCCATCCGGATCGGCCGGCCGGTAATCGTCGGCTTATGCCGAGGTTCGGGTTATGCCGACCGGGCCAGCGGATGCCCTGGTCAGCGGGCTGTTCACGGTTCCTGGATTGGCATAACGCTGCGGGGTCGCGCGTGATCTGTCTGTCTGGAGTGGTCAGTGAACCTTCCAGACGGGGAGATGAGCATGGAGACCGACGGCGATGTCTGCTGCGCGGTAGCGGGCGACGTGGACGAGGACGGCACAGCGCTGCTGGCGGAGTTCCGAACCTGGCTGAGCCGGGAGCGGGGCCTGTCGCCGGTGTCGGTGCGCTGCTATGTCAAGCAGGCGCGGCCGTTGCTGGCGGCGCTGCCGGGGGCTCCGGAGGAGGCGGTGCGCGGGCTGGACGCGGGCCAGGTCACCGCGCTCGTGACGGGCTACTGCCGGGACCGCAATCCTTGGTCGGCGAAGGCGATGGTGACCTCGCTGCGGGCCTTCCTGCGGTTCGCGCACGCGACTGGGCGGACGACCGTCCCGCTGGCGGGCGCGGTCCCGGCGGTGGCGTCATGGCGGCTGGCCCCGCTGCCCCGCGGGCTGTCGGCAGCCGAGATCGGAATGCTGTTGGCCGGCTGCGACCCGAAGACGCCCGTCGGCCGCCGCGATTACGCGGTCCTGTCGCTGCTGGCCAGGCTCGGGCTGCGTGGCGCCGAGGCCGCCGGCCTGCAACTGGACGACATCGACTGGCGGGCCGGCGAGGTCGCGGTCTGGGGTAAGGGCAGCCGCGTCGAGCGGCTCCCGTTGCCGGCCTCGGCAGGGGAGGCACTGGCCGCCTGGCTAACGGACGGCCGTCCCCGCTGCGAGTCGCGGGCGGTGTTCGTGACCGTGCGGCGGCCTTACCGGCCGCTGACGCCGGAAGCGGTCCGTCAGGTCATGGCCCGGGCTTGTGACCGGGCAGGGCTGCAGCGCCGCGGCGCACACCGGCTCCGCCACTCGCTGGCGACCGAGATGCTGCGCGCCGGCGCGTCGCTGCCCGAGGTCGGGCAGGTGCTGCGCCACCGCAGCCAGCTGTCCACAGCGGTCTATGCCAAGGTCGACCAGGACGCGCTGCGCCCGCTGGCGCGCCCGTGGCCTGGGAGCGCGGAATGAGCGCGCTGCGGGCCAGGGCTGAGGAGTACCTGGTCATGCGCCGCGCGCTCGGGTTCAGGCTGACAACCCAGGGCCGGCACCTGATGAGCTTCGTGCGCTTCTGTGAGGAACGCGGCGCTGATCGAGTGACCACGGACCTGGCGATCGGATGGGCGACCCGGACCAGCCGGGGCAGCGACGACGAGGTCTACCAGGCTCGGCGCCTGGACGTCGTCCGGATCTTCGCCCGGCACCTGCGGGCACTGGACCCGGCCACCGAGGTCCCGCCCGAGGATGTCCTGTCACGTCGTTACCGGCGAATCCCGCCCTATCTCTACTCCCCGCGGGAGATCGCCGCGCTGATGAGCGCGGCGGACGATCTCGCGCCGGCGCTGCGGGCGGCGACGTGGCGGACGCTGATCGGACTGCTGGCGGTGACCGGCATGCGGCAGGGAGAGGCCTGCCGCGTCAGCCGCGGTGACGTCGACCTGGAGACGGGGACGCTCGTGATCGCCGATTCCAAGTTCGGCAAGTCCCGGCAGGTGTTCCTCCACCCGACCGCGGCCGCCGCGCTGCGCACCTATGCGCGGGGCCGCGACCGGCTGTTCCTCAAGCCGAAAGCGGACACCTTCTTCGTGAACAGCCGGGGCGGCCAGCTGGACGGGCACAATATCCAGCACACGTTCGCCGTGCTTGTCGCGGCGGCCGGAATTCAGGCCTCGCCCGGACAGCGCGCCCCGAGGCTGCATGACCTCAGGCACACGTTCACGGTCGCGACCATGCTGGACTGGTATCGCAACGGCCAAAACGTGCAGGCCAGACTCCCGCTGCTGTCCACCTGGCTCGGTCACGTGGACCCGAAATCGACCTACTGGTACCTCCAGGCAGTCCCCGAGCTCCTCGCCCTGGCGGCGGGCCGGCTCGAGCAAGCCGATGGGCGGGCGACGCCGTGACCGACCTCGCCCCGATCCTGCAAGGGTTCTTCACCGACCGGCTCGCCCGGCAGAAAAAGGCCAGCCCTCACACGGTCGCGGCCTACCGCGACACCTTCAGGCTCTTGCTTGCCTTCGCCCATCAGCAGACTGGGAAGGCCCCAAGCAGGCTCAGCCTCGCCGACCTCGACACCACGCTGATCGGCGCGTTCCTGCAACACCTCGAAGAGCAGCGCGGGAACAGCAGCGCCACCCGCAACGCCCGACTGGCCGCCATCCACTCGTTGTTCAGATACGCCGCCCCGCGAGCACCTGAGCACGCCGCCGTGATCAGCCAAGTCCTGGCCATCCCGCCCCGCCGGCGCGAGCGCGCCATCATCAGCTACCTCACCCCGACCGAAACCGACGCCCTGCTCGGAGCCCCCGACCGGGCTGCCTGGCACGGCCGCCGCGACCACGCCCTGCTCCTGCTCACCGTCCAGACCGGCCTACGGGTATCCGAGCTCACCGGCCTCACCGGCCAGGACACGCACCTGGGCCCTGGCCCGCACATCAGATGCCACGGCAAGGGCCGCAAAGACAGGGCAACGCCACTGACCAGCCAGACCGTCAAGGTGCTCAAACCCTGGCTCGCCGAACTCGGCCCCGCCCCCGGCGGGCCGCTGTTCCCCACCAGAGCCGGAGGACGGCTCTCCCGCGACGCGGTCGAGCGACTCGTCGCCAAGCACGCGGCCGCAGCCGCGGACAGCTGCCTGTCGATCAAGGGAAAGAACGTCACCCCGCACACGCTGCGCCACACCGCCGCCATGACTCTGCTACGGGCCGGAGTCGACACCTCGGTCATCGCCCTCTGGCTCGGCCACGAGGACGCCGAAACCACCCACGTCTACCTGCACGCTGACATGACCATCAAGGAACAGGCCCTCGCCCGTGTCCAGCCACCCAGCACAAGCCCTGGCCGCTACCGACCACCCGACAACCTGCTCGCGTTCCTCGACAACCTCTAACCACTGCCAGACAACACCGGGTTATGCCGATCCAACAACCGTGAACAGCCCGCTGACCAGGGCATCCGCTGGCCCGGTCGGCATAACCCGAACCTCGGCATAAGCCGACTTATGCCGACCTCGGCATAAATCCGCGTAGCGGATGATCCGCCACGTCGGGCGGCCCGTGGAGCGTCGGTACGCGCGTTTACCCGAGGTGGACATCGTCCCGCCGGGCTGCCAGGGCGCCATCACGTGCTCATCGAGCGCGGACAGCGCGATGTTGGCCAGCAGCGGGGACAGGATGCCGCCTTGCGGCGTGCCGGTCAGGGTGTCGCGCCTGTCGCCGAGTTCGGTGAGGATCCCGGCTTTGAGGAACGACTTGACCAGCGCCAGGACGCTTTTGTCCTTGACTCGCGCCCGCACCCGCACCATCAGGGCGGTGTGCGAGATGGAGTCAAAGCACGCTTCGATGTCAGCATCCAGCACCCATCGATAACCTCGGGTGCCGAAATGATGGATCTCGGCGATCGCGTCGTGGGCGCGCCGCTTGGGCCGAAACCCATAAGAGACCGGCAAGAAGTCGGCCTCGAAAATGGGCTCCAACACCAGCTTGAGCGCCGCCTGGACAACCCGGTCCGCGATCGTCGGTATCCCGAGCTTGCGAACCTTCCCCGACCCACCCGGTTTCGGGATGTTGCGTTCCCGCACCGGCAGCGGCCGGAACGAGCCGTCCTTCAGAGCGGCCCGCAGGTCGTCCAGGAACCCGGGCACACCCACGTGTTCCTCGATGTCGGCGACCCGCAGGCCATCAACACCGGGGGTGCGTGCTCCCCGGTTCCCCGCGACCCGGTCGAACGCCATGCTCAGCGTCGCCGGATCGCACACGAAGTTGAACAGATCATCGAACCGGCGGCCAGGATCGGCCACCGCCCAACGGTGAAGCTTGGCCTGCATCCCCGATACCCTCGACCTCGGCCCGGCAGGCCCCAGTCGAGGAGCATCGCCATCCGGCGGTGCATCTTCCGGCATTGCAGCGTCCGTCCCTTCTCGATACCGCTGCCGCCCTTCCCCATGTGCGCGGGCTTTCCCCGGCTCGGAGTACTACGGCGGCTCCGCCCCGCCCCGGACCGATCGGCGGTCGGTGCACCCAGCCCGCGCACCCGCTGGACGCGGGCGAGCAGGGCAAGATCCGGAACGGTTCCCGTGTTCACTGTGGCTCGCTCGACGAAGGAGGAGCCCGACTATGCCCCTGCGGCATCGCTGCGAGTACGCCGCAGCCTTTCCTCGCAGCCTCCCTGGCAGCTCATGCCCACCGCCGCGGGAGTTCCCTGTCAAAACTGACAGGTGCGCGCCGCGTCCAGCCCAGATCCACCAGGTTTCGAGCTGGCGCCGCATCAAGGGGGTGTCACACGCCGGTTCCTCGCGTACTCCTCTCCGTCCCGCTTGCCGAACCCCGACCATCTGGCAGTACTAGCCGGTCCCGGCGTTGTCAGGGCTGCTCCCACCCTCCCCGGCACCACCCGGACCAGGCTGCCCTCAGCTCCACCGCCCTGCTGCGACAGGATCAGCGGCGAGGTCTCTCACCTCCACTCGAACCACAGCGCCTCACGGCGCACGCACGGACTGCGCCACACGTGTGTGAGCCTGCTGCTCGCGTTGGGCGTGCATCCCCGCGTTGTGATGGAGATCGTCGGGCACAGCGCGATGGAAATGACCATGAATGTCTACGGCCACGTCAACCTGGACACACAGCGAAACGCCCTCAACCACCTCGACGGAGAACTGTCGGGATGATGAGGGCGTTGCTGTCAAAATGCGCTGTCATGCAGCAGAAAGATCGTCGGTCAACGCTCTGACCTGGCGCGCTCGGCAGGATTCGAACCTGCAACCTCTTGATCCGTAGGCACTGTTCGTGTCTGTTTGACCTGGTCAACGCACTGGTAAACCTGGATTTGAGCGTGCGGAGGTGTCCGGCGTTGTCCGGGGTTTACCGAGGCCGTTGTCACCCAGTCAGTTACCCAACCGCAAGTTTCGGTGGCACACCTCCGGCGACGAGCCCTCGTCACTCGCTCTGTCCCCAGGCTGCCGGCAAATAGCGGCTGTGACAGCTCGGAGCGGCTCCACCTAAGAGCAGCCCCATTAGGAGGTCAGCGCGACGGGGTGGGCTGTGGTGCCGGCGTGCCGGTCGGCACGGGCGGCTCGACCTGTTTGGTGCCGGTCACCTTCCAGATCGTCCCGTTGCCCTTGGCCAGCACGTACAGCTCGCCCTTGCCGTCGATGCCGAACTTCAGGTCCACCCGGGGTTTGCCGGCCGTCAACACCTTCGGGTCGCCGGCCGTCGTGCGCATGGTGATCGCGGCGCCGGCCTCGTCGAACAGCGTCAACTCGTGAATCGTCGCCAGCTGCTTGCCCCGGCGCATCTCGGCGGCCTCGGTGTAGAACATCCGCCCGGAGACACCGTCGGCGAACACGTACTTCCCGCGCAGTTCGGGCAGCGCCTCGCCGCGGTAGACGAACCCGCCGATCACCGCGTGCCCGGTGTCGGAGCACGGTTTGATCCCCGGGGGGATGGTGTGGCCGTATGCGGCGACCGGGTAGACGAAGCCGCGCCGGTCGTCCGCCGGCAGCTTCGTGACCAGGCAGTTCTTCGCGGGCTGGACCACGAATGGGCCCTCCCGGTCGCTCCAGCCGAAGTTGTCGCCCGGGCGCACATCGTAGATCGACTCCACATTGTCCTCCCCGATGCTGCCCAGCAGCATCGAGCGGGCGCCTTCGGGGTCCCAGCTGAAGCGGTGCGGGTCGCGCAGCCCGTACGCGTAGATCTCGCCGAGGGCGCCGGGCTTGCCGACGAACGGATTGCCCCGGGGGATCCCGTACTGCTTGCCGGGGCTGGTGCCGAGCGGGTCGATCCGCAGGACCTTCCCCTGCGGCACCGTGAGATCCTGCGGGACCTTGCTGGTCAACCCGTCGTCGGCCGCCGTGTTGACCGCCCCGCCGTCCCCGACCACGAGGTAGAGCAGGCCGTAGTCCTCGTCGCCGGGTTTGGCGGTGGGGTTGAAGTCGATCTGCTGGATGCTGTGGTACGTCCCGACGAAGCCGACGCGCATCAGCTCGCGCCGGGTTCCGTCGAACGCGGCTGCCGCCGGGTCCTTGAAGGTCCACTCGATCACCACACTGTGCATCACGGTGCGGGCCGGTGTCGGCCCCAGGTTCGGCTTCGCACCCGTCAGCGCGCCGCGGGCCTCGGTGTGCACGGTGTAGACCTTCCCGTTCCGGGCGAAATCCGGGTGGAAGGCCGCGAACGACAGGCCGGAGCCGAGGCCCTTCTGGGTGAAGAAAGCCGGGCCGACCCGGCCACCGACGTCCAGGTACGGAGCCGGCTTGCCGTCCCTGATGACGTAGAGCATTCCGTTCATGTCGGGCACGTACAGCCGCCCGGAGCCGTCCGGGATCTCGCCCAGGTAGTTGATCCGGTTGTAGCGCTCCAGCCGGCCGTCCGGCACCGGCGGCTTCGGCTCGGACCGTGGCAGGGTGAGGAACTTGGTGAGCGTCACCCCGAAGCCGTCCGGTCGGGGCTCCGGCAGCGGGAACGACGGCGGAGTGAACGGCGGCAGCGGCAGCTCGGGGGACTGCTCCGGCGACGCGGCGGGCCCGGCCGGCGTCGGAGACGCCGGCTCCGGGGACCCCCCGCAGGCCGGTACCGCCACCGCGACCAGCAGCATCGCCCAGAGCAGGCGGGTCCGCGCGCGGCAGCGCGCCGGTTGTTCGTCGACCACGTGCCTGGCCCCCTCGTGCCGCATGACGCCGGGCGCCGGCCCCGCGCCGGCAGGCGTCGGGTGGACAGCCGCGCCGCGGCCGAAGGCGATCAGACTAGGGGGTTTCCCGCCGGACGACCAGCGCGGAAAGGGGACGCGCGGAACTCCTGGCCTGACCACGAAGTGACCCCTTCGCCGCTACCCTTCGTTGCGAAGCCCAGCCCTCGCCCGGAGAGGCACGCCCGGAGAATGGCCAGCCGATGATGTCAACGGGCCCGGGGTCGACGTCGCGGTCGCGCCGCCTGTCGACGATCATCGCTGGTGCGCTGCTCGCCGTGGCGTGCTCGGCACCGCCGGACCCACCGGCGCCGTCCGACCCGTCACCGCCTCAACGGGACGAGGTGGCCGCCGCCTGCGACGTCGACGACACCACGATGACGGACGTGATGACGGCGGACAACTGGGCCCCGGTCACCGCCGGAAAGTGGCGATTCCCGGGGACGGAAGCGATCCTGGCCGAGGCCGGAACGGAACGTCCTGGTCCTCGCCGTCCGTTCGAGTATGCGGTGTTGTCGGCGGGCTCGGAGTTCGGCTCGGTGCAGATCGAGGGCGAGGTCCGGCTGGACTCGACTCTCGACGACAGGGCCCGGGACGCGATCATCGTGTTCGGCTACCGCTCCGACACGGAGTTCTACTACGTCCATCTGTCCACCGCCAACACGTCCTACGCGCACAACGGCATCTTCATCGTCAACAACACCGATCGGCGACGAATCGACGATCAATGGGACGCGAGCCGCAAGAAGGGTGCCGCGCCCGCGATCCCCGACAAGCGGTGGCATCGGGTACGGGTGCTGCGCTGCGCCGACCTGGGAACGATCGCGGTGTACCTGGACGGCTCACGGACTCCGCTGATGACGGCCACGAACACGAGTTTCGACTCCGGCAGGGTGGGCTTCGGGTCGTTCGACAACACCGCCCGACTCCGCAACCTCTCCCTTGCCGGGTCGGCCGGAACCCGGTGAGCGTGTCGCCAGCGTGCTACGACTTCCCCGCCGAGCACTGGACCCACCTGCGCACCACGAACGGCTGGCGCGCCATGAACTGCCCACACCTGGTCGCGCTCGCCCGCGCCGGCGCCACATTCGAAGGCGGCAAACTCGTGGAAAGACCCGACGACCACCATTAACCTGCGGCCGCCTAGAAACTCCTCATCCACAGGTCTTGACTATTACTCCGCCCCGCAGCCAGCGGGCGCGCGACCCTACCCCCAGCTTTACATCTGTGGTTCGTAGACGACGACGTCGATGGAGTTCGCCTGCACGATGCTCGACACACAGCGGCGACCATGCTCCTGGTCCTGGGCGTTCCGGCCAGGGCTGTCATGGACGTGATGGGCTGGTCATCCGTCTCGATGACCCAGCGGTACCAACACGTGCCGGACGCGTTGCGCCAACGCATTGCCGATCAGATGGGCGGCCTGCTGTGGGGCGCCGAAGACACGGAGAACGGAGATGACGACGACGGCGCGGCCGGCGCTCTGGTGCCCGCATAGAGGGGCAAGTGAGACGGCGACTGAGATGACGAATGGCGCTGGATGACCCGACGGCACTCTGAGCACACGACGACCACCGGACAGTTCAAGATCCTCGGCGACTGAATGACCAGATCGACGACGAGCTGTGTGCCGCCCAGCGCGCAGGGAACGTTCTGCTCAGATCGTTGCGCTGCGCGTGCGCGCCAGGGCGTGGCGCGAGCACACCGCGCTCGCCGACAAGGCCGACCGAGACAGCCACGGCGCGATCCTGGCGGCGATGCACGACGAAAATTCCGCCCCCCAGCGTGAGGGTGGTCGGTTCACCGGATGATCGAATTTGGCGACGACAAGGTCCAGGCGACCCGGACCTGCCGGAGCAGCTGCCCGAGCCCGTGTGTCGCGGCGGCGACAGCTCGACAGCCTGTCCAGCAGATGTTGCCGAGGCGTGCGCGAGCAGTGAGGCCATCCATGTTCCTCCCATCGGTGGCGGTCCGGGTGGGATCCGAGGAGTAGGTGCGCGCGGAGGGACCAACGCTGACCAGACGATGTCATCAAGATTGTATCGAGAAGTCGCGCCATGATTGTTGACAATTTTGGCGTGATGGTTCACGCTGAGGACAGCGACGACGAGGAGTGGTGATGTCGATGTCGACGTCAGAGCCCGATGTCAGAAGCGGCGCCAGGGTGACGAGTTCCCCTGGAGAAGGCCGATGAGCACGCGATTTAGCAAGACTCCGGGGTGGCTGGAGTACCACGCCGCCCCGTCCACGCCGACGTACATGCTGCCGGCGGGCACCGTGGACGCCCACTGCCACGTCTTCGGGCCGGGTGACACCTTCCCCTTCGCGCCCGAACGCAGGTACACGCCCTGCGACGCCGGCAAGGAGCAGCTGTTCGCCCTGCGCGACCACCTCGGCGTCACCCGGAACGTCATTGTTCAGGCCACCTGTCACGGTGCGGACAACAGCGCAATGGTCGACGCCGTGCGGGCCTGCGGCGGCCGGGCGCGCGGGGTTGCGACCGTGCGCCCGGACGTCGGGGCCGCCGAGCTGCGCGAGCTCGATTCGGCGGGTGTGCGCGGGGTGCGGTTCAACTTCGTCAAACGTCTGGTGGACGCCGCGCCGAAGGACGAGCTGGCCGCGATCGGCGCGAAGATCGCACAGTTGGGCTGGCACATCGTCGTCTACTTCGAGGGCGCCGACCTCCCGGAGCTGGAGGGCTTCCTCGGCTCGCTGCCCACCCCGGTGGTGGTAGACCACATAGGACGTCCCGACGTGACGCGGCCCGTGGGCGCGCAGGAGTTCACCCGGTTCCTGCGCTTCGTCGAGCGTCACGAGGTGTGGGTGAAGATCAGCTGCCCGGAGCGGCTCAGCGTCACCGGTCCGGCGGCCCTCGACGGGGAACGGCACGCCTACGCCGACGTGGTCCCCTTCGCCCGCCGGGTGGTGGACGAGTTCCCGGACCGCGTGCTGTGGGGCACCGACTGGCCCCACCCCAACCTCACCGGCCACATGCCCGACGACGGGCTCCTGGTCGACCACATCCCTCGCGTGGCCCGCACGCCCTGGCAGCAGCACAAGCTCCTCGTCGAGAACCCGATGCGGCTCTACTGGCCCGGCGAGGACCAGCCCGGCAAGACCGTCTGACCCTGACTCCTGACCGCCCCTGCACGTTCCACACGACAAAGGCGTTGACATGCAGAACTCGAACGCGGCCAACCGGCTCGACAGGCTGCCCATCTCCCGCTTCCACAAGATCACCCTGGTCGCCCTCTCCTTCGCGTACTTCTTCGAGTTCGCGGACATCAACACCTTCGCGGTCACCGCACCCCGGCTCATCTCGCTCTGGGGCGTCACCATCAACCAGATCGCCTACGTCACTTCGCTGTCATTCGTGGGGATGTTCCTCGGCTCGATGGTGGCGGCCTGGATCGCCGACCGCTGGGGCCGGAAGAACGCCCTGACGCTGACGACGCTGTTCTTCAGCCTCTTCTCCTTCGCATCCGTCTTCTCCTGGGACGTCGTGTCGCTCGGCGCCTGCCGGATCCTGACCTCCGCGGGGCTGTCCGCGATGACGGTCGTGGCGGTCATTTACCTCAGCGAGCTGTACCCGGCCGCCCGCCGCGGCAAGTACCAGGCCTACGCCATCGTGATCGGCATCTGCGGCACGCCGGTCACCAACCTCATCGCCAGCGCGGTCGTCCCGCTGTCCGACTGGTCGTGGCGACTGGTGTACCTGTGGGGGGCGCTCGGCGTGTTCTTCCTGGTGTTCGTCCGCCATCTGAAGGAGTCGCCGCGCTGGTACGAGAGCCGGGGCGACCACGTACGCGCCGACGCCGTGCTGCGCGAGATCGAAGAGCAGGTCGCCGCCGAGAAGGGCCCGCTGCCCGAGCCGGCCGCCCCCGCTCCGGTCCCCGACGCGCCGCCGGCCAGGGCCCGGCTGCGCCTGCTGCTGCAGAAGAGGTACCTCTTCCCCACGCTGCTGCTCTCCGTGCTCTGGGTGACGCAGTCGATCGGTTTCTTCGGCTACTCGAGCTGGGCGCCCACGCTGCTGGCCAAGGAGGGCTTCAGCGTCGGGGACTCGATCTTCTACGTGGCCCTCACCACGGTCGGCGCACCGCTGGGCGCCTTCCTGGCATCCCAGATCACCGACCGGTTCGAGCGCAGGTGGTGCCTCGCGGCCTTCGGGGCGGTCATCGCGGTCTGCGGCCTGCTCTACGGGCTGACCTTCAACCCGGTCCTGATCGTGGTGTTCGGCTTCCTGGTGAACTTGTTCGAACGCGGCTATACCGCGCTGGCCTACGCCTACTCTCCCGAGCTGTTCGACACGCACGGCCGCTCGCTGGGTACCGGCGTCTCCTACGGACTGGGCCGCTTGTCGAACGCGGTCGGGCCGTTGATCATCGCGGGTCTTTACACCGGAGCCGGCTACCAGAGCGTGTTCTTCTTCATCGCGGGCACCTGGCTGGTCGGCGCTCTCGCCTTGGCCCTCTTCGGCCCGAGCACCCGGCGGGCCCGGCTCCAACGGGCCGCCCAGGCGCGTCCGGTGGGGACCTGAGCCCAGCACGGTCGCCCACCACCGGTCCGTCCGCGGCCGGGGACCTACCGACACCTTGATCGTGACCAGGCTTGGTTCCCACTCGGGACCGACAACAAGAGGAGGAGTGGCAATGTCAGAACCGGCAGAACCGATGTCCCGTGCCGCGGCGGAGGGCCGCGGCGCAACCGCCGGCAGCCTGCTGGTCGTCAGCGCGCACGCCGGTGACTTCGTGTGGCGCGCCGGCGGCGCGATCGCGCTCGCCGCCGAACGCGGGCAGCGGGCGACGGTGGTGTGCCTGAGCTTCGGCGAGCGCGGCGAGTCCGCACGCGCCTGGCGCGAGGGCCGAAGCCTTGAGGAGATCAAGGCGATCCGCCGGGAGGAGGCCGAGAACGCGGCCGCCGCGCTCGGCGCCGAGGTCCGCTTCCTCGACGCCGGGGACTACCCGCTGGTGGAGTCCCAGGAGCTGACCGACCGGCTCGTGCATGTGTTCCGGGAACTCTCGCCCACCGTGGTGCTCACCCACACGCTGACCGACCCCTACAACGGCGACCACCCCGCCGCGGCACGGATGGCGCTGCAGGCGCGCGTGCTCGCGCAGGCCGTCGGCTACGACGCGCCCGGCGAGCCGCTCGGGGCCCCGCCGGTGTTCTTCTTCGAGCCGCACCAGCCCGAGCAGTGCGACTTCCGCCCGGACGTGCTGCTGGACATCACCGAGGTGTTCGCGCGCAAGCGCAAGGCGATGGAGTGCCTGGCCGCGCAGCAGCACATGTGGGACTACTACACCGACCTCGCCAAGCGTCGCGGCGTGCAGCTCAAGCGCAACGCCGGCCCTAACCTCGGCCTGCCGCACGCCACCATGGGCGAGGCCTACGTCCGGCTCTACCCGCAGGTAACCGGGGAGCTGGCATGACCACCCCGACGAACAAGGTCATCGTGACCGACCCGCCGCGCGCCGATCTCGGTGACGTCGACACCCTGGCCAAGTTCGGGGTGGCGACCGTGCACGAAGCGCTGGGCCGCTCCTGCTACCTCGGGCCCGGGCTGCGGCCGATCCAGGACGGCGCCCGCACCGGCGGCTCGGCGGTCACCGTGCTGTGCTGGCCCGGGGACAACCTGATGATCCACGCCGCCGTCGAACAGTGCCGTCCCGGTGACCTGCTCGTCGTCACGACCACCTCGCCGTGCACCGACGGGCTGTTCGGCGAGCTGTTCGCCACCGCCCTGGCGCAGCGCGGGGTGCGGGGTCTGGTCACCACCACGGGCGTGCGCGACGTCGCCGACCTGCGCGCCATGGGCTTCCCGGTCTGGTCCGCCGCCGTAAGCGCGCAGGGCAGCGTCAAGGCCACCGCCGGCGCGGTCAACGTCCCTATCGTGGTGGGCGGGCAGGTCGTCCGCCCCGGCGACGCCGTGCTCGCCGACGACGACGGCGTGGTGTGCGTGCCGCGCGAGCGGATCGCCGAAGCCCTGACTGCCAGCCAGGCCCGGCTGGAGAAGGAGGAAGCCGCGCGAGCTGCTTTCCGGCAGGGCCAGCTCGGCCTGGACCGGTACCGCCTCCGGGCCACCCTGGCCGATCTCGGCGTCGAGTACGTCAGCGCCGCCGAACACCCGGAGCGGCAGCGGTGAACGGGGACGGCGTGCGCTGCATGGTGATGCGCGGTGGCACCTCCAAGGGCGCGTTCTTCCTCGCCGCGGACTTGCCCGCCGAGCCGGCCGCCCGGGACGACCTGCTGCTGCGGATCATGGGCAGCCCTGACCCTCGGCAGATCGACGGGCTCGGCGGCGCCCAGCCAGTGACCAGCAAGGTCGCCGTGGTGGCCCCGTCGGTGGAGCCCGACACCGACGTGGACTACCTGTTCCTGCAGATCGGCATCGACACGCCGATGGTCTCGGACCGCCAGACCTGCGGCAACCTGCTGGCCGCGGTCGGGCAGTTCGCCGTCGAGCGCGGCCTGGTCACCCCCCGCGACGGTCACACAAGCGTGCGGATCCGACTGGTCAACACCGGCGGACTGGCGGTCTCGACCTTCGCCACCCCGGCCGGGCACGTCGACTACACCGGGAACACCGCGATCGCCGGGGTGCCCGGCACCGCGGCGGCGGTGACGCTGGAATTCGCCAACACCGAGGGCTCGACCTGCGGCAGCCTGCTGCCGACCGGCCGACTCGTCGACGAGATCGACGGCATCGAGGTGACCTGCATCGACAACGGCATGCCGGTCGTCATCGCCCGCGCCGCCGACCTCGGCCTGACCGGCTACGAGCCACCGGGCGACCTGGGCGCCGACGCCGCACTGGCCGACCGGATCCAGGCGCTACGGACCCAGGCCGGGAAGCTGATGGGGCTGGGCAACGTCGCCGACACCTCGGTGCCGAAAACCACCCTGGTCGCCGCCCCGCACGCCGGTGGCGCGCTCTGCACCCGCACCTTCATCCCGATCCGCCCACACCCGGCGATCGGCGTCCTCGGCGCGGTCAGCGTCGCCACCGCCGCTCTGCTCGACGGCGCGGTGGGCAACGAGCTGCTGAGTCCGCCGCCCGACGGCCGTCCGCTCGCCATCGAGCACCCCAGCGGCTCGCTCGAGGTCGACGTCGAGCTCGACCGCAACGTCAGCCCGCCACGTGTGCGGCGCTCGACCGTCATCCGCACCGCCCGGCCGCTGTTCGACGGCGCCACCTTCCCTCGTCCCTGACCCGGTGCCCGTCACATGAGCCGCGACCGGGGCCTCGACGTCCAGGATGGAGCTGGGCCCGGGCGTACCGTTAGGGCACCATTCTTGTTACTGATCTGCGCGCGGAGGTTGTTGACGATGACGGCGACAAAGAGTTCGAACTCGGACGAGACCGAGCCCGAACCAGCGGTACCCGTCGTCGACGCCATCCGCGCAGCCATCGCCGATGGCGAGTTCGTCCCCAACCAACGGCTCATCGAGGCCGACCTGTCCGAGCGTTTCGGCGCCAGTCGCGCGAGCGTCCGCACCGCGCTGGTCGAGCTGACCAGCGAAGGTCTGGTCGAACGGGTACAGAACCGAGGAGCCCGCGTGCGCGCGGTCTCGCTCACGGAGGCCATCGAGATCACCGAAGTCCGGATGGTCCTGGAGGGGCTCTGCGCCGCCAAGGCAGCCGAGCGGCTCACCGAGCACGACCGCGACCAGTTGCGGGCCATCGGCTCCGCCATGCAGGCCGCCGTCGCCGCCGGGAACCTCCTCGACTACTCGGGGCTGAACAAACAGCTCCACGCCCTGGTGCGCACCCTTGCCGGGCAGACCACCGCCCGCTCCGTCCTCGAACGACTGCGCGGACAGAACGTCCGTCACCAGTTCCAACTGGCGATGCACCCAGGTCGCCCGTCCGTCTCCCTCCCCCAGCACCTGGAGATCATCGAGGCGCTCTGCGCGGGCGACCCCGAGGCCGCCGAGGCCGCCATGCGCCGCCACCTCCGCAGCGTCATCGACACCCTGCCCGAGGTCGAGACCACCCGAATCCGCCGGATCAACTCGCTGTAACTCGGCGCGGGACCGCTGACGGCAGGACTCGTGCCGATCAAATGGGCCGCCTGCTGTGGGGCGCCAGGACCTGTTTGGAACCGAGAGGATGACGACGGCGCCGATGGCGCTCTGAGACCCGCGTAAAGGGGGCTAATGAGACGGGAACTGATCCGACGAAAGCCGCCGGGTGATCCGGCGGCTCTCTGACCTGCGCGCTCGGCAGGATTCGAACCTGCAACCTCTTGATCCGTAGGCACTCTCAGGGCGCATTTGACCTGGTCAAGGCGCAGGTGAGCCCGGTTTCGATCGTCCACGGACGTCCGGCGAAATCCTCAAGAATCCGGGCCGGTCGTCACCCAGATAGTCACCCAATCCATCGCCTGGCCTAGGCGCCACGAGCGGCTGAAACAGTGGTGACCGGTCCGCTGCCCTGTCTCCGCGACAACGACAACTAATCAGGGGTTCTCGGCGCGGTCGTGCGGCGGGTGAGTCCGACTTCGGTGAGCGCCGTTCAATCGACCGGAACGGGTGAGTGATTCCCCGACCTGGGGTGCCGAGGCGCAATCGGTGTTTGCCCCCCGAACAATCCGCTACGGTCGCACCGAGCGACGGGGCGGCGAGGAGGCCGGATGAACCTGGAGAAGGTCGTCTTCGGGTTCTTCG
>Ga0193743_1001784_pt1 | contig 15664 bp, 7 predicted proteins | sample L2c2metaG_FD_143038 | JGI IMG/M metagenome (GOLD analysis project Ga0193743, IMG submission 143038) | Soil microbial communities from a riparian zone of the East river system, Colorado, United States - L2c2 | ecosystem: Environmental > Terrestrial > Soil > Riparian zone | place: USA: East River...
CATCGTCGACCATGTCCGCCTTGTTCAGCGCGACGACGATGTAGGGGACGCCGACCTGGCGGGCCAGCAGCACGTGCTCACGGGTCTGCGGCATCGGGCCGTCAGTGGCCGCGACCACCAGGATGGCGCCGTCCATCTGGGCCGCGCCGGTGATCATGTTCTTGATGTAGTCGGCGTGCCCGGGGCAGTCGACATGTGCGTAGTGCCGCTTCTCGGTCTGGTACTCGACGTGCGCGATCGAAATGGTGATACCGCGCTGCCGCTCCTCGGGGGCCTTGTCGATCTGGTCGAACGCGCTGGCCTCGTTGAGTTTCGGGAACTTGTCGTGCAGAACCTTGGTGATGGCCGCCGTCAGCGTGGTCTTGCCGTGGTCGATGTGACCAATCGTGCCGATGTTGACGTGCGGCTTGGTCCGCTCGAACTTCGCCTTCGCCACTGCAGGGTCCTCCTGGACTGTGATTCCTTGTTATCCGCCGTGCTGACGGCAGGTCTGTCGTGCGCCGAGATCGGATCGGACCGGGGACGCTACTCCCCCGGCCCGACCTCGTTGTACTCGGCCTTACTGGTCGGGCTGCGCCTAGCGAGTGTTCACTCGCCCGTCGCCTTTGCGATGATCTCCTTGGCCACGTTGGTCGGAACCTCCGAGTAGGAGTCGAACGTCATCGAGTAGTTCGCCCGACCCTGGGTCTTGGACCGCAGGTCGCCGACGTAACCGAACATCTCCGAGAGCGGCACCAGCGCCTTGACGATGCGGGTACCGGCACGCTCCTCCATGGCCTGGATGTGGCCACGGCGGGAGTTCAGGTCGCCGATCACGTCGCCCATGTAGTCCTCGGGTGTGGTGACCTCGACGGCCATCAGCGGCTCGAGCAGCACCGGGGACGCCTTGCGGGCGGCCTCCTTCAGTGCAATCGAGCCAGCGATCTTGAAGGCCATTTCGGACGAGTCCACCTCGTGGTACGCGCCGTCCAGCAGGGTGAGCTTGATGCCCACCAGCGGGTAGCCGGCCAGCACGCCGTACTGCATGGCGTCCTGTGCGCCGGCGTCCACCGAGGGGATGTACTCCCTCGGCACCCGGCCGCCGCTGACCTTGCTCACGAACTCGTAGAGCGCACCGTCGCCGGTCTCCAAGGGCTCGAGCTTGATGATCACCTTGGCGAACTGGCCGGAACCACCGGTCTGCTTCTTGTGCGTGTAGTCGAGCTTCTCGACCGTCTTGGTGATCGTCTCCCGGTAGGCCACCTGCGGCTTGCCGATGTTGGCTTCGACCTTGAAGTCCGACTTCATCCGGTTGACCAGCACCTCGAGATGCAGCTCACCCATGCCCTGGATGATGGTCTGACCGGTCTCCTCGTCCTGGTTGACCCGGAAGGTCGGGTCCTCCTCGGCGAGCTTCTGGATCGCCGTGGACAGCTTCTCCTGGTCGGCCTTCGTCTTCGGCTCGATGGCCACCGAGATGACCGGCTCCGGGAAGGTCATGGACTCCAGGACGATCGGGTTCTGCGGGTCGCAGAGCGTGTCGCCCGTGGTGGTCTCCTTCAGACCGATCACCGCGTAGATGTGACCGACCATGGCCTCGTCGACCGGGTTCTCCTTGTTGGCGTGCATCTGGAAGATCTTCCCGATGCGCTCCTTGCGGTCCTTGGTCGAGTTGATCAGCTGGGCGCCCGCCGGAACCCGACCCGAGTAAACCCGGATGTAGGTGAGCTTGCCGAAGAACGGGTGTACCGCGATCTTGAAGGCGAGCGCGGAGAACGGCTCTTCCTTCGTGGGCTTGCGGAAGGCCGGGGTCTCCCCGTCCGGCAGCAGGCCCTCGACCGGCGGCAGGTCGAACGGCGCCGGCAGATAGTCGATCACCGCATCCAGCATCGGCTGGACACCCTTGTTCTTGAACGCCGAGCCACACAGCACGGGATACGCAATCCGATCGTTCACGATCTTGCGGATGCCCTGCTTGATCTCGGCGACGGTCAGCTCCTCGCCACCGAGGTAGCGCTCCATCAGGTCGTCGTCGGTATCAGCGACCATCTCGAGCAGCTTCTCGCGGTACTCCGCGGCCCGCTCGGTGAGGTCGGCCGGGATGTCCTCGACCGTGTAGTCCTCGCCCTTGGACACCTCGCCACGCCAGGTCAGCGCGCGCATCTGGACCAGGTCGACGACTCCGATGAAGTCGCCCTCCGAGCCGATGGGCAGCTGGATGGGCAGCGGGGTGGCGCCGAGGCGCTCAGAGATGGTGCGGACCGTGTAGTAGAAGTCCGCGCCGATCTTGTCCATCTTGTTGACGAAGCAGATCCGTGGGACGTCGTACTTGGTGGCCTGCCGCCAAACCTGCTCGGACTGCGGCTCGACCCCCTCCTTGCCGTCGAACACCGCGACCGCGCCGTCCAGCACCCGCAGATTCCGCTCCACCTCGACCGTGAAGTCGACGTGACCGGGGGTGTCGATGATGTTGATCTGGTGGTCTTTCCAGAAACAGGTCGTCGCGGCGGACGTGATGGTGATGCCGCGCTTCTGCTCCTCTTCCATCCAGTCCATCGTGGCCGCGCCGTCGTGCACTTCACCGATCTTGTAGTTGATCCCGGTGTAGTACAGGATCCGCTCGGTGGTAGTGGTCTTTCCGGCGTCGATGTGGGCCATGATGCCGATATTGCGGACCCGGCTAAGGTCAGGTAGCACGTCTCGTGCCATGGTCGTACTCCCCCCTCTCGCGTTGTGGGCGGGTCTGTGGGTTGGCAGCGGTGGATCCGGACGGTCGGCCCGTCACCACCGGTAGTGGGCGAACGCCTTGTTCGACTCGGCCATCTTGTGGGTGTCCTCGCGGCGCTTGACCGCCGCGCCGAGGCCGTTGCTGGCGTCCAGAAGTTCGTTCATCAGCCGCTCGATCATGGTCTTCTCGCGGCGCTGCCGGGAGTAGGTGATCAGCCAGCGCAGCCCGAGCGTGGTGGACCGGACCGGCCGCACCTCGATCGGCACCTGGTAGGTGGCACCACCGACGCGGCGGCTCTTCACCTCGATCGACGGCTTGACGTTGTCCAGCGCGCGCTTGAGGGTGACCACGGGGTCGGTGCCGGTCTTGTCCCGGCAACCTTCCATGGCGCCGTAGACGATGCGCTCGGCCAGCGACTTCTTGCCGTGCTCCAGCACCTTGTTCACCAGCTGGGTGACCAACGGCGAGCTGTAGACCGGGTCAGATACCAGCGGCCGCTTGGGAGCCGGACCCTTGCGAGGCATTAGCTCTTCTCCTTCTTCGCGCCGTAACGGCTGCGAGCCTGCTTGCGGTTGCGAACTCCCTGGGTGTCCAGCGAACCGCGAATGATCTTGTAGCGCACCCCGGGGAGGTCCTTCACCCGGCCACCACGGACCAGCACGATGGAGTGCTCCTGCAGGTTGTGCCCTTCGCCCGGGATGTAGGCGGTCACCTCGATCTGGCTGCTCAACCGAACGCGGGCGACCTTGCGCAGCGCGGAGTTCGGCTTCTTAGGCGTGGTGGTGTACACGCGCGTGCACACCCCCCGGCGCTGGGGGCTCCCCTTCAGCGCGGCGGTCTTGGTCTTGGAGACCTTGTCCTCGCGGCCCTTTCGGACCAGCTGCTGGATCGTGGGCATGAACCGGCTACTTCTTCCCGTTGGCGACGTACTGCGTGACTGACATGCCTTACCTAGGTACTCGTGCGGTGGTTCCGGGTGGAGCTAGCCGCTCGCCTCGGGACACTGACCGTCCCCCGAGGTCGGGCGTGTCGCCCTCGAAATCGACTCACGGTGACCCAGGGGAGCACACCATTCAACGTTTCAGGGTGACCCGCGATTCCGTACTCCGCGCTCACAGTGGAGCGCGAGCGGCGGAGACTACGAGCACGCGGAGCGACCCGACAATGCCGGGCCCTACCGCAAAGGATACCCGGCCCGTTGCCAAAGGGTCAAAACGGGTCGGTGGCTGCCTCGAGAGTGCCCCATCGCGGCGAGGTCCGCAAGAACCTTCACCTGGGCAATTCGGCAACCGCTCGGGCTGGCCCGGATGTACCCGGGGCGCGACCGGCGCGGGCCGGCGACGTCGCACCGGACCGGTCGCGGTCGAGCGGCAGCGATGGGAACTCTAGCCCTGGGTAGTTGGACGACCACAGTGCGTGTCGGAAATGGCGGTTCCAGGCCGGCCGCTCTTGATCTCCGAATGGCGACTTCGGGCGACTCAAACGATCGTCGTTCGGCAGCCGGTGGAAAACGTGCGCTCAACGGCGGATGCCTCGGATATGCGCTCTGAGCTGGGGTAACAGCGCGCGATCATCTCGTCACTGGGTGCGCCGGCCTCGCCTCACGCTGATCGACGACGCAGCCGCCCGGCGGCCAGCTCCGTGAGGTCAACCTCGTCCAGCGACTCCACCACCAGATCGGCGTGCTGCTCGGCGAGCAGGTCGGCGTCGTCGGACCTGGCCGCCCCGATCGCCCACATGTTGCCGGCCTTGGCCGCCTGCACCCCGCTCGGTGCGTCCTCCACCACGAAGCACTCCTCCGGCGGTTGGTGCAGTTCCTCGGCGGCGGCCAGGAAGATGTCCGGGGCGGGCTTGCCGTGCGCGAAGTCACGTCCGGAGATGTCCACGTCGAGGGCGTCGGCCAGGGTCAGCCCGGGGCGCAGCACCGCGGCGAACTCGTCGGCCATGCCGTTCTCCTCGGCGAAGGTGTCCAGCCGGATCTGGCGGAGCATCAGCCCGGCGTTCTTGGACGACGAGGCGGCCGCCGTCGGGAGGCCGATCGCCTTCATCCCGAGCACAAAGCGCAGCGCGTCGGGGAAGGCCTTGAAGTCGCCCGCCTCGATCAGCGCGATCACCTTGTCCTGCTTGCGCGCCGCGTACACCTCGGCCCGCCGCTCCACGTCCGGCACGCCGAAGTAGGCCAGCGCGTCCCTGGCACCGCTCATCCTGGGCTTGCCGGAGAGCACCTTCTGGTAGACCTGGCTGGTGAACCCGTCCGGCGTCCAGGAGGTCTGGCCGGCGATGTCGGCCCAGTCGCCCTCCATCAACTCGCGCAATGAGTCGCGCCACGCAGGCTCGTGCGGCGAGTCGACGAGCACCCCGTCCACGTCGAAGATCGCTCCCTGAAACGTCACGCGCCCAGCCTGCCAGGCCGGGGCCGGCTGAGGGCAACCCGCCGGGGTGAACACTCAGTCACGTGTCGGCCGCCGGCCCCCACCGGTCAGCGGGCGAGGGTGTCCAGGAGCCGCTCCACCTCGGCCGGGGAGTCGAGGGTGAAGTCGGCGGCGGTGTCCCGGTCCAACTCGTCGGGCTGGCCCACGTAGATCGACACGCCGAGCCCGCGCAGCGCCCGGAAGGCGTCCTCGTCGGTGACGTCGTCGCCCAGGTAGATCGGCACGATGTCGTCGCCGGTGAGCCCGAGCGTGTCGAGCAGGTAGCTGACTGCCCTGCCCTTGTTCCAGTCCAGCTTCGGCTGCAGCTCGTACACCATCTTGCCCGGGGTGACCTTGAGCTCGTCCGCGCGCTCGGCCAGCAGCCGCTCGACGAGCTCCCTCACCTCGCGCTGCCCGTCCGGGTCGGCCAGCCGGTAGTGCACGGCCACCGAGGCGCGCTTCTGCTCCACCAGCACCCCGGGGACCGAGCCCACCTCGTCCCGGAGCAGCCCGCTGACCTGGTCCACCAGTTCCTCGAAGCCGCTGGCCGCCTCGTGCGTCAGGGTGCCCCGTTCCGGGTGCCAGATGTCGAACCCGTGGCTGCCGGCAACCACCAGGTCGGTCACCCCCATCAGGTCCTGCACCACCGCGCGGTCCCGGCCGCTGACCACGCACACGGTGCAGCGGGTGGCCAGGTCGGCCACCACCCGGCGCATGGACTCGGACATCCGGGCGTCCTCCGGCCGGTCCACGATCGGCGTGAGCACCCCGTCGTAGTCCAGGAACACCGCCGGACGCCGTCCGCCCAGCGCGGCGACGAACTCATGGTGATCACGGAGCGCATGCGGAAGCCGACTACCCACGCCCCGCACCCTACGGCCGGCCTAGGCGGTGTGCTGAAGCCCGAGGCGATGTGTGCTGAAAACGCCGACTCAGTGTGCTGAGAGCGCCGACTCGCGGGCCGTGAGCCTGGCCGTGAGTGCGGCGGGCTCGCGAAAGAGCCGGGGTCGGGCACCACCACGGGAGAGTGGTACCCGACCCCGGCTCGGATCGAACTTCGGCCAGCTAGCCCGTCAGCTAGCGGTAGTCGCGGCCGAAGTCGTAGTCGTCCAGTGGCACGGCGGCGCCGGTGCCGGTGCCGAACACGTCGGGGGCGTAGTACCCGTCGTCGTAGTTCGGCAGGGCGTAGGCGGCCGCGCGAGCCTCCTCGGTGGGCTGGACCTCGATGTTGCGGTACCGGCTGATACCGGTACCGGCCGGGATGAGCTTGCCGATGATGACGTTCTCCTTGAGCCCGACCAGCTGGTCGCGCTTTCCGTTGATCGCCGCATCGGTGAGGATCCGGGTGGTCTCCTGGAACGAGGCCGCGGACAGCCACGACTCCGTCGCCAGCGAGGCCTTGGTGATCCCCATCAGCACCGGGCGACCGGAGGCCGGCTCGCCGCCCTCGGCCACCATCCGACGGTTCACCGTCTCGAAGTCGGCCCGGTCGGCAAGTGCGCCGGGCAGGAACTCCGTGGAGCCCGAGTCGATGACGGTCACCCGGCGAACCATCTGCCGGACGATCACCTCGACGTGCTTGTCGTGGATGTCCACGCTCTGCGTGCGGTACACCTTCTGCACCTCACGCACCAGGTGCAGCTGCACCTCGCGCGGGCCCAGCACTCGCAGTACCTCGTGCGGGTCGGCGGTGCCCTCCAGGAGCAGCTGTCCGACCGTGACGTGGTCGCCGTCGGCAAGCGGACGCTCCTCGCCGTTGACCGTGGTCATGGCCAGCCACTGCCGCTTGGACAGCTTCTCGTAGAGGATCTCCTCGCCGCCGTCGTCCGGCACCAGGGTGATCTTCCAGAACTTGTCGCCGTCCTCGATCTGGATCCGGCCGTCGACGTCCGCGATCGGCGCCTTGCCCTTGGGCACCCGAGCCTCGAAGAGCTCGGTGACCCGGGGCAGACCGGTGGTGATGTCGTCCCCGGCCACACCACCGACGTGGAACGTCCGCATGGTCAGCTGGGTACCCGGCTCACCGATCGACTGGGCGGCCACGATGCCGACCGCCTCGCCGACGTCCACCTGCTTGCCGGTGGCCATCGAGCGGCCGTAGCACATCGCGCAGATCCCGGTGGTGGACGTGCAGGTCAGCGCGCTGCGCACCTTGATCGTCTTGATGCCCGCCTCGAACAGCCTGGCCAGCGCCGGGTCGCCGAGGTCGTCGCCCTTGCCGACCAGCACGTTGCCATCCGCGTCTCGGACCTCTTCACCCGAGCAACGGGCGTACACGCTGGTACGCACGTAGCGGTCCGGGATCCGGGATCCGTCCGCCGCCGGCTCGGTGACCGGCATCGTGATGCTGCGCTCGGTGCCGCAGTCGACCTCGCGGACGATGACGTCCTGCGAGACGTCGACCAGACGCCGGGTCAGGTAGCCGGAGTCGGCGGTCCGCAGTGCGGTGTCCGCCAGGCCCTTCCGGGTGCCGTGCGTGGAGATGAAGTACTCCAGCACGGACAGGCCCTCGCGGAAGTTGGACTTGATGGGCCGAGGGATGTACTCACCCTTCGGGTTCGCCACCAGGCCCTTCATCCCGGCAAGCTGCCGGACCTGGGCCATGTTGCCGGCCGCGCCGGACTGCACGATGGTCGGGATCGGGTTGTCCGGCGGGAAGTTGGCTTCCATCGCCTTGGCCACCTCTTCGGAGGCCTGGCTCCAGATCTTGACCATCTCGTCGTTGCGCTCCTGGTGCGACAGTGCACCGCGCTGGTAGCGCTTGTTGATCTGTTCGGCCTTGATCTCGTAGCCGTCCAGGATGTCCTGCTTGTTCGGCGGGACCACGACGTCGTCGATAGCCAGCGTGACGCCCGAGCGGGTCGCCCAGTAGAAACCGGCGTCCTTGAGCCGGTCCAGGGTCTGGGCCACCTCGGTCATCGAGTACCGCTCGGCCAGGTCATTGATGATCATGGCCTGGCGTTTCTTGGGCAGCGCGTCGTTGATGAACGGGTAATCCGACGGCAGCAGCTCGTTGAACAGCACCCGACCCAGGGTCGTCTCGTTCAGCCACGCCTCGCCGGGCTGCCAGCCCTCCTCGGCCAGCTCGGCCGCGCGCTCCAGCGAAGGCACCGCCTCGGTGAGCCGGATCTTGACCTTCGCCTGCAGGTGCAGCACCTCGCGGTCGTAGGCCATGATCGCCTCGGCCGGCGAGGAGAATGCCTGTCCCTCGCCGAACGCGCCATCGCGCTGCCGGGTCAGGTGGAACAGACCGGTCACCATGTCCAGACGGGGCATGGCCAGCGGCCGACCCGACGCCGGGGACAGGATGTTGTTCGACGACAGCATCAGGATCCGCGCCTCGGCCTGAGCCTCGGCGGACAGCGGCAGGTGCACCGCCATCTGGTCACCGTCGAAGTCCGCGTTGAACGCCTCGCAGACCAGCGGGTGCAGCTGGATGGCCTTGCCCTCGACCAGCTGCGGCTCGAAGGCCTGGATACCGAGGCGGTGCAGCGTGGGTGCCCGGTTCAGCAGAACCGGGTGCCCGCTGATGACCTCTTCCAGCACGTCCCAGACCTGGGACCGGCCGCGCTCGACCATCCGCTTGGCGGACTTGATGTTCTGCGCGTGGTTCAGGTCGACCAGCCGCTTCATCACGAACGGCTTGAACAGCTCCAGCGCCATCTGCTTGGGCAGGCCACACTGGTGCAGCTTCAGCTGCGGGCCGACCACGATGACCGAACGGCCGGAGTAGTCGACACGCTTGCCCAGCAGGTTCTGCCGGAACCGGCCCTGCTTGCCCTTCAGCAAGTCGGACAGCGACTTGAGCGGACGGTTGCCCGGGCCGGTGACCGGCCGGCCGCGGCGGCCGTTGTCGAACAGCGCGTCGACGGCCTCCTGCAGCATCCGCTTCTCGTTGTTGACGATGATCTCGGGGGCGCCGAGGTCGATCAGTCGCTTCAGCCGGTTGTTCCGGTTGATCACCCGGCGGTACAGGTCGTTCAGGTCGGACGTGGCGAACCGGCCACCGTCCAGCTGCACCATCGGGCGCAGGTCCGGCGGGATGACCGGGACACAGTCCAGCACCATGCCCAGCGGGTTGTTGCCGGTCACCTGGAACGCCGCGACAACCTTCAGCCGCTTGAGCGCGCGCAGCTTCTTCTGTCCCTTGCCGCTGCGGATGGTCTCCCGCAGGTTCTCTGCCTCGGCAGGGATGTCGAAGGTCTGCACCAGCTTCTGGATCGCCTCGGCACCCATGGAACCGGTGAAGTAGTCGCCGTACCGGTCGTAGAGCTCCCGGTAGAGCATCTCGTCGGCGATCAGCTGCTTGGTGGCCAGCTTGGAGAAGGTGGTCCAGATCTCGTCGAGGCGGTCCAGCTCCCGCTGCGCACGGTCGCGCAGCTGGCGCATCTCCCGCTCGCCGCCCTCCTTCACCTTGCGGCGGACGTCGCTCTTGGCGCCCTCCGCCTCCAGCTCGGCGAGGTCGGCCTCCAGCTTCTGGGCGCGGGCCTCCAGGTCCGCGTCCCTGCGCTGCTCGACCCGCTTGCGCTCCACGCCCATCTCGTTCTCGAGGGTGGGCAGGTCGTTGTGGCGCTGCTCGTCGTTCACCGAGGTGATCACGTAGGCGGCGAAGTAGATGATCTTCTCGAGATCCTTCGGCGCCAGGTCGAGCAGGTAGCCGAGCCGGCTCGGCACACCCTTGAAGTACCAGATGTGGGTAACCGGAGCGGCCAGCTCCACGTGCCCCATCCGCTCACGCCGGACCTTGGTGCGAGTGACCTCGACACCACAGCGCTCACAGATGATGCCCTTGAACCGGACGCGCTTGTACTTACCGCAGTAGCACTCCCAGTCCCGGGTGGGGCCGAAGATCTTCTCGCAGAACAGCCCGTCCTTCTCTGGCTTGAGAGTGCGGTAGTTAATCGTCTCCGGCTTCTTGACCTCGCCGTACGACCACTGGCGGATGTCCTCAGCGGTAGCAAGGCCGATGCGCAGTTCGTCGAAGAAGTTGACGTCTAGCACGTGGCTTCAGTCTCCCCTTGCATGTCTCGCGGGTTGGGGGTGGTTAGTGGGTGTTCAGGACCCTTGATCAATGCAGGTGTCAATGGACAACGTCATCCACGGACAGCGAGTCTGAGCCCGGCCGGCTGGACAGGTTGATGCCCAGGTTGGCCGCCGCGCGCTCGAGGTCCTCATCGTCGGTGTCGCGCATCTCGATGGCCGCACCGTCGCTGGACAGCACCTCAACGTTCAGGCACAGCGACTGCAGTTCCTTCAGCAGCACCTTGAACGACTCAGGAATGCCCGGCTCGGGGATGTTCTCGCCCTTGACGATTGCCTCGTACACCTTGACCCGGCCGACCACGTCGTCGGACTTGATGGTGAGCAGCTCCTGCAGGGTGTATGCCGCCCCGTAGGCCTGCATCGCCCAGCACTCCATCTCACCGAAGCGCTGACCACCGAACTGCGCCTTACCACCCAGCGGCTGCTGCGTGATCATCGAGTACGGGCCGGTGGACCGTGCGTGGATCTTGTCGTCCACCAGGTGGGCCAGCTTCAGGATGTACATGTAGCCGACGGCCACCGGGAACGGGTACGGCTCACCGGAGCGCCCGTCCAGCAGCTGTGCCTTGCCGTCCGGCCCGACCATCCGGTCACCATCCCGGTTGGGCCGGGTGGAGGACAACAGACCGGTGATCTCGTCCTCCTTGGCGCCGTCGAACACCGGGGTCGCGGTGTTCGTGTCGGCCGGCACCGAGTAGAGCTCCTGGGGCATCTTGGCCGCCCAGTCCGGGGCGCCCTCGATCTCCCAGCCCTGCTTGGCGATCCACCCGAGGTGGGTCTCCAGGATCTGGCCGATGTTCATTCGGCGCGGCACACCGTGGGTGTTCAGGATGATGTCCACCGGGGTGCCGTCCACCAGGAACGGCATGTCCTCGGCGGGCAGGATCTTGCCGATCACGCCCTTGTTGCCGTGCCGGCCGGCCAGCTTGTCGCCGTCGGAGATCTTCCGCTTCTGCGCCACGTACACCCGGACCAGCTCGTTGACGCCCGGGGCCAGCTCGTCGTCGTCATCCCGGGAGAACACCCGGATGCCGATGACCTTGCCGTTCTCCCCGTGCGGCACCTTGAGGCTGGTGTCCCGGACCTCGCGGGCCTTCTCGCCGAAGATCGCGCGAAGAAGACGCTCCTCCGGGGTCAGCTCGGTCTCGCCCTTCGGCGTCACCTTGCCGACCAGGATGTCGCCGGGCTGTACCTCGGCGCCGATCCGGATGATGCCGCGCTCGTCCAGGTCCGCCAGGACCTCCTCGGAGACGTTCGGGATGTCCCGGGTGATCTCCTCGGCGCCGAGCTTGGTGTCCCGGGCGTCGATCTCGTGCTCCTCGATGTGGATCGACGTCAGCACGTCGTCCTGCACCAGGCGCTGCGAGAGGATGATCGCGTCCTCGTAGTTGTGGCCCTCCCACGGCATGATCGCCACGAGCAGGTTCTTGCCCAGGGCCATCTCGCCGTCTTCGGTGCACGGCCCGTCGGCCAGCACCTGGCCGACCTCGACCCGGTCACCCTCGTCCACGATGGGCTTCTGGTTGTTGCAGGTGCCCTGGTTGGACCGGCGGAACTTGTTCAGCCGGTAGGTCTGCCTGGTGCCGTCGTCGGCCATCACGGTGATGTAGTCGGCGCACAGCTCTTCGATGATGCCGGCCTTGCCGGCCACCAGCACGTCACCGGCGTCGACCGCCGCGCGCAGCTCCATACCCGTGCCCACCAGCGGGGCCTCGCTGCGCAGCAGCGGCACCGCCTGACGCTGCATGTTCGCGCCCATCAGGGCGCGGTTCGCGTCGTCGTGCTCGAGGAACGGGATGAGCGCGGTGGCCACCGACACCATCTGGCGCGGCGAGACGTCCATGTACTCGACGCCGCGCGGGGCGATGTAGTCGACCTCGCCGCCCTTGCGCCGCACCAGGACGCGCTCCTCGGAGAACCGGTTCTCGGCATCCAGCGGAGCGTTCGCCTGCGCGATGACCTGCCGGTCTTCCTCGTCGGCGGTCAGGTAGTCGATCTGGTCGGTGACCAGGCCGTCGACCACCTTGCGGTAGGGCGTCTCGATGAAGCCGAACGGGTTCACCCGCGCGAAGGAGGACAGCGAACCGATCAGGCCGATGTTCGGGCCTTCCGGCGTCTCGATCGGGCACATCCGGCCGTAGTGGCTGTGGTGGACGTCCCGGACCTCCATGCCGGCCCGCTCCCTGGACAGACCACCAGGGCCGAGCGCGGACAGCCGGCGCTTGTGCGTCAGCCCGGCCAGCGGGTTGTGCTGGTCCATGAACTGGGACAGCTGGCTGGTGCCGAAGAACTCCTTGATCGCGGCCACTACCGGCCGGATGTTGATCAGAGTCTGCGGCGTGATCGCCTCGACGTCCTGCGTGGTCATCCGCTCCCGGACGACCCGCTCCATGCGGGAGAGGCCGACCCGGATCTGGTTCTGGATCAGCTCGCCCACAGTGCGCAGCCGGCGGTTGCCGAAGTGGTCGATGTCGTCGGTCTCCACCGGGATCTCGACCGCGTCCTCACCGGACCCCACCGTCATCGAGTTCTCGCCGGCGTGCAGCCGGACCAGGTACTCGATGGTGGTGATGATGTCGTCTTCGGTGAGCGTGCCCAGGTGGGGCGGCGACTTCAGGCCAAGCTTCTTGTTGACCTTGTAGCGGCCCACCTTGGCCAGGTCGTAGCGCTTGTCCTTGAAGAACAGGTTCTCCAGCAGGGTCTGCGCGCTCTCCCTGGTCGGCGGCTCGCCCGGACGCAGCTTGCGGTAGATGTCCAGCAGCGCCTCGTCCTGGCCCGCGGTGTGGTCCTTCTCCAGGGTGGCCAGCAGCGTCTCGCTGAAGCTGAACCGCTCGCGGATCTGCTCGGTGGTCCAGCCGAGTGCCTTGAGCAGCACGGTGACCGGCTGGCGGCGCTTGCGGTCGATACGGACACCGACGGTGTCGCGCTTGTCGACGTCGAACTCCAGCCAGGCGCCCCGGCTGGGGATGACCCGAACCGAGTAGACGTCCTTGTCGGTGGCCTTGTCCACGTTGTGGTCGAAGTACACACCGGGCGAACGGACCAACTGCGACACCACGACGCGCTCGGTGCCGTTGATGATGAAAGTGCCCTTGTCGGTCATCACCGGGAAGTCACCCATGAACACCGTCTGGCTCTTGATCTCGCCAGTGCTGTTGTTGGTGAACTCCGCGGTGACGAACAGCGGTGCCGCGTACGTCATGTCCTTGTCGCGGCACTCTTCGACCGGAGCCTTGACCTCGTCAAAGCGGGGGTCGGAGAACGACAGGGACATCGACCCGGAGAAGTCCTCGATTGGCGAGATCTCCGCGAGGATCTCCTCGAGGCCGCCGACCGGAAGCTCCTCGCCCGCATCGATGCGGCGCTGGAACCAGGCCTCGTCGCCGACCAGCCACTCAAACGACTGGATCTGCAGGTTGAGGAGGTCGGGAACCTCGAGCGGCTCACGGATCTTGGCAAATGAAACTCGGGTCGGTGCGCCCGGGAAACTCGGGTTGGCCGAGGCCGGTGTCGCAGTGGTCGCGGTGGCGCGGGAGACAGCCAAGATGCGTCCTTCCGAGAACTACGCTCGTCTGGCACGCGCCGCCGGTAACGGGTACCGTCTGGCATTGGTGACCCGGGCGGGAGGTCCGGGTCCGGCCTGCCATGCGGTGGCTGCTGCGACGCGTTGCCTGTGTTGTGTCAGCGCGCTTCCTCACCTCAGAGAACATCCGGCCCAGGGCCAAAATGGAGTTCCGGGGGCATGTCTCCTGAAAGAAGGCAGCGCAAAGAGGCAGTCTAGCTGCAAATGCAGCCGCTGTCCAGACGGGTCGCGGAAGCAACCATCGCGCCACCAAGAGTGACGTGCGCCGCTCTTTGAGTCAAGACGCTAATCGTCGGTAAGTGGTCTCTTTTGGAGGACGACCGGCGCCGCGATGACTCCGGAGGGTCACTTCTGGTTTACCCCGGACACCTTCCACTGACCGCCCAACTTCTCGGCGGTGACGCTGAGCCGAACGGCGGCACGCAGGGGCTGTGGATTGTCCCCTCGACGGCCGACCTGATTGACCATCACCAGCAGCGAGGCGCGACTCTGCGTGAGCGACTCCACGCCCACCTCGACGACCGTCGAGGTGAGTGCCGCCTTCTCCTGCGGCGCGAGCTGGCGCACCGTGGCGAAGTTCTTCTTGAACTCGTCGACGTACGTGCCGGTGATGAAGGACAGCGCGTTGTTCTCGCTCTGATCCAGCTGGGCCGAGTCGTAGGAGTAGATCGCCTCGATGGCCTTGCTCACCTGATCCTTGACGTCAGCGGTGGCCGCCTTGTCCAGGAACGCGATGTTGCCCGTCGGCCGGGCGCGGCCGGCCTGCTGGGCCTGCGTCCAGGCGAAATAGGCCCCGCCCGCGCCGAGGAGGGTGACCAGTAGCAACGCCAGCGCCAGCACCATCGACTTCCGGGGCCCGGAGGTGTCCACGTAGCGCGGAATCAGCTCGGTGCGGCGCTCGCCGAAGTCGTCGGAGTCGCTCGGCCGGGCGTCCTCCGGCTTGTCGGTGTCCTTGTCGCTGTCCTTGTCCGTGCCCTTGTCGCTGTCCTGGCCAGCGCGCCGGTCGGTCCGTTGCTCGGCTCGTTCGTCGGCTCGTTCGTCCGCGTCGACCTCGTCGACCTCGTCGACCTCGTCGACCTCGTCGACCTCGTCGAGGGAGGTGTACCCGGGGCCACCGGATCGCGGGTCCACAGCGGCGGTCGCCCCGCTCCCCGAGATCAGGCCGGCCGCCGGGGCGTGCCGATCAGCGGCCGGCTTCGCCCGGTCACGGCCCGGCGACTCCGCGGCGGCGTCGGCCGAAGTCTTCGCGCGGCCGTTGGCGTCGGCGTTGCTGGTCGCTGGCCGGTCGTCGTGGTCCTCGGTGCCCGGCGCGCCGCCGGCCCACTGCCCGTCGCCGGCGCCGTACTCGTCGTGCCCGTACTCGTCGTGCCCGTACTGGGTCACGCCGTTCTGGTCGGGGCGGCCGGGGGCCTCCGTGGAGGTCGCGCTGGAGTGCCCGGCGACCGGGTCCTCGTCGTCATCGAGGATGGTTCCGTGGTCGGTGATGCGAGGGATCACCGCGGTCTCGAGGTACTCGTCGGCCCCCGGTTCGTAGCTGCCGAAGAGCTGCTCGGCTACCGGTACCGGGCCCGATTCCTGCACCGCCGCCCGATCCGCCTCGACGGACTCCGGCTCGGCATACCCCTGCTCGTGGTAACCCTGGTCCTCGGCGTAGCCCTGTTCAGCGGGGTAGCCGTGCTCGTCGGTGTAGCCGTGCTCGTCGGTGTAGCCCTGTTCACCGGCGTGGCCGTTCGCGGCGGCGTAACCCTGCTCGTCGGTATAGCCCTGTTCAGCGGCGTAGCCGTGTTCGTCGGCGTAGCCGTGCTCGTCGGTGTGGCCGTGCTGGTCGGAGTAGCCCTGCTCCCCGGCATGGCCGTGTTCGTCGGTGTAGCCCTGCTCAGCGGTGTAGCCGTCCTCGGCGGTATAGCCGTGCTCGGCGGC
>Ga0193743_1001785_pt1 | contig 15662 bp, 15 predicted proteins | sample L2c2metaG_FD_143038 | JGI IMG/M metagenome (GOLD analysis project Ga0193743, IMG submission 143038) | Soil microbial communities from a riparian zone of the East river system, Colorado, United States - L2c2 | ecosystem: Environmental > Terrestrial > Soil > Riparian zone | place: USA: East River...
CATTGTAAGTTTAATCTCTTCCTTTTTTTTTTTTTTTTTTTTTTTTTTAGTTGCTCGTGTGCTATGCGATTGTTTTTTTAAAAAAATGATTATTACTGATAATGGCCTTCCCTTCACCAAATCCAAAAATTTATTTATTTATTTCTTTTTCTTAGAAACCAATCTAGCACTACAGATATAGACCTCGGTGTTCAAGTTTCGAGTCCCTTAGCACGTTGAGTGCACGATACCAATTTTTTTGTATATAAATTCTTTGCTATCGAGAAGTGTGAAATCACCTCTCTATCACCGTTCATTTGGAGCGTACTTCATCGATGATCGGTCTATTTTTTTTTATTCATTTTCGGCCTACTGCATCCGCCGTAATGGGATCCATTGTAAGGTTGCCTTTTTTTTTATATTTGAAGCAATGCCAGGTGATGTAGATTTATTTTCGCCGTTCCGTTAGACTCGTATCATTGACTTTGAATGTGCAAAGTAGCATGAGGCTTTTTCACTATCATAGGTGTGGTTCTGCAGTATATAGGTGTGTCGGTATAGATTTATTTATTTTGTAATTTTTTTTTACGATAGTAATGTAATCAACCCACATTAGATTTCTGTTTTGCAAACAAGACTTTATTTTTTTGCACATTTACCACAAACATCTTTTCATCCCCGGATGGGTCACTACTTTTTTTGATTGTCAGTCTTTGGAGCATATGAATTGGGCAATATTCCCATCCTTCGTATCTTTGAACGAGTAACGACATTTCCTGTCAAACCTAAGAATTTCCGCGATTTCGAGTTATGACCGTCACCCAAGCCTCTCTATTAGAGCAGAACCTCAGATGTCTTCAAATCTCAATGTAACGTGCTGTTTCCCAACGATGGTTGGTCCACTTTTTTACAATACTCTTATAAAGACAAAGAAAACCCAACTACACGCCGGAGTAATGAACACTTCTAGTCTGAGCAACTTCGACATGAATTTTCAAGGATCCAAAGAGATAACATGAGTAGACAGCCGCCAAGGTCCGGATGGCTTCTAGGCTCAATTGGCCATGTTCAGATGCCGATTGAAGAAGTGCATAGCCCATGTAGCGGTAAGTTAATATTCTAGACTAAGTTTGGTATCGTCACGCGCTGGATCATGACCAGCCGCCAGAGCTTCTGTTACGCAAAGGTAAAGGAAGCCACCCTTTCGTCGGTTTCCGGGTTTGGCTACTCGAAGAGAGACCAACTTTTCGCAATTTTGCAAGCCTATCACACAATAAAAAGTCAACGACCAAAAGTTTCAAAAGGAACTGGAGGCAGTCAGACCTGCGGAGACCTGCCCAGGCAACTGTAACTGCTAAAGTAGTTGAGAGGCCTGTCATAGCGTAAAACGCATACGGATGTACCTCCAGGTGGCTGAGGAGCTGGATCACAAGATGAGTGAGCTAGAGATAGGGGAATGATGTGCATCACCAACGTTCATTCCAAACAGCCCAGCCACAAGGGCGCCGGAGCCAACGCCAAGAGTAGCAATGGAAACCTGTGGATGTGGTAGGATAAATGACATTGAATAATGCACTGGAAATCGTCAACACAAACCTGCAGATCTAGAGCAAGAAGGGCATTTCGGTTTGAATCCAATATTAACTCGACAATTTCCTGCGTTGATTGAACGTTGGTCTAAGTATGACTGTCAGATTGGCTACATGATGTGTTGTAGTAGTATGATTTTACCTCGATATTTTCCGATTCATTGACGATTTCTTCAAACTGTTTAGAAAAGGATTCCAACAGCACTTCCAGCTCTTCATGATCATGGGTCGCACGATCAATCCCGTTTTTCTTATCACTGAGGTACATGGCATCCATGTCCTCATCTTGTTGAAACCATTGGATGAAGGAGGAATAAAGAAAGGATATAATATGAAACTTACCTTGGCTGAGAACTTCGTCTATAGCTTCTTCAACCTAGATTCGCAATCCGCGTGAGATTCGCCTGGAAACAGGTGATGACGGAATATTACCAGTGACGCTCTATTTTTGAAACTTGCTAGACGTCTGGAGTAATGCAGCAGTCTTTTGAAGCGATCATGGTCGATGTTATCCTCCATCTCCGCGAGGAGGCCACCAACCAGATTCCGGATGAAGACCATCTCCGCTTCTAATGCACTCAAAACTGAGAGCAGTATTGATTCGAGCGCGCTGGAACAGGAGATAAGTTCAATGGATCAATAAACTCAATGAAGTGCAATGACCGAAACTCGTATGGTGACCCAGAGCTCTTAGCCTTGAGATTATGCTGATAAGTGGGATCAATGGTGAAGCTCTGACTGTGCAATACAGCAACTGACTTCCAGATGGTACAAGAAGACTGAATGAAGTCTCGAATCAGCTGAACCATATGTGTCAAACAAAATGACGGCATCCGATTTTACAAGGGCACGAATGTGAAGAATATTGACCTGACGGAGGATTTATAAAAGACTATACATGAGTTTAAAATTGGGATTTCTGATACATACGAGAAAGGCTTCCTTTCGCACAAGGATGGTGGGAACGAGATTCGGAACCCTTGAATCGATTTTTCGGAGGTCACGGGCCTGTCATCGATAGCCACCAAAAATTTTGGTCAGTAGAGCTTCCTATAAGTGAAGACTTTCATACTCACATTCAACTGATGCTCGGCACTAAGATCAGACTTCTTGAATTGTCCCGAAATTGTTTTAACGTTCCCTATCAGTCATTTCTGTGCAGCACGCTCCGCTTGTTTAGTAAGTTTTCGTACCTTCAGCATCTAGGATGGTACCTGGAGCGATCCTTAACGGACAGGAAAACGGAAATGATATATTTCACTTACACCGAAGCATAAGGTCAGTGGGTTGTCGACCTCTCATGACCTTGTTCAGAATCGCAACTCGCGCTACATCTTCTTCGTTGTCAGGGACATCGTTGAACTCCGTAGGCCGAGGCTGCGACTTGAACAACCATGATATTTGGCGACTGTTCTTTGAGTGTGGGGTCATACTTCGATAAAACTGATGTGGGGTATGTATGTAAGCACCGTTTGGATGCCTCAGGCGGTCCCTTTGAGCGCTCCCTGTGAATTGGCGACCCTTAGAAGATACTAGGAGACTAAACCGATATGAGCCGTTCGGGGTAGTGAAGGAGGAGGTCCTGAAAGCATATTTTCCCTTTACATGAGATGTATAGCTTCTCCAGCACCCTCTATGCATGCGCAGACAGGTAGAGGAAACCCAGCCTTGCTTTATTCCCGGATTCGCCGTTCGACGTTGAGGGTTTAACTTCGCAAAATGAACTCCATACTAGGAAAATAAAAGTAAACATTTCTGTGACAGTGTGACATATAATGTGATTGACCGATTTGAGTGTGTGACCCTGCTTAACCCCAGTGCTTAACCCCAGACTTCAAACAAGGATTAGATCCCCCACATCAGATTTGGGAACTTGGTGGACAGGAACACGACCTGATTACTGGTTTTATGACGGAGGATCGTTAACTCAATCTTACGGTATATGATATTTCTTCAATGGACTCTCCAAACAGCTGATGTTTTTTTTTCACCTTCCGGCGGGCTTCTCATGTCCTCCAAAGAAGTGACGAAAACGTTTCCACAATGTGCTTTAGCTTTTCGCGTGATCGGACACACCCGTGTTCGGCAAAAAGATGTAACTTGGCATCTGCTGATTATTTGTGGGCTGGCTTATTACATATTCAGATCATCCATCTCCCTTCAACTGCTACTTCAACTTCGGCGACTCCGTGTTCTCATAATATGAATTGTGCTTAATAACCCTTCCTTCTCTTCACCCCTCTTCGCCACCCTGTATCTCTCTTTATACCATGCACGAAACGCGTAGACTTGTGGAAGCTGCTGCTGCACTCTCTCTCCTTCTCCAAAATCCTGGAATTCCTCATGCATTCTATGGAAATGTCGTCTCAGCGCTACTCGCCAATACTCCTTGGAGCGACGCAAGTATAATTTCCTATCAGACCCAAGCCTGATTGTCAACTTTGACTTGTCCATCCCTTCAGGAGATTCTTTGTATAGTCGAAGGCGGCCAGAACCATTCTCACCCTTTTCGGAGAACTCGAGATGCGATTGCTGGAAGTGAAGACTTCACCGTGACACATTCCCCTTGGACAAATCGGTGGGTGATGACTGTCATCATTTACTTTTTACCCCAGCGCTCACTCCAGTCAGGTTACATGTCACGTATCGTCGTCTGATTCCGGCTATCGAAGTAAATGCAGTACCTTTTAATATCCATCCAAACTGTCCACCTGATCAAAAATACACACATCCTTTCAGATTGAAATTTTACCCGCTGGCGAAACAGGGCCGCGTCATCTGGACACATCAACAGTGATGAAGATACAGAATGTACCATTCTTAACTATATCGGAGTTTGTCCGAGCTAAACTAAAAACCTGGGTGATGTGCGCTCCCTTCGTGTTCCACGTGCTACTCGTTTCTGATGAAGGTCTAATAGCCGTGGGTCGGAACGCGACGCACAAGACATAATATACATGCTTGGCCGGTACTGGAACCGCATCGACATAAATCGAATTCCCGAACAGGACATGAACCTCTTTGTGGCACGCAACGTAACTGCAGCACCTGCTTGGGCAGCATTGAAGAGGAAATATGGGATGTAACTTGTTGTATGGATGGAATCGACGGTGTTTACGTTTTTAGGGACCAGATTTGAGAAAATCACAAAAGATTCTCTCTCTCTCACAATGTTTATCAATATTCTGTGCTCTTTTCAGTTATTGTGCGTCATAAGTTTCGGCCGATGATACCATCACTACTCCATTGGGAACCTACTTACTATAAAATTTAATCACTATACTCATCTCGTTAAGTTAATGATGCGAACCGGTTCCAGGCTCCACCATTATCTCGAAGCATAAACATGGCAAAGCCTGCGCAGAATCGCAGGAAGTACCACGCGGCGTTTCGGGCTCATGCCCTTATGATAAACTGATTTCTGAATGGTGGTTGAAACCAAAACCACTTGGAAAAAGGCGAATTCGGTCCCTAAATTCATTTGGCTATCTGAAACTCAGATGAGGGCTACTAAGTACTAGAATCGATTAAAGTTCCATATGCACACTTCGACGTTTCCCTTTCGACCATACATTTCGCAGTAGGCTGCTTTTCTTATCCTCCAAGATGATGGGTCCCATGTCGCCAATCCAACCCGACAGCGGAGTATGTAACCCCCGGATTAACGGTATCGCGCATCTAAGATTGGGCTAGGAGAGATAAGCCACTGTGAAATCATTGGTGGCGAGCGGACGCACATATGAAAGAGCCAAGATTTACTATCTGGGCGTCCCTGCGCTTGTAGTAATCTTTCCAATTATTTTTTCTAATGACTAGTATTTGATGACTACCGCAGCAGTTGGAAACGATGTCATGTAAACCATTACCTATCATTCGAACGTACCGTGGGACTGAGTCTCCAACATTAGCGTTGGATTCCCATCTTCAACTCTGGAAAGAAAATTCAAAGGAAATGGAGAATTTATTTTAGAGCAAGGACACATGATGACTCGTGACTTGCACTGAAAACACACAAATGCTGACAGAGGAACAAGTCCACTAACAAAGCCAGCATTTCAAGTTCTCCGATAAAAATGATGTAAATGCTGAACGTTAGGGCTCTAAGTAGCAAATTCTTCATCTTCTTTTTACCAATTATGAACCCCACTTCTTACCCCAAATAACCCGATTGATGATTGATCCATCAATCAAGGAGTTTTTAACATGGGGTGCCTATTACCATAGGTGGGAAAATTGGACGTTGGAATTAATGGCTTCAAACTGATTGCAAATAAATCATATCCAGAATAACTTTTGGGCAATCAGTTCACACATATATAAATGTTTTGGCATCGTGTTGTCAAACTGCTGTAGGCGACCACTCGTTGGTGCGATACGACGCACGGGGATGCTGGGAAACTGATAAGGCATTCCAAGGTTTGAAAAGATTCAATTAAAATTGTGTACTGTTGGGGGTCTTCCCTTATGTTTTAACAGTGCAAAGAAGTCAGCTACAGAAGGCTCTGAATCACACCATACTACACGGACAAGTCTTCTAATTTTCTTGGTCCCAAAATAAAAGCCAGAATAAAGAATAGACCATTGGGACGTGCGATGTGACACGGGAAGGAAGTTGAAGTTGCGCTTCAAAAAGTTTGGCCACCATAAAACCTCGTGGGAATATTCCGCAAACACTGTTTCTTGACTTTTAATTTTGACCAAACCTGAGTCCAAATCTGACTAAGTTTTCTTACCAAAAAAAATTGCCTGTAGGCCGCTGAGCACGCAATGTTCTTATATCCAATTTTGATTGTATTTGGTTTAATCTTTTTGGGCTGTGGCAAAATCTGGAAGAGCAAGTTGGAGCTGTCGCTTTTGTAGTTACTCTCACTTTTGAACTTCGGCAAAGCTTAAACGCCGGCATGAAGAATATGATAAACTCGAAATGGCAGCAAATGGCTAGTGTAGTTTGGTCAGAGTTGACATAACAAAAGGATTTGCTTCCGTGAACAAATGTGCCGGCGGATCGTCAACACAGAAGAGTCGGATGAATATTCATAATCGGAGCCGGCCCAGCTTTCCAAATTCATTTATTTATTTATATTTACCTACCTTTTGTTAGCAAAAACACCCACATCTCGTTGGAGTGCGGCATCGCGGCATATTGTTGGGCAAGCACAAGACTAGCGTTTACACCACCGTCGCCTGAGTACCCAAAGTTCAAACACCAAGTTATATAGCACGAGTGTCACGAGTGCAGCGAGTGATTCTTGAGATGATCATTGATCACAAATATTCGAATTCAATTTTAATCTATTCAAGTTAGGGTGCATCACGAGTTCACTAAAAAGACTTGTTGCCAACTACTAAAGAGACCATTTCTTCACACAAACCAATATACTTTCCTGGATCACAGAGTGATTCTAGCTCTTCTCTGTTAATCCCACACTGCTTGACCACTTCATTCTCCAGTAGGCACTTGACGAATTTCTGTGTGGGATCAGTGTCCATCTTCCTGCAAATATCATAAACCAAATCATGCGCCACTTGCCGCCCCATTTTTTTCCCAAGGGCCATCATAACTGCCTCGGATGCGATGGCGCCATTGGTAAGATCGAGGTTCCTCCTCATATTTTCAGGATGTACCTCCAATCCCTCCAGCAGTAGCTGAGTGTGTATCAATGTTGCATGCGTCAGAGTCGAAATTTGCGGTAACACGATCCATTCGATTTCCCAAGGTCCTGTGCTTCTTTCATGATCCTCTACCATGGCATCGAACAACGCTGCGCTTAATTGTTTGATGGTACTAGCCATAGCTGTAATATAGACACATGAGATCGGGTTACGTTTCTGTGGCATAGTGCTGCTTGACCCGCGGTGGGGCGCATACGCTTCTGATACCTCACCAACTTCTGTCTGCATGAGGAGTTTGACATCTAGGGCAAACTTCGCACAGGTTCCCGTCACCAACGCAAAGAAGGCGCCGATTTCTGCAATGCAATCGCGTTCTGTGTGCCATGCTATTTCTGGTACACTTAACCCAAGTTCCTTCGCCAGGGCTTCTTGAATTTTAAATGCCAGACCATATGGTAAATCAGTATCTGCAAGTGTGGCAAGCGTGCCAGCCGCCCCTCCAAACTCTAGGACAAGGAGGCGGGGGAGAATTTCTGCAAGTCGCAGTTGGTGCCTGCGAAAGGTGGCAAGAAGCCTTGCCATTTTAAAGCCGAACGTGATGGGAACAGCCTGCTGTAAATTTGAGCGTCCTGGCATTGGCGTAGTTGCATGTTCCACAGCTAGATCACGCAAGGCCTTTGTTATTCTTTCTAACGCTTTCGAGACCAGCTGGCAGGTATCGCGTAGCTGCAGGATTGTAGCTGTGTCTGTGACGTCCTTTGGGATGTGGTTGTCATATATTTACCAGTAAATACTTAGGCCGTTAGAAAATAAATTATGCAACACACCTGTGTCGTAGCTCCCCAATGAGCCCACTCTCCAAGTCCTGGTTTTATACCGTTGGCCATTCGGACTACTTGTTTGACGAGGGGTAAGACTGGATAACCGATCTTTCGGGTCTCCTCTGCAAGTTCTTCCATGTCAATCAATTCAATCTTACACCTCGCATCAATCGCATCTGCAGCTTCCACTGGAATCATTCCGAAACGTGCTTGAACAATAGCAAGGCAGGCCTCAAATCGGAGGTAGTACCTCGTACGTGTCTCGTCACTCCAGATTTTTGAGGACTCTGGCGTTGAAAATATGTGTCGAAATACAATTGAATCAGTTATAGTTGCCATTGGGAGAGACATCATGGGTCACAATCGGGCAGAAGAAACGGAACTTGAAAACGGAAGGCTTGTTATCTACCCGGCAAACCCCGAGAGTTGGAGACTCGCCGATAGTTAGAAGGAATAAGCAACCCAGGTGTTTCGACCTCACTAGCTATACTTAATAAGTATTTAAAATAAGAAATTGGGGTATTAATGCTGAAAGAGATGTTGGCCGGACTAGCACTCCCCAAATGCAATAGCTACCACTGGTGGCACTTAGCCATCAACCAGGCGCCCTCCTTCGGCCACTTCGAATATCTTGCTCAATTTTGACTCAGGTCAGGCCAAACCTGAGACATAGCATCTGTTACATAGCCTTAATAATTTCCGTGCATTTTTTGGTGTAAATTGAAGTATGTGAGGTAGAGAGAAATAGGTCTCTGTCATGCTTCCCGAGAGATGCCATGTCGGAGCTTGACCTCGGATTGATCGCCGTTCCTAAAGGCGCGTCAGCGTCAAGAGCGCGGTTCTCTTAATATGCCTGCTATGAAGCTTTGGCACCGTGACCGACGTTCAAATGACCTCAATTACGAACCTCTTTTGCTAGTACATATAACCACTGGGGCATTCTTTTAGAGAAGGTTCACGGGAGACATGGGTGAGTTCTGGACTCAGAAAAGCATATTAAATTACATAAGAGTATAAACTAGGACAACACTCAGCATAGGGTGTCCATAATGACTGGAAGACTGCTTGTGCAAAACGGCAGTCAGTAGCAAACCGTGACTGGACGAAGGAGGGGGGGCCCGGCCGATGGTTGAGTATGATGGAAGGAGAGGTTGCGGAAATATTATTATGAAATATATTTCTGCTGTTCAAATGTTCAAATACTACATGTGACGTCACGCACCGGACCGGTCTGCGTCCAACTCTCACCGAGAGCTCCCAAACCACTTTCGACCACCATGCCCACTCTCAATCTCGTTACCAACGTCAAGGTAAGTCAGAATGGCCGCGCTCCTTTATACCATTCAGTACAATAACCTGAAATTATTATAGATCGCCGACCCTAAGGCGTTCGCTCTGGAATTTTCCAAAGTGTGCATCTCGAATCAACTTGGGTTTCAGTAAAGGCTCCCCATCGATAATGAATACGTTATTTCTGCTATAGTTCGGTGCTGAAACTCTTGGCAAGCCGGAGGCATACATCACTGTCTTGATCACCTACAACGAAACGCTCACTTTTGCCGGCACCTTTGATCCCGCCATCAATCTGCGTATTGTAAGTCCTTAGCCTAATTTATTTTTTTTATTCAAATACTTTGTGGTGTGTATACAGGATAGCCTCGACAATATTAATCGAGAAGTGAACGAGAAATATAGCAAAGCGTTCTTCGATTTCTTTCAGAAGAAATTGGGTGTACCAGGAAATCGTGGATATATCGCTTTTATTGATCCTGGTCGAGGAAACATGGGGTAAAGGGGTTGGCTAAACATGCTCATTTGGAACTAACATTATCAATTAGACATGACGGTACCACATTTGCCACGATTTTCGGAAAAGAATAAGTGACAGAAAAGGTGACTTCAGTGAGAAGAAAGAGAATGACTGGTTCTAAAAGAAACGGACAAGCGTATGTTTGGTATCTACTGAAATGATCCCTATGTTCTATGTTTGATTTTGAATTCAAATCTGAAAGTATCTGTGTATATTCTCCCGTCAGAGGTTACGCTGCATCGAGTGGGTTGTTGCGAAGATGCAGTAGATTATTTAGATCTGGTGTTTATGTGATTTATGACATATAGAATCGCTCATCCCCGCAGACAAATAACCATCCGTCAATCCGATTAGCCAGGAAAAATGCCAAGCGTCAATTTGCAAAAGGCTTACCAGAGAAGGGGTTCTGCTCTTCATGAATCACAAGTTTGAAAAAAATAAACCGAAAATCATTCAAACTAACAAGTACAAAATTCGCAATGCATGAGTGCAAAAAATAATAGCAGTCCATAAACAAAAGCGAATTTTTCCGAAAGAGAGAGATGCTAGACCAAAGAAGTGTTTTTTTCAACGTCCTGAAGAACGACTAGGACCAGGGCTAGCATTGTTAGTTTTACCAACGGATGAACCTGCCAACCTGTTTGTAAGGCCGTCCATATCTTCATCCTCCTCAATCCGTCCGCCCGGCTTTCCATCCAAAACACCCTGGATGAGTGACATTGTGCTCTCCAAACTTCTCCTCCTGTTACTAGGGCTCGTCATTGTCGTTCCCAAACTCGCTTGCCTCGAGTGTCCTCTCTTGGCTCCGGGAGAAGGTGTGGCAATGGGGCTGATGGGGCTGATGGAACTAAATGAGAGAGAAGATGCCCCAGAAGTATTGATGTACGCTGGAGGGGGGACTTTGGCGGCTATAGCTCTTTCCAGACTCTCCGCAACGCCATTCGCGGACACTGGTGCAGGTTGGACAGCATTCTCCGCAGGAGTGCTTGGTTGTGAAGATGAGGACCCTAAGATAGCTTTGCCTTCTTCTGAATCGGCGTCAAATAGGTCAGGCGGAAGACGTTCATTCTCAATGTCTGACTTGCGACTATGCGAGGGAATTTTTTGCCGAGTCAGTTGATGGCCATCAACAATTATAAAAATGACGCACGCATCATCAAATCCTTTGATCGCATCTCTGATTCCCTCTGTACCAGACGCAAGAGTACCATATGGAAGCTTAGACGATCCAAGGACACTCTTGAGCTCTGAAACCTTCTCGGACTCTTCTCTAGATACCGTGAAATATAGGTCAGGATGCGGAGAAGCAAATGCCACTTGTCCTACATACCGAAGCACAGCAAACACTCTTGCCATCCTACCAACGGCCATAATTTTGTTTTTGATGATTTTCCTGCGCTCGGCAGTTTCAACAGAAGCAGTTATGGGAGACATAATGGCAAGGTCCTCGTCATGTTCTTCTAGCTCTTCCTTGGTACAGGTGTTTAGAACCGCTACCAACATATCCGTGACTAGCAAAAAATATCAGCAAGTCGATACGGAAGGCACACAGAGGAGTAAACAAACGTACTCTTCTCTCCCACGAATGGCAAACTCCAAGTGAAAACGTCCATGAAATTTGGTAACCAGTAAGGGTGTGGAGTGCAGTTAAACTGTCTGATGTTCATCACGTTGCTTTCATACTTGAGTACAGCGGCTTTGTTGTTGTACACATCAAGGTAGTTAGGTGCCGAGAAAATCGTCATGACAGAAGGAAACCCAGTCGTTTTGGTTTTCCGATACATTCGGTAGCTGGATCATCGGGCAATGAGATGCTTTTAACTTGTCTATAGGGAACTGAAAATCCGCCAAACGAACCCTGCATCTTGAGCCTCATGGGCTCTGATAATTGAGAGGAGATTGTTGCGCTCCAAAAACTGGCAAGCAGCTTGATATCTATGTCCTCCAGTGATTCAGCTCTTGAAGGATAAACACTGACCAGAGTTTGCTCACGTGAAGAAATATGAGCATCCACGGACGTGATTGTGCACAAAACTGTCCGTGGTTTTTTCTGTTCCAAAGTCTTCGACTGGATCTGCCCACAGGATGTCGCACATTAAACCATGGGTGGGAGGTTCACGGAAACGGTCAATCTGGAATTAGGTAACTTCAATGAGCGATTCGTGCGATCATGGAGTATGCTTACATTGCGGAGGTCATCCAGGGTGTTGAGTTCAGGGGAAAGCCCGCCGTGAATACAAAGGAATTGCTTGTTCATGATGGCGGCTAGTGGGAGGGAGCAGAAAGACTCCATGCATGCATCGTAGACACGTTCGGAGTATTTATGCTTGCCTTTCAAAAAAAAAGTCACGTCGGGGTACAGAAGTAATGTTATGGAAAGGGTCTTACATTCCAGTTTAAAAGTGAAATAATCGGTTAGATGGCGGCATTCATGATTACCGCGCAGCAGGAAAAGAGAATCTGGATACCAGATCTTGAGAGACCACAAATACAACACACACTGAAATTTCCGTGTCAGTACTCATGATAAACAAGAACTTGAACGTAAAAGCCAACCTCGATGCTGAAATATCCTCTATCGACATAATCGCCCAAGAAAAGATATCGAGTTTCCGATGGACTCCCTCCAACTTCAAACAGTTTCATCAAGTCATACTGATAAAGCAGTCGGTAAGGTGTCCGAATTGATAAGCCCAAAGAAAACATACATATTGTCCATGGATATCCCCACAAACTATTATTCGGAAGGAAGTAAGTAGTCAGCCCTGGCTATCCCGGATGATACGATTAATGACGGACCAGTGATTGGGGCATCTACTTGCAACACATTCCCCTCCTTCCTCAGGATATCGGTCGCTTTCTCCAATATCCACAGGGCCTGTTCTTCAGTCACACGACCCTCTCGATAGAAGTGATTTTTGAGAAACGCGATGTCCGGTTTTGAACGATCTTGGCCAAGTTTGTTAAAGAACTGTTCCGGAGTCGGTTTGAACATCGCCGGGGCTTGTACCTGATAAACTCATAGTTGAGCAATGAAAATTGGCATCAAATCGGATAAAAAATGTCACCCACATCCTTAACAACTCGTTCTTGGGTGCTAATCACGTTGCCATCCTCAAGAACATGTTGGGTGAAGTCGATGGCTGGAACAGGGTCTTTGACCTGGATCTTTTCTATCGCACGCTCGATGTGTGTGCTCATGATGCGCTGGTGATGAAAAAGATCTTCAGTCGGTAAGAGGTGAATTCAGGGTAAAGCGTGGTGGTAGGGTCAAGGCGGAGTGTGACAAGTTTACAAGGAGATCAATTATTTTATATCCACGTGCAATCAACTTTCCTTGGTCGATCCTTGGAGCAAGTGTAGCCAGGAAAAGCCGTGAACGTTCAAGGCTCTTTTCAATAATTGTGACCGATTTATCAGATGATACGATACCACACTGCTGGCATAGCCGAGCAGTGCCTTGTGGTGAGCTTGTGCGATGAACAGACATACATACATAATTAATGAAATCCCATATAAAGTTGTCAATGGAAGTAGGCATGTAGAACATGTCGAGCTACGTTGAATCCTAGTAATGAGATGATGTATGTAATAAAGAGTGGAAGTAGAGGTGACAACAGGAACTCTGAACGGACGAGAAATGGTAATGCTATAAACAAAGATGGGTTGGCGCCAAAGTCCAACAAGAAAACGTCCATAAAAGACTTGCCATTTAATCCGAGATAGATGCCATATGTATACTGGGCGAATCTTGATCAGGGTGTTAGATGGTATCGGGTCACAGGAATAAGGAATGCAATGCTTACGCCGCAAGATAGAGGGTATTCCCTATCCAAAGACATACCCAGTTATCCTTGAGGATAATTGGCAGCAAGAATAACTGTGCTAGGTAAAGTGTGAGATATAAAGGAAAGAAAGCGTTCGTGTGAACATCAAATGCATAAGCCCATTCAACTTTCGAATCGGCAGGGGTGGAATGTGAAGGCGGTGATAACAGGAGGCGATTGGCGGCGAACCTACCGTATACAACAGTAAGTTCATAGACAACGAGACTCCTAGCGATTGCCTACCATAAAAGGGTGGCAATGACAACCCCAGAGATAAGGAAATCTCGGAAAATCATGAAGAACGCCGTATTCAGTATCTCTTGAACGCTGTATGAATAAACAACGCCCCAAGCAATAGCGGAAACTAGAAGCGCAAAAGAGTTCAATACACACCAAGATCAAAGATATGGAACATACCGCATAGACATGCTCCAATGAGAACAAGGATGGCTGGGTCGTCTCGTGCCCATGTATTTTTTGTTTCTTGGGAAGACATAAGCAGGAAGACAAAAACAATGTCATGTTTTGGCCATACGTTTGTGAAAGTATACATTCCGGTACCTGGAGGGATACCAGTGAACCATTGTTAAGACTTGGTCAAGTGATAACGGCTTACACCCTTCGGGGAGCAAGACATAGATAGGTCAATTGCCATGCAGCGAGCTCAAAATCCTAACAAAAAAATCAATCACCTCAATCAAAATCTGCACCCTAGACATGTGCGCACCATTTGTTGTAGTCGATGAAACCGTCTGAATATGACGGGTCCCCGAATTGATGTGTGGCTACCTTCGGCAGAATAAGAAGCATTAGTTGGAAGCATTATAGGCGCATTCGTTGAAGTTGAAGGTTAATATGAGTACTAGGCTGCAGGCACTCTTTCTATAGAAGGTGATTCGCACGATACGGCGAGAGACGGCTTGTTGCCTCGGGATCAACCAAGATCAAACTCAGGAAAGGCCGAACTCAATCAATTTCTCGTCTGGTGCTGAAGCATGTCCAGCGGAGTTGGTTTGAATTTGAGACTAGCGCGTGCCGCTGAAATGCCGTTTCTCGGATATCACCGGTCGTGGTTTGTCATGACTGGATCTGACGTCCACGATCGGTGAATCTGACATGAAGTATCCGAGGAAGCGGAGAGTTTGACATTGACCTTAATGATATCTCCTGACTGCCCATGTTCATCAAACTAAAGCAGCCTAATGCCTTGACTAAAGTTGCCCAATTTTCTGCGTGGCCAAGATGGAAAGATCTTACTTTGAGAATCACCAAAATGTTTGGCATAACGGAGGGAGACGTTGGTGTCGCTTTCGTCGACACAGCTCAAGAAACAGTTACTCTCACTGGCGAGCAAGAGCTTCAGGATTTCTACAACTCCCTGGGTCAGTCTTCTGAAGACATCATGTTTGTCGTGCAGGATCGAGCCACTCCTGATGGTGGGTCTGCTTTCAGTTGATTCTCTGTTACTGCTGATGTCTTATTCACTCCCACCACCTGCTGCCAGCTACAACCACAATCATCTTGACTTGGTCAGCAGGTTCCAATTTGTCTGATCTATCCATGAGTGGTAAGCAATCAGCAGTCAGACCAGTAAAATCACTCAATTGTTGATTCAGATAATAAGCTCAAGCTCTTCTGTTGTGTTCTGAACAAGCCCAACAGTCCATTCCTGGTTAAAATTAGGAAGAGTGAGACAGTGGGTGACCTGAAGGAAGTGATAAAAAAGAAGAATGAGCACAAGCTTGCTGACATCGACCCTGACACACTCAATCTCTGGAAGGTGAGCACGTCTTTGTTAGGGCAACTGCGGACGACTTAGTCGAGATCTAGCAGGGGATCCTAAACATATATATAAACATAAAATACGACAGGAAAGCGCACCTAGCAGGGGATCCTAAAAGAAAAGGATAAAGCCCTGCTAAGGTGGGATGCATGTCTATATACCAAAAATCGGAGTCGAAATAATAAAATGCTGAAAAATAATGAAATGATGAAAAAGATGGAGAATGGTGAAACAGTGATA
>Ga0193743_1001786_pt1 | contig 15662 bp, 14 predicted proteins | sample L2c2metaG_FD_143038 | JGI IMG/M metagenome (GOLD analysis project Ga0193743, IMG submission 143038) | Soil microbial communities from a riparian zone of the East river system, Colorado, United States - L2c2 | ecosystem: Environmental > Terrestrial > Soil > Riparian zone | place: USA: East River...
CACCGTGATGGCCCCGATAACGACACCACCAGATATTTGGTCGCGCTCATAGTGTGGTTTCCCCATTTGCTCCATTCAGCCCGGAGCCTTTGTCGCGGCGCTGACCGTTCCGACGCTCCCCGCCAAAGCATGATTATTTGCATAGCGAATATTCTATTTGAATTTCTATTGACTTCACCGTGCGAAGTCAATCTTATGGCGACAACATCGTGTGCCGTCGCTTCTGTTTGGGGGAATAGGCACGGAAAACGATCGGCATGAGCCTGGGAAAGGCTGCTCGGCAACCGCCGATAAAGGTCTCGCAACACGGGTCGGGCTGTGTGCACCGCCCCGTCGAAGCGGGCGGAAGGAAACCAAAGGGATTGAAATGTACCAAAAGGATGCAGTCATTGTCGGCTACGCCGAGACCAAAATCGTCGACAAGAGCGATAGAGACATATGGGAGTTGAGCGCGGAGATCCTCGAGAAGATCATTATTCAGACTGGAATCGAGAAGGACGAAATCGATGGTTTGGTATTGTCGTCTTCGATGACGGCTGCCGGCAGCGTGTTTTGGTCGCAAACCAACGCTGACATGCTCGGCCTCGACCTCAAATTCACCCAGACCGTCGACATCGGCGGATGCGCGCCGCTGGGGTCTGTCGCGCGAGCCGTGATGGCAGTCAATGCCGGTCTATGTACGAACGTCCTGTGTCTGTTCTCCGATACGCAGGCGACAGAAGACAACAGGAGAGTGCGCGCTTTTCAGCAGGAGTGGACCAACTCACTTGGTTACATGGGACCGCCGGCGGCATTCGGCTTTATCACCAGGCGATACGAGCACCAGTTCGGCCTTGACTATGCAGCGCTCGGAAAGCTTGCCGTCGCGCAGCGCAACCATGCCATTCTCAACGACATGGCGGTCGAGAAGTTGCGCAAGCCGATCACGGTTGATGACTACTTGAACTCCCGCATGATCGCAGACCCAATTCGGCTTCTCGACTGTGTCATGGTCTGCGACGGTGCCTCAGGGGTCCTGGTGACGAGCCGCAAGAACGCGGAACGTAAGGGATTCTCGAAAATCGTGGTGCCGATCGGCTACGGCGAGCGTACCAATTTTCGCGCAAGCGAATCCATCATTGATATCACCGATACCGGCCATCGGGCAGCAGGTGAAGCGGCGCTCTCGCAGGCTGGCGTTAAGCTTTCGGATTTCGGTTCATTCCATCCCTATGATGACTTCATCATCGCGATTGTCATGCAGCTTGAAATGCTCGGGTTCTGCAAGCCCGGGCAGGGTTGCGATTTCGTGCGCGAAAGAAGTTTCTCCTTTGACGGCGATCTTCCGCTCAATACCGGCGGCGGTCAGATATCCGCGGGTCAGTGCGGCCTTGCAGGTGGCGGAACCAATCTCGTCGAGGCTGTGCGACAGATGTTTGGTGAAGCGGGCAGCAGGCAAGTGTCGGATACGAAAACCGCACTCGTGACGGGAATTGGCGGGATTCCATATGGGCGCAACTGGGCAACCAGCGCTGTCATGGCGCTGACCGCGAACGGATAGGGGATAAACCATGGCACAATTAAATAATACGACTGAGGTCGTCCGCGATCCACCCACTCCGCGCAGCTTCTCGAAGGCATTTTGGGACGCCACCCGCGAGAAGCGCCTGCTGCTTCAATACGATCCTCGCAACCAGAAATATCAATTCATCCCGCGCCCGACCAGCATCTACGACGGACGACGTCAGCTGGAATGGCGCGAGTCGTCGGGGCGAGGAGAGATATTCTCATTCCTGATCGCCTCGCATGCCAATCCTCCCTTCCGTGGCCATACTCCATTTGCGATCGCGTTGGTTACACTCGAAGAAGGGGTGAACATCATGGCCAATATCGTTAATTGCGAGCTCGACGAGGTCAGGATCGGCCTGCCGGTAAAGCTGTCGTGGTTGACGCTTGCCAATGGCGCGAATCTGCCGACGTTCGAGCCTCTGGACTAGGGAATCGGCTGTCAGCTCGACCTGATGGTCGTGCCGCAATCTGTCAAACGACGCCGATCGCCCAAGGCAAGTGATCGCAATTCGTTTTCAAAACGAAAATTGTCTCGGAAGGAAATCATGACGCCAATCAGTAAAAATGCGCGTTTTTTGTGTGTGCAATATGGGAGCGCTATCGCGCTGTTTTTGGGCATTGGCATTGTGGCAACACCTCTCGCTCTGGCAGAACCGAAGTATGGTCCTGGGGTGACCGACAAGGAAATCAAGCTTGGTCAGACCGCGCCATATAGCGGCCCGGCGTCGGCGTTCAGCACGACGGCCCGCGTCGAAAACTATTACCTTAAAATGACGAACGAAGCCGGAGGGATCAACGGTCGAAAGATCAATATGATTTCATTGGATGATGGATACAGTCCGCCGAAGACGATCGAACAGACACGAAAACTTGTTGAAGGCGAAGAGGTTCTTGCAATTGTCGGTACCGTGGGAACGCTCGCCAACGTCGCGATAGCCAAGTATCTCAATTCCAGAAAGGTACCTCATTTATTCGGCACAACCGGCTCGGACAAGCTGAACGATCCAGTTCGCTATCCATGGACCGTGCCATTTTTTGCGTCCCAAGACGTCGAAGGCAGGACGTACGCCCGTTACATCTTGCAGACCAAGCCAGACGCAAAAGTAGCGGTCCTTTATCAGAACGACGACTTTGGCAGAGGGTACCTGGATGCATTCAAGGCGGAGCTGGGCGAAAAAGCATCGAAAATGATCGTCAAGGAAGAACCCTACGATGTAACGGTGCCGACCATCGACTCGCAAATTGTTTCGTTGAAGGCGTCCGGAGCGGATGTGTTTCTTCAAGCGACAACGCCGAAATTCGCAGCTCAGGCTATTCGAAAGACCTATGAGGTCGGTTGGAAACCGCTTCAAATCATCCCGACAGCGGTAGCTCAAATTTCCAATGTATTACAACCTGCAGGCATCGAGGCTTCGATCGGAGTTCTGACGGCGATTTGGCGAAAGGAGCCAAGCGATCCAAAGTGGGAGAGCGATCCCGAAATGAAGGATTATCGCGCGTTCATGAAACAGTGGGCTCCGGGTGAACCGGTAGAGGACGGCTTTTCAATGAACGGTTACGTGACAGGAAAAATGATCGTCGAAATCCTGAAGAGATGTGGTGATGATCTAACGCGCGAAAATCTGATGAAGCAGGCGACTAGCGTGAAGGATCTACACCTTCCGCTCTTCCTCGACGGGATCGATCTTAATATTTCGGAGGACGATCGAGTGGCATGGCGATCGTCGCGCATCGCGAAATTCGATGGCAAGGGATGGGAGTTCATAAGCGACGTCATGACGATTGCGCCGTCAGTGCGATGACACAGCGGCGTCTCCAACGCCATTCGACGAGACAGGTTTCTCCCAGACTGGAGCGCTTCCTACGAAGCGCTCCGCTTTTTTTGTCCGAGCAAGTTAACGTCATATATAGCCATCCGGGGGTGCGTTCATCAGTGCCTCGATAGCCAGAACGCCCGCGGCGCCCGGTTTGTTTTCAATAACAACTGGCTGGCCGAACGATTTTGCGAGCTGTGCTCCATAAAGCCGAACAACGGTATCCATGCCGGTGCCGGCGGCGAGTGCGTTAACGATCGTTATCGGACGATCGGGAAAGTGTTGCGCTTGCGCCAAGGGCGGCATCAGCAGGCACAGGCTCAGCATTAGAATTGTCATGAACGGACGCATTATCTCCTCCCAGTGGTTGATTTGCTGCGTTTTTTCTTTATCGGCCAAACGGAGCAGGCCGACGCGATCTGTCGTCAATTCAGATCAGGGCTGGATATGATCCCCCATCGAGATGGAGGTTCTGCCCCGACATGAAGCCTGCCAAGCCGCTACAAAGGAAGGCGCAGGTCGCACCGAATTCCCTGGGATCGCCGAGCCGTCTCGCGGCGATCGATTCGATCTGGCGCGCCCGGGCTTCCTCATAGGAAATATTTTCGCGCACCATCGCGGCCTTCGCCATCTGGTGTTGGCGGTCGGTGTCGAACCGTTCGGGCAGCAGATTGTTGATCGTCACGTTGTCGCGCGCGACGTCGAGCGAAAGCCCCTTCATCGCCGCGGTCAGGCCGCCGCGCGCGCCGGAGGACAGGGTCATATGCGGGCGGGGTGTCGTTACCATCGCGGATGTGATGTTGACGATGCGTCCGAAGCGCCGCTCCTTCATCGCCGGCAACACAGCGCGGATCAACATCAGCGGTGCGATCATGTTGGCCTCGATCACGGCCAGCCAGCGGTCGCGCTCGATGTCAGCGAAATTACCGGGTGCGGGTCCTGCATTGTTGTTGACGAGGATATCGGGCGAGGGGCAGGCTGCAAGCAGTCGTGCCTGGCCGTCCGCGGTCGTGACATCGGCGGCGACCGCGGTCACATCGCCGCGTGCGACTTTCCGCAACTCGTTCGCCGTCTTGTCGAGTTTTGCCGCATCGCGCCCATTGATGACGACGTGGACGCCCTCCTGCGCCAGCGCCTGCGCGCAGGCCAGCCCCAGCCCCTGACTGGACGCACAAACCAGCGCAGTGCGGCCTCCAATCCCCAGATCCATGTTTCTCGCTCCCTGAGCATATTAGTTTGAAATCACTTGGTTTTCTGTCGGATACACGGCCGTCTGTCATTCCAATAATCGATTATACGAAAAATTACTATTGAAAATCGATTATTTTTCCGCGATGACTCGCGCAACGAATTAGCAGCCATTGGTGAAATCGGTTCCGGCCGCGGCATCGAGGGGGAGGAGAGCATGGCGCGATTTTGCATGATGCTGGCGTGGCTCGCGGTGTTTGCGCCGCTCAATGCGAGCGCCGAACCGGTGACGCTCAAGCTGTCGTTCTTCGCATCCGAAACCGAGGTCAATTACGCGCGCGCCATCAAGCCATGGATCGACGCCGTGAATGCCGATTCCAGTGGCGCGGTGAAAATCGAGGCCTACCCGAATGGCGCGCTCGGCAAGGCGCTCCCCGCGCAGCCGCAGCTTCTGCTCGACGGCGTCGCCGACATCGCCTTCGTCAATCCGAGCCTTGGGCCCGGCCGCTTTCCGGACGATCAAGTGTTCGAACTGCCGGGCCTGCTGCAAAACCTGAAAGAGGGCGTGCAGCTCTACGAAGAGCTGCTGAAGGCCAATCTGTTGCGCGGCTATTCCGACTATTACGTCGTCGGCGCCTTCATGAACCCGCAATACATGGTGTTCGCCCGCCGCCCGATCAAATCGCTGGCCGACCTCAAGGGCATGAAGGTGCGCATCAACGGCGCGGTGATCGGCCAGACCGTCAAGGAACTCGGCATGGTGCCGGTCTTGATGCCGCCGAACGAGGTGGTCGAGGCGATGGGTCGCGGCACGATCGACGCCACCACCACCGTTCCCGCGGCGATCGTCGATTTCGGCATCGACCGCGTCACCAGCCACGATTATCTGCTGCCGCTTGGCGCCGGCCCGCTCGCTGTCTTGATGAACCGCAAGAAGTTCGAGTCGCTGCCCAAGCCGGCGCAGGACGTGATCGCGAAATACTCGATCCGCTGGATTGACGACGCCTATATCCGCGACCTCGGCCAATACAATGACGAGCTGATCGCGAAGTTCAGGGCCGATCCAAAGCGCACCGTGACGGCGCCGTCACCGGCCGATCTCGCGAGCCTGCAGCCGGTCTATCAGAAGGTCACGGCCGAATGGGTCGCCAAGAGCCCAGGAAATGCGGAGCTGTTGAACAAGGCGCGCGAGCTATTGGCCGGGATCAGGACCAAATAGCGTGAAGGCGACGCGAACCATCGTTACCGGCCTGGCGAACGCGATCGCCGTCGCCGGGTTGTCGTTGCTGTTGATCCTTGCGGTCTTCACGCTGCTCGACGGGTTGCTCAGGGCTGTCGCGAACATGCCGATCGACCTGGTGCGCGAGATCGGCGACATGGTCGCGGCGATCTGTGGTACCTGCTGCCTGCCGATCGTGCTGCTGCATCAGAACAATATCGTGCTGCGGACCTTCGATCGAATCTTGCCGCCATCTGGTGTTCGCGTGATCGACACGCTTGCGGCGCTGGTGATCGAGATCGTGATGATCGGCATGGCCTGGCAGTTTTGGCTGTTCGGCCTCAAGACGATGCGCGCCGGCGACGTTACCTGGCTGCTCAACTGGCCGAAGGCACCGTTCTGGTTCGCGGTCGACGGCATCCTTTGGGTAGCGGTGGCGGTGCAGACTTTCGTGCTGATCGAGGAGATGATTGGCGTACGCCGGCACCGCGAGCCGGAGCCGGTGGCATGACGGCGACCGGTATCGGCATCGGCGGCATCGTGGCGCTGTTCGCGCTGGTGGCGCTGCATCTTCCGCTGGCGTTTGCGATGATCGTCGTTGGTATCGTGGCGTTCGCGCTGCAGACCAACTGGGCCTCGGCGCTGACCTTTCTCGCCACCGAGCCGTCACAGGTGCTCGGCAGCACCGACCTTGCGGCCGTGCCGCTGTTCCTGATGATGGGCGCGTTCGTCAATGTCTCGGGCTTTGCGCGTGATCTTTATGCTGCTGCGGCGGCGCTGCTCGGCCATAGGCGCGGCGGGCTGTCCTATGCGACCATCGGCGGCAGTGCCGCGTTCGGGGCGATCTGCGGGTCGTCTCCGGCGACGGTTGCGACCTTTACCCAGGTGGCGCTGCCCGAAATGCTCAAGCGCGGTTACTCGCCGGGCTTTTCCGGCGCGACCATCGCCGCCGGCGGCGCGCTGAAGGCGCTGATCCCGCCCTCGCTCAGCATGATCCTCTATTGCGTGGTGGCGCGGACCTATATCTTCGACGTGTTCATCGCGGCCGTCATCCCGGCGCTGATCACCATCACCGCCAATCTGATCGCCATCGCCGTGATGGTTCGCCTTTATCCCGCGATCGCGCCGGTCTCCGAGCGCGTATCGCGGCAGGACAAGCTCGCGGCCGTCCGACGTGCCGCACCCGCAGCGCTATTGATCGCGATCATCTTCGCCGGTCTCTACAGCGGCATCTTTACCGTCAACGAGGCGGCTTCGGTCGCAGCCGTCGTATCATTCGTATTTGCATCGATGCGCCGCACGATCACGCCCGAGAATCTGGTTTCCAGCCTGCGCGACACCGCATTGATTGCCGGCATGATCTATTTCGTGCTGATCGGCTCCTCGATCTTCACCTATTTCATCAGCCTCGCCAAGATCCCGGAACAGCTCATCGCGGTGCTGGCCCATGTCAACCTGCCGCCGATCGGCATCATCGTGCTGATGCTCGGCGCCTACCTGGTGCTCGGCGCCGTGTTCGACGAACTGGCCGCCATGATCGTCACCCTGCCGTTCGCGCTGCCGATCATCGTGCATTTCGGCTATGATCCGCTATGGTGGGCGATCATCAACGTGATCATCGTCGAGCTTGGCCTCGTGATCCCGCCGATTGGCCTCGTGATCCTGATCATCAATGCGATGCGGCCGGACATTCCATTGCGGGCGCTATACCGGAACATCGTCGCCTTCGTGGCGGCCGACATCGTCGTTCTGGCGCTACTGACGTTGTTTCCGTCGCTAGCGCTGTGGCTGCCGGCCTTGCTGCGCGGCTGAGCTGACAAGACAAAACGAAAGGTGAGACAATGAGCCTCCCAACCACGAATCACGATCCGGGATTTCACGTCACCCGCGCCAGCCATGTCGTGCTCACCGTCCGTGATCTTGCGGCGAGCCGGCAATTCTACTCAGAGGTGATCGGCCTGATCCTGACGGCGGAGGACGACGACGCCCTCTATTTCCGCGGCGTCGAGGAGGCCTGTCACCACAGCCTGGTGCTGCGTAAGGCAAACGATGTCTCGTGCATGCGGATCGGGCTGCGGGTGTTCAGGGATGCCGATCTCGAAAAGCTCAAGGCCTTCTTCGAGGCCCACGGCTGTCCGGCCGCGTGGGCCGACGTGCCGCATCAGGACCGCACGCTGCACGCGACCGATCCGTCCGGCACGCCGCTGGAGTTCTGCGCCACGATGCCGGTGGTGCCCCGCATGATCACAAAATTCACGCGTCACGCCGGCGGCTCGGCGCTGCGGCTTGACCATTACCAGATCCTGACGCCGGAGGTTCGCAAGACCTGCGAGTTCTATATGGCGGCTGGCTTCCGCTTGAGCGAATATATCGCGCCGTCGGGTACGTTCGATCTGCGCGGCGTGTTCTTGCAGCGCAAGGGCAATCCGCATGACATCGTGTTCTTCAACGGCACCGGCCCACGCCTGCATCATTTCGCCTTCCTGGCGCCGGAGGTGCACCATCTGCTGCATGCCTGTGATGTCGCAGGCGAACTTGGCTATGGGGCCCGCATCGAGCGCGGCCCGGGGCGGCATGGACCGGGCCATGCGATGTATGTCTACATGCGCGACCCAGATGGCCATCGCGTCGAACTGTTCAACACCCACTACCAGATCATGGATATCGAGAACGAGCCGGTCGGCTGGGACCCTTCGGACCCTGCCATCGCCCATCCCTGGGGATTGCCGGCGCGCCAGGCCTGGTTCGAGGAGGCAACGCCGTTCGCGGGCGCTACTATGAGCGAGCCGCAGGTCAAGCCGACCCCGATGACGCTCGAGAAGTATCTCGCAAAGCAGAATGCCTAGAGGTCTGTGCCATGCCCGAGACCGCGCTCGACAACCCCGAAACTGCCAAGGAGACGCTGGCCTCGCACGTCTATGACCGGTTGCGGCAGGACATCATCTCGGTGGCGATCGAGCCGGGCGAGAAGCTGCATATCCGCTCGCTCTGCGAACGCTTCGAGGTCGGTTTGAGCCCGATGCGTGAGGCGCTGAGTCGCCTGTCGAGCGAGGGGCTGGTCGCGCAGAGTGATCATCGTGGTTTCGCGGTCGCGCCGATGGGCGAAGCAGACCTCGTCGACATCACGCGCGCGCGCTGCTGGCTCAACGAGCTTGCGATCCGAAAATCCATCGCCCATGGCGATGCCGCCTGGGAGGAGCAGGTGGTGCTTTCGTTCCATCGGCTGTCGCGCACGCCGCGCTTCGAGCCCGGCCAGGAACGGGAGCGCAGCCCCAAATGGGAAATCGCCCATCGTAATTTCCATTCCAGCCTGAACTCGGCTTCGGGTTCGCGGCGACTCGAACAATATTGCGAGCATCTGTTCGATTCTTCCGAGCGCTACCGCCACGTCGGCCGCAAGGCCGGCATCAAGGGCGCGAACCGCGAAAAGGAGCATCGCGCGTTGATGGAAGCGGTAGTCGCGCGTGACGCCGATGCGGCGGCGCGGCTGATCACGGCGCATTTCGAGCGTACGGCCGAACTGGTTCGTCAGGTGCTGAGGAACCGCGCGCCTTGAGTAAGATCCCGGAATATGACGTCGCCATCGTCGGCTATGGACCCGTTGGCGCTATCTTCGCCAATTTGCTGGCGAATTACGGCCTCAAGATCGCAGTGATCGAGCGGGCGGCGGCGATTTATGACAAACCGCGCGCGATCACGCTGGATCACGAAGCGCTACGGGTGTTTCAGGCCGTTGGCCTTGCCGACGTGATGGAGAACGCGATCGCGCCGCATAACGGCTCGCACTATCTCGGTGTCGACGGCGAAGTCATAAAAATGTTCGATCCGATGCCGCCGCCTTATCCGCTGGGCTGGATCCCGAACGTGACCTTCGTCCAGCCGGACGCCGAGCAGGCGCTGCGCGGCAAGCTCGCCGAATACGAGAACGCCGATGTGTTTCTCTCGACCACCGGCGTGTCCCTGGCGCAGGACGACGCATCGGTATCGCTGAAGGCGAGGGGAGAAACCGGTACCGAGTTTGAGATCAGCGCGCGCTATCTGGTCGGGTGCGACGGCGCCAACAGCTTTGTTCGCAAGCATCTCGGTATCGGGCTTGAGGATCTCGCCTTCGACGAATGGTGGATGGTGGTGGACACGCTGACCAGCGAGCCTGCCAAACGGCCCGCGAAGAGTTTCCAATATTGCTGGCCGTCTCGTCCCGGCACCTTCGTGCCGGGCCCCCGCAATCTGCGGCGATGGGAAATCAAGCTGTTGCCGGGCGAAGATCCAGAAGCCGCGGGCGCGCCGGACAACGTGCTCAAATTGCTGAAGGGCTTTACCGAGACCTCCGACCTCACGATCTGGCGTTCAGCGGTCTATCGCTTCCACGCTTTGCTGGGCGAAAGCTGGCGAGACCGTCGCGTGTTGCTGATGGGCGATGCCGTGCACCAGACACCGCCGTTCCTTGGGCAGGGCCTCTGCGCGGGCATTCGAGATGCTTCCAATCTCGCATGGAAGCTGGCGCTCGTGCTGCGCGGCAGTGCAGGTGACACCGTGCTCGCTAGCTACGAGGTCGAGCGCAAGCCGCATGTCCGTTCCGTCGTCGCGAGTGCCAAGGCGTTCGGCGAGATCATCGGCGAGCTGGATCTTAAGAAGGCGGTCGCCCGCGACGCGCGGCTGCGCGCAGAACTGAAGTCGGGGAAGGCTGAGACCATCCGGCAGAAGTTCATCCCCGATCTCGCATCGGGCCTGATTGCGCACGGTGCAAAACTGGCCGGCAGGCTGTTTGTGCAGCCGCAGGCAAGGGCGGCAGATGGGCGCGTGAGGCGCCTCGATGACTTTCTGAAGCCGGAATTTGCGGTCGTCACCGCGACGCAGGAGGCAATGTCGTGGATGTCGGAAGCCTCACGCGTGTGCTGGCAGCAGCTTGGCGGTGAACGCGTGGTTATCGCTGACAGCGGGGAAAGCTCGACGCGAGGCGGCATCTCGACCTTCGTCGAAACCGACGGGATATTTTCGAACTGGATGCGAGAAAACCAGCTCAGCGCCATTATCGTGCGACCGGATCGCTATGTCTTCGCCGGTGCCAGCAATGCGGACCAACTGAATATGTTGATGGGAAACTTGATCGAAGCGCTGCATGTTCGATCATAGCCTTCTAGCGGCTTTATGTGACGAGCTTCCCATGTAGTGAGAGATCCGCTCTCCTTTGTAACTGAAGTGAGAGGTGCCATCGGACTTCAGGCCCTTGCCCTGCGCGCGGATGCCCAGTGCAGAGATTGGTTTGGCGCTGATGGAGAACCGTACCAGCGCCCTTTAGAAGAGCACCTCCAGGATAGCTTGACCGGCGAGCGAACCGGAACTCGTGGCCTCTCTTGGTCCATCTTGACAGGATCGGCCCGGCAATCCATAAATTCGAATAGACTATCTGCTAAGCAAATAAGCCAATCGGAGGCTGTGTTGGAGTGTGCGCTTCGCCATGGCCGGGATGTTTGTTTCGCACGGTCAAGCGGGAACTCGCGTGGCGATCACCGGGGCCGCTCGCAATAGCGTCTTTCGCTGGACGTAAGCGGAAAAAGCGTTGTCAGAGAGGTTCCTGGCGGAGTGTCTCTGCCTCCAGAGCAGTTTAACGACAACATTCACGGTACTGCGCTCAACCGGGCGCACTGGCAAAAGTATTGCTGCAGCGGGCGTTAAAGGCAATCACGCTGCCCCAACAAGAGGAACTACGATGCAGATGCAAGGTGAACGCAAGATTGCGGCTAAACGAGAAAAGGTCTGGGCGGCGCTCAACGAGCCGGCTGTCCTCAAGGCGTCGATTCCTGGCTGCGAGGCGCTGGACGGGACAGTTTCGGGAGGCATGACGGCCACCGCAGCCTTCAAAGTCGGACCCATCTCGGCACGCTTCAGCGGCAAAGTCGTTTTCTCGGAAGTGGATCCGCCAAACGGCTATGTCATGGCGGGCGAAGGCGCCGGCGGAATCGCCGGATTTGCCAAGGGCGGCGCAAGGGTGTCGTTGGAGGACGTGGAGGACGGTACCTTGCTGCGCTACAACGTTGACGCGCAAGTCGGCGGAAAGATCGCGCAACTCGGAGCCAGGTTGATCGATGCGACCGCGAAGAAAATGGCGGATCAGTTCTTTGTGCGCTTCGCGTCAGAGGTCGAGCAATCGAACTCCGACCCCAGCAAACCGACGGACGAGGCGGTTCAGGCAGCATCGACGTAACTGCCGGTGTCCGGTGCAACCGACTTCAGTCCTTCATCCATTGAGGCCGCCCCGGCTCCCCAAGGGATTACCCGAACGTGCTGGCCCTTTCGTGGCCGTTGTCGGGATCGTAGCCATCGTAGCGATGTTGACCTATGCGCATGCGCGATAGACCGCTGTCGGATTTGCCCGATGTTATAATGGATGACCTAGATCAGCGCTAATGGGTGCCCGCCTATGTAAAGCCCAAAGAGTTGGGTCGGATGTGCCGTGCCAACGAACGGCTCGCGATGACCGGTTGGCTTGAGGATTGAGAAATGAGCAAGTTGAGGAACAAGGTTGCCATTGTTACCGGAGGTGCCGGCGGTATCGGTCGGGCTTATGCGCTGCGGCTCGCACAACTGGGCGCTGACGTTGCTATCATCGATATCGATCTTGATGTCGCAGCGAAATTTGGCGAAGCACTCACAGCCGCGACGGTGATGGACGAAGTGAAGGCGCTGGGCGGCCGGAGTATTGGGTTACAGGCCGACCTGTCGGTCCGGAAGCAAGCAGTCGCCGCGATTGAGCAAGTAGTGAAGGACTTGGGGCGGATTGACATCCTGATCAACAATGCCGGCGGCGCCACAACTTCGATCGAACGCAGCCGTCCGTCCGAAGTTTCCCTTGAGGATACGGAAAAACTCTTCGCAATCAATTTCTACAGTATGATGCATTGTTGCCAGGCGGCGGCTCCCTATCTGCGCAAACGGGGCGGTGCGGTAGTCAACATCGTCACGAGTGCGATGGATCGTACTCCGGCGGGAGGCCGCCTAGCAATGTACGGAGCCGCGAAGGCTGCCGTACTGCAATATACTCAGAGCATGGCGGTGGAGCTGGGGCCTGACGGTGTGCGGGTCAATTGCATCTCTCCCGGCATTATCGAGAGCGCGCGAGTCAAGGCGCAAGCCGCCGCGCGCAATCTGGGCACGGAGGCTCAGGCGAAGGCCAATCCGCTTCGCAGACTGGGTACGCCCGAAGATTGCGCCGGCGTAATGGAGTTTTTGGTAACCGACCTGTCGCGCTATGTGACCGGTGAATGCGTTCGCGTATCCGGCGGTGCGACACTTTGATCGCGCAATGAGCATGTTTTCCGGAGAGAAGCCTCCAGATTCACTACGCCGGAACGTTGCACGAAGTTTTGCGCCGATAAAGAATAGGTCGAAGAAAAGCGCATCAGTGCCTTCGCCATGCACGCGAGGCAATGGAAAGACCGTGATTCGCGTGAGGTGATCCGGCCTGGGCCAAAGCCGGCCTAGTCACAGGTTTGAAGCGGCTGGCGATCCGCTATGCGTTGCGCGAGAAAGCGGAATGATAACGCCAGCCACCGCGGGCAACAATGAGCTACATTGCGTGAGACGGCCACCATGTCAGTGCGGCTGCCGAGGTAGAAGCGGCGGCATACCTGAACCCAGACAACCGTCGCTCCATTGTTGACGTAGGCGGCAAGAATTGCGTTCTACTTGTCGCCAGGTGCTGTAACGATACCGCCAATGAATTCGTAGGATCTGCCGTCGAACCGCACCATCTGCGCCTGCTTCCAAGGTACGCGATCTTCGGGTGTGACGTTGATTTTGATGCCGCTAACGAACATTGGAATCTGAAAGTCCTTGATGTGGGTCGCGTGATACAGCAAATTTTCCCGCGTCAGGTCGTCACCACAGCGCATCAATATCTCGACCATCATTTGTGCCGCGATATACCCGATTCTTCCGATGGAGTCGGTCGGTGGCTCGCCGGGTGCCCACTCCTTCATGAACTTGTAATAGTCCTGCACGGCGGGATCGTCCCGCCACTTCGGATCGCCGGGGTCCTTAGAGTATATCGATGTGACCGCACCAGTCGCGTGTTCGAGACCTGCCGGCTTTAATGTGGTTTCGATCGAGGAGGCAGGAAATGTCAGCAGCATTAGCGGCTTCCAGCCAAGCTCGCCTATCTTGCGAATCCCCTGGGCCACAAATTTCGGCGTAGTAGTAGCGAAAAAAACCGTATCCACACCGGCCGCCTGCAGCGAAAGGATCTGAGAGTCAATCGTGGGATAGGTGAGGTCGAAGCCGACCTCTTTTACCAGCATGGTCGCTGCCTTTTCGCCCAGACCAGACTTCATTCCGTCCATATAGCTTCTGCCATTGTCGTCGTTTTGATAGATAATTCCGATTTTGGCGTTGGCCTTGGTCTCCAGCAAAAAGACCGCAAGCTGTCTACCTTCCAGGGACGACGTTGTGTAAAATGTGGTGGTCCAGGGCAAATGTGCCGGATCGATGAGTTTCGGCGAGCCGGCTTGCCCCAAGAGTTGCGGCACTTTTCTTGAGTTCATGTATTTGGCGATGGCCAAGTTGGGCGCGGACCCCTGGGTAGAGAAAATCGCAAGCACCTCCTCTCCTTCGACCAGCTTTCGGGTCTGCTCGACGGTCTTGGGGGGGCTAAAGCTGTCATCCAGGGAGATCAAGTTGATCTTGCGCCCATTCACGCCGCCTTGGGCATTGATCATCTTGAAATAGGCGAGTTGGACCTTTCCGATCAGACTCAAGCTCGAGGCTGGCCCGCTATAGGGCATGGTTTGACCGAGCTTGATCTCAGTGTCTGTTACCCCTGGGCCGTATTTTTTTTCGCCTTGAGCAAAGCTGGGCGACGCAGCGGCCGCAGTCAACGTCACAAGTGTGACAAGTGTGATGAGCTTGTTCAACGCGTTCCTCCATTGATTCAGTGCGGGCATTGTCTGTTGCTCTCTTCGCACGGGCGTTACTCTACTGTTTGTCCGTCGCGGGATTATTCGTCAGATGAATAAAGAATTTCCAGTGCGAATTGACACGTCGGAAGGCTCCGCGTCAACTACTGCGACTTGATGCCGCTATAAACGGCCGGTGCGATAGCGAAGTTCCGCGGCCCGGTCGCCCTGTTCGTGATGGGTATCCCGCCAGCCTCAAAGATTGACTCGATTATACATTTCGGATAGCCTATTCGAAAGTTAGCCCAGTCGACGATTACGATATGGCGCCGGCACGGGGACGAAAATGCGGATTGAAGTCGATCAGGGAAGATGCTGTGGAGCCGGGCAGTGCGTGATAAGCGCGCCACAAGTGTTCGACCAACGCGAAAGCGACGGCGTCGTTATCGTACTGAACAGCCAGCCGGCGGAATCGTTCAGGGAAGACGTCGAGCGGGCAGTTCAACTTTGCCCGTCGAGCGCAATTTCGATCAGCGCGTGACCTCCGGATCGCTTTGTTGTGCTGAAGCCGGGACATATCGCTCTCGGCAGAAGCTGTGACCGATCGCCCACCTCATATCATTTCCATCTCACTCGGAGATATTCATGGCCGACACGTCGCAGGCACAGACGAACGCTACTGCGCAACCCGCCGGGTGCCCGTTTTCCGGCTCTTCGCAGGTTCCTTCATTCCCGCGGCCGCGTCAGCGCATCTTTGATCCACCTCTTGAATACAGTGGATTGGGGGACGACCGATCCGTGTTCCGCGTCCGGCTTTGGAACGACGACATCGCGTGGGTGATCACTCGCCATGAGGATTACAAGAAAGTGCTAGGCGATCCGCGCTTTAGTGCCGATCCGACCACTCCGGGTTTTCCAGGACAGAGCCCCGCTCTCCAGGCGTCGAGGAAGAAGTATCCGTCCTTCGTGTCCATGGATCCACCGAAGCACACGACACAGCGG
>Ga0193743_1001788_pt1 | contig 15658 bp, 20 predicted proteins | sample L2c2metaG_FD_143038 | JGI IMG/M metagenome (GOLD analysis project Ga0193743, IMG submission 143038) | Soil microbial communities from a riparian zone of the East river system, Colorado, United States - L2c2 | ecosystem: Environmental > Terrestrial > Soil > Riparian zone | place: USA: East River...
GGCGCCGTCGGGAGATTCGGCTCGGTGGGCATCCACTGCCCGTTAGCAAACAAACATACCAGACGGATTGTAAATGCTCCAAGGATGCCTTGGCTCGCTCCCGGCGACCACGGGGCTTGCCAGTAGACCCGTCGGGCTAGACGCTCTGCATGGCAGTCAGGCCGATCGAATGCAGCATCGGCACCGCCCGATTCCACTGCCGGCGCGCCCGAAGGAGATCCCGTTCAACGAAGTTGGAGAGGAGGATCCCGCGAATGGTGTCCATCGCGGTGTAGATGAACGAAACGAGCTCGCGCCCAGGCTCCCGACCGGGAAAGCCTTGCGCAAGGGCGCTGAGAAGGTTGGACGAGACGACGGGTTCGAACTTCGCCAGCTCTTGCCCGAGTGCCGGATCTGAGCGTCCCGCTACCCAAAGCTCAACGGTTGCAATGAATAACGGACCTTGATGGACGTCCCACAGCAACTCGAGAATGCGCGCGACCGGGTCATCCGTCGTGTCGACCGTACCCATTCCGCGGATCACGGCCTCCGCCCTCTTCGCCGCAAGGTGATGTATCGCGCTGATCACCAGCTCTGTCTTCGACTGGAAGTGATGCAGCTGTGCCCCCCTGCTGACCCCGGCCCGCCGCGCGACGCGAAGCGTCGTCGTGCCGGAGTATCCGTACTCGACGAGACAGTCAATGGTCGCGTCGAGCAGCCGGAGTCGCATGTCGGCGCTGCGCTGCTCCTGTGTCCGGCGCGGCTCCGACCGGCGGTGCGAATCAGCTGTGGGCATGGCCTATCGTACATCTAGTGTGCCGTCAGGATTGTTTGTTGTTGGGCGCTCAGGCGTTGCGGATGGTGAGTCCGCCGTCGACGACGAGTACCGCGCCGGTGATGTACGAGGCGGCCGGGAGCAGCAGCGACAACGTCGCGTGCGCGACCTCTTCGGGATCTCCGTAACGACGTAACGCCGTACGTCGGCGGGCGAAGACCGCCTTCTGCTCGTCAGCGATGATTGCGGTCATCCCCGTGTTGATCGGGCCCGGGCACACACAGTTCACCGTCACCCCGGTCGAACCGAGTTCGACCGCCAGCGACCGCGTCAGACCGATCACGCCATGTTTCGCAACCGTGTAGGGCGAAATTCCGCCAGTCGCGCCCAGGCCCTCTGTCGACGCCACATTGACGATCCGGCCTCTGCGCTCCCGGCGCAGATCGGGCAGTGCGGCGCGAACGAACCGCGCGTATGCGGTCAGATTGATTGCCATGGTGGTCGCCCAGTGGTCCTCGAAGTCGTCACCGTCGATCGACACCGGGATGCTCACCCCGGCGTTGTTGACCAGGCCGTCGATCGCGCCGAGGGATTCTCGGATCTCCGTGATGACGGTTGCCGGGGCGTCGGAGTCGCCGACGTCCGCGACGACGGCGTGGACGCGGCCGCCCACGTCGCTGATCTCACCGACCACGCGTGCCAGCCCGTCGGCATCACGGTCGACGACACCGACCGCGGCACCCTCATCGACGAGGAGATGCGCGGTCGCACGCCCCATGCCGCTGGCGGCCCCCGTGACCACGAATACGTTGCGCTTGACTGAGCGACTCAGCGATGTGAGACGGGGCATCCGACGTCAAGCCGTTCCGCTGGCGGAAAGGAAGAACCGGCCCCTGTTCCAAATCTTGTTGTATTCCTTCATCTTTCGCCTACAAACCCATCCCGCATCCTGGCCGGTTGGACCAAACGCCGCGACGAAGGACGGCGCGAGCATTGTGGCGTCGGCACCGTCGCGCTTGGTGTCTTGCAAAATGGTCGTGTAAGTCATTCGCCACCAGTCTTCGACGGTCTCGGGGTACAGGCTCGGCTCGACGCCGAGAATGTATCCAACGTAACGCCAGATGTGCATGTGATCGACGATCTCCTCGTCGGTCACCACGTACCCGAACTTCTTGGTGTGTTCGTTGAGCGGGAACGACGTGAAGAGCATCACGCTGGTGACGGTCTATAGATCGTTGCTGCGGCCCGGCGTTGACTCGGCCACCTGAGGGGGCTTCGGCACTGTATCTGAATTCAGAGATCGAGACCGTAGCCGAAGGGGATCGCTGTTGAAAGTTGGCAGGATTTTGGCCGGATGAATCTCGCCCCAGCGGACCCGATTGCGAGAATTCAGCGACTGGTTAGGCCTCTGAACTGTGGTAATGATGGTGGCCAGGGCCGGGATCGAACCGGCGACCTTCCGCTTTTCAGGCGGACGCTCGTACCAACTGAGCTACCTGGCCGGTAGGCACACCGTGCCTCGCCGTACTGGCGACCCTGACGGGACTCGAACCCGCGACCTCCGCCGTGACAGGGCGGCGCGCTAACCAACTGCGCCACAGGGCCTTGCTGTGCGACACCATCGTAATCGTGCCGCGTGTACCCCCTACGGGATTCGAACCCGCGCTACCGCCTTGAAAGGGCGGCGTCCTAGGCCGCTAGACGAAGGGGGCCAAGCCGAATCTCTCCGGGGTACTCGCAACGCCATGACGTTGGGAGCCTCGATAGCTTAGGGCACCGGTACCCCAATCCTCAAACGGCACCGCCGGCCGTCCGCGGCCGCTCCGCTCCCGACCCCCGAGGCGCCAGCCAGTATCCTGATTCTCCGCGCCCCTATAGCTCAGTTGGTAGAGCTACGGACTTTTAATCCGCAGGTCCCAGGTTCGAGCCCTGGTGGGGGCACACTGAAATAATAGTATTTAGCCTGGCTCAGTAGGGGCTATCCATCGTTTATTCATCGTTTATGGTGCGATCCAGCAGTGCCGCAACCTCGGCATGGACGCGGCCGCTGGGCTACGAGCCTGATGACGTGGGCCGGATGTAGCCGGCAAGCAGCTTGCCCATCTCGATGAGCGCGGTCCGGGATGTCACTACTGGGTCGTTCGCGGCAAATACCCGCAACTGTTCTTCGTCGTCGGCCTCGACGACGCCCAGCCCCCAGGAGCCGGTGTCATCGAGGACGGGACCGAAGATCACCATCTGCCCGGAATCGATCAGTGGCTGCCAGTACGCGGTGTGGCGAGACATGATTTCTCGCTCCTGGTCGGTCATGTCGAGCGCGAAGGTGGGGCGAGGCGCCAAGAGCCGGAAGACGAAGGTGGCCATCCCCGAACTCTAGGCACGGGGTCCCACGAAAGCGTCGGCAACCGGCCACAACAGACCCGTAACCGTCCAATTATTGGTCTGACGCCGGACCGGTTCTGGCAAGTGCGCGTCTTGAGGTCCGACAGTCTCAGCGACCCGACAGAGAGTCTTTTAGACATGCAAATCAATTTCGCATGATCTTCGAAAATGTAAAGTTTTCGACACTTTCTTTGCATATTGCGGCGTTCAAGGACCACACGCCGGACGCCGAGGCGTTCGACGCGTACCTCGAGAAGATGAAGGTGTTGAACATCGATGACCAGAGCATCAGCGACGCGCAAATGCGTTCGATTTCCGCGAAGACGATGGTCATCGTCGGTGATGCGGATGGTGTGAAGCCGGAGCATGCACTGGCGATGTTCGCGCTGCGCGGTGGTGGCCACGAGGAAGCGGCAGCGTCGGGGGTGCTGCAGGAGGTTCCGGACGCGCGCTTGGTGATTCTGCCTGCGACGTCGCACGTTGGCATCTCCGGTGAGTCAGCGCTGCTGGTGCCAATGGTGAGTGCGTTTCTCGATGACGTGCCGCCGGTGACGCCAGATCTCTTTTAGGCTGCGCAGGCAGATTACGACGTCTGCCGCAGCCGGGTCGCCAGGGCGGCTACGCGGGCAGCGATGTCGTCGCGAACCAGTCGCATCCGTTCGATCCCGTCGATGCCCCGCTCGGAAGGCTCGTCGGTGTCCCAGTTCTCGAACCGGGTTCCTGCCACCGGATCGACTTGGGCCTCTCGCCCGAGGGTGATCACGACGTCGACTGCCTCGACCAGTTGCGGGTCAACGAGGTTGGGCGTCTGCTCGCTGATGTCGACGCCGACCTCGGCGAGTGCTTCGGCGGATAGGTCGTTGACGGCGGCGCCGGGCTTGGTACCTGCTGAGTACACGTCCACCGTTTCGCCGGCGATCTTGCTCATCAGACCAGCCGCCATCTGCGACTTGCCGGCGTTCTTGACACAGACGAACAAGACGGACGGCTTGCTCACCGCGTCGGTCATCAAGACTTCGAACAACTGGCAGGTGTGATGCCGAGTTCGGCGAGGAGGCGGCGGACCCGTTCCTCGATGTCGTCACGGATCGGACGGACAGCGTCGACGGATTGTCCGGCGGGGTCGGCCAGGACCCATTCCACGTAACGGTGGCCGGGAAAGACCGGGCACGCGTCCCCGCAGCCCATTGTGACCACGATGTCGGAAGCCTGGACGATTTCGTCGGTCCAGGGCTTGGGGAATTCGCGGGTGATGTCGATGCCGACCTCCGCCATCGCGGCGATGGCCGCCGGGTTGATCTCCGTGCCCGGTTCCGACCCGCCGGACCATGCCACACCTTGATCACCGGCGAGATGATTGAAGAACCCCAGCGCCATCTGAGATCGGCCGGCGTTGTGGGTGCAGAGGAACAGCACGGTGGGCTTGGTGTCGGTGATCTTGCCCTCGACTCGGGCTAGAGCAGTGAGGCGCTGGCGAGCCCAGCGTTCGGCCAGCAGTGGCAGGAAGTTGGGCACAGTGGCCCGACCGGCGAACTGGTCGTAGGAGGAGTGCAGAAACCGCTCGATGGTTTCGACGCCGAAGTGGTCGCCGAACTCGCTGTGTAGACGGGTGGCCGCCGTGCGCAGTGCAAGCCGCTGGTCTATGGACAGGTCTGCGTGGTGGTGGGTGGCCAGGGGGACCGGACTGTCGGTCATGACGAACTCCGTTGGTCGGCGTGGTGGGTATCGGGTCGGTGTGGCGTGACGACGTCGTCCGCGCTGGCAGCGGCATCGGGATACAGAGCTACGACGAGCACCAATCCGACAAGACCCCCGAGGATCTGGGCGGCGATGAAACCGGGCGCGGAGCTTGGCGCGATGCCCGCGAAGGTGTCGGAGAAGATCCGGCCGATGGTGACGGAGGGGTTGGCGAAGGAGGTGCTGCTGGTGAACCAGTAGGCGGCGCCGATGTACGCGCCCACTGCTGCGGCGGACAGCGCTGCTCGCCCGGTGCGCGCCAGCGCGAAGATCAAGGCGATCAGCCCGGCAGTGGCAACCACTTCGCCGACGAGATGGCCGGTGGTGATGCGGTGTTTGGTGGCGATCTCGAACACTTGCCGGTCGAACATGATGTTGGCCAGAACCGCACCGACGATGCCGCCAGCGGTCTGGGCGACGGCGTAAGAGGCGACATGGCTGGCGCTGATACCGGTGCCCCGTCGCCGCCCCAATAGCCAGTCGGCGGCTGAGACGACAGGGTTGAAGTGAGCGCCGGAGACGGGTCCAAACAGGAGAATCAGCACCCCGAGACCAAGCACCGTCGCCGTGGAATTCTCCAGCAGTTGCAACCCGACGTCGTCCGGGGAGAGCGTTTGGGCGGCTATTCCGGAGCCCACCACTACGGTGACCAGCAGGGCGGTGCCGGTGAACTCGGCGAGCAGACGCCGAGGCAGCGGGACGGGACCGTTCATGTTCTGCTCGCGGCCGGGTTCTCGGTGTCGAGCAGCAATGAAAGTTGTTGTAGCGCATCCGCGACCACCCGGTAGTAGACCCAGGAGCCACGGCGCTCACTGTCCAACAGCCCGGCGGTGCGCAGAACCTTCAGGTGATGAGAGATGGTGGGCTGGGTCAGCTCGATCCCGACCGACAGATCACAGACGCACGCCTCGCCACCCGCGTGGCTCGCCACCACGCTGAGAAGTCGCAGCCGCACCGGGTCGGAGAGAGCCTTGAGCTTGGCCGCCAACTCGGCTGCCGCCTCAGTCGAGAGCGGCTCGCGGGCAAGAGGGGCAATCGCGCATCCGGATGCGTCGATCAACTGCAGCTCCGACTTCGACATCCGTCGATATTGACAGATGTCTAATCAATGACACAAGCCAACACCAGCTGAACACCCTCGCCGATCCCGGCGTCGGCCCTCAGCAGCAGGACGTACCGGCCGCAGCCTTCTTCGCATCGCCGGCAGTGCCACCACAGCAGACACCGCCCTCTGCGGTCCCTGCCTCAAGATGCTGCGGGCTGTTGCCGAAGGTGTCGGAGTCGGCCAGCACGGTGTAGACCTCCCACTTCTCCCCGGCGGGTCCGGTGACCCAGACCTTGTCCTGGGTGGCGAAGCAACAGGTAGTGCCGATCTCCTCGTCGGTGAAGAGGCCTTCTCCGGTCAGTCGAGCGATCTCGGCGTGCACCTTGTCGCTCGATTCGACCTCCACGCCGAGGTGGTTGATGGTGCCACCCTTGCCGGGGTTTTCGAGCAGCACGAGTTTCAGGGCGGGCTCGGTGAGCGCGAAGTTGGCGTAGCCCTCCTTGAGTTTGGCCGGCTTGGCACCAAAGAGCTTGGAGTAGAACGTGACTGCCTCGTCGAGGTTGTCGACATTCAGTGCGAGCTGCATGCGGGACATGGCGGACCCTTCCTACGTATGTGACTTATATCGAACTAGTGTGACGCGTCCAGAATGCCCACCTCTTTGACATATGTCAATGCGGAGGGCACGATCGGTTCCGTGCCCAAAACGCTGCCGATGGTCGACATCTCCGCGCCGGTGTGTTGTGCGCCGGTGGCGGCGGGACCAATGAGCGATGACGACGCGCTCGAAGTGGCTCTGCGGCTCAAGGCGTTGGCCGACCCTGCCAGGGTGAAGATCATGTCGTTCCTCTTCAGCTCCTCGGCAGGCGAGGAAAACAGCGGCGCACTCGCCGCCGCCCTTGGCTTGACCGAATCCACTGTCAGCCACCACCTCACTCAGCTGCGGCGGGCGGGGCTGGTCGAATCCGACCGACGCGGCATGAACGTCTACCACCGACCCGACCGGGATGCCGTCGCCGCTCTGTGCGTCGTGCTCGACCCGAACTGCTGTTCCTGACCAGGATCGAATCGTATGATCGACGGCGATGCTGCACCACGGTTACTTGCCGTTCTGGCGCCGACATCCCGTGTTCGTGGGAGCGGCCGCCGTCCTGGCGTGCTGGTTTCTGGCCAACGGCTGGTACTGGGCGGTGGCGCTATCCGCCACGGCGGCAACGCTCGTCGCGATCCGACGCGTTCGACGCAGCAGGGCGCATCGGCACGCCGGACTACGGGCGCGCGCCGACTATGAGAACCGACTCAACCGGTACGGCGATCCGCGCGGCATTTTCGGGCGCTATCCCCCGGTCCAGCCCGGATGGTTTCCGGACCCCCAGAACCGTTGGCAGTGGCGGTATTTCGACGGTACGACGTGGACTGGCCAGGCGGTACGCCGCTAGCGGTACTGCACCGGGCAGTAGTGCATGGGTTCACCGCGCTTCTCGACCGGCGGCAGATTCCAGGCTGGAGTCTCAGGCAATGGCGCATCGGCAGCGATCCGTCCCGTGGCTCGGTCCAACCCTGCGCGGGCGCGCGGATGCTTCCTCGCCCGCTCCGGCAAGACGGCGAATGCGATCCGCACGACATCGCACAACCGCCGATGCAACCATTCGTCTCGAGCTGACCAGCCGTAGCCGAGCAGATCGCGCACGGGCTGGTCGTAGAGCCCGATGCACAGCCACCGCATCAACGGTGCGACCAGGCGTCGCTGCATCGGCCTGAACAGTGCGTCGGGGATGCGCGCCATGAACCATGGCTTCCCGTAATTCTCCAACGCGAGTACGTCGCGGGTGGCCTTGTTGTCCTCCAAGACGTTGCGGCACATGTGATCCCAGTACACCTGGAAGTCCTCCCAGGTCTTGGGAACCGGGCGCATGCTCATGCCGTACATCGAGTACCACTGGACGTGCTCGTCGAACAGCTGACGCTTCTCGGCCTCGGTGATGCCGCCGCAGAACCGCTCGGCCACGATCAGCGTGCCGACGAAGAACGTCGAATGCGCCCAGTAGAAGACGTCGGGGTTCAGTGCGTGGAACTTCCTGCCCTTCGCGTCCGCGCCCTTGATGGTCGTGTGGTAGCCGCGGACCTCGGCGCCGGTCATCGGCGCCCGGTCGGTGTCGAAGACCACGCCCCCGATCGGATACAACGACCGCAGCACCCGGGCCCACGGCTCAGTGGGGAACGTGGAGAACTGCTCGACCGCGGCGCCGAGCTGCGGGTGCATGTTCTGCATCGACCCGGCCCATGGACCCTGCAGCATGCCGCGCCAGTCACCGAAGTATTTCCAGGTCAGCGAGTCCGGCCCGAGCGGCATCGGTGGGGCTTCGTAGCCGCCGGGCGCGACGGGGCAGCCGGAGTCGATTCCACCGGGTTGGGTGGCTACCGGGCACGCCTCAGACGTATCTTGTGTCACTGGTGAGATTCTCCTGAGTCGTCAGGCGGATTACTCTGACTACGAGCGTTGTCACTCGAAGCTTAGGAGCGATGTGCCTTCCGGTCAACGACACGGCCGATGGTCCGGCGTACCGCTGCAGGACCGTCAGACGCTGCGGCGTGACGAACTCGTCGCCGCTGGCGTCGGATTGCTGGGCGGCGAAGCAGGCCCGGCCCTGACCGTGCGCGCAGTCTGTCGTGAGGCGAGCCTGACCGAGCGCTACTTCTACGAGAGCTTCACCGACCGCGATGAGTTCGTCCGCGCCGTCTACGACCACGTCTGCAGCACCGCGATGGCCGCCCTGGCCTCGTCCGACACGCCGCGCGACGCGGTCGAACGGTTCGTCGCGCTGATGGTGGACGACCCGGTCCGCGGCAGGGTTCTGCTGATCGCGCCCGAACGGGAACCGGTGCTGGCGAAGTCGGGCGCCGAATGGATGCCCAGCTTCATCGACCTGCTACAGCGCAAGCTGACCCGGATCACCGATCCCGCCGTGCAGGCCATGGTGGCCACCGGTCTGGTCGGCGCACTGTCGGCTCTGTTCACGGCCTATCTGAACGGCCGGTTGGCGACCACCCGCGAGCAGTTCATCGACTATTGCGTCGACATGCTGCTCAGCAGGGTGTCAAGCCACTAATTACTGGTTGGGAGTGGAGACCTCGGCGAGCGCGGCCTCCTCTTCGGAGGCGGCCTCTGCGGCTGCCTCTTCCTCGGCGGCCTTGGCCGCACGGCCTGTCTCGCTGGCCAACGAATTGCCGGGCGTGGTGGCCGACGCGACGCCGCTGTTGCAGTTCAGATAGAACTGCACGGTGCCGGACACGTGAGCGCCGTCGTTCGCACTGGCGAAGGGTGCGGTCTGGGACCGCGTGACGAGGCAGTCGTCCTGCGCGACCTTGTCGCCGACCCGCGCCGCGACGACCACCGTCTGGCCCGCATCGCTGGCCGCGGAGGACGCATCTGAGTACGACTGCCCGGCATAGTCATCCGCCGCAGCGATGCCGGTGCCGAACACGGTCGAGAAAGCCAGCGCACCGATCGCGCCGGAACCAATAACGATGAGCTTCTTCACGTTAGCCCTTATCTGCCAGTCGAAACAGTCTTGCCCGCGGGGATAGTACCGCCGACCGAGCGCCGGCGCAGCTCTCGCGTGACTTGTTCAGATGGGACTACTCAGGTGGTGCCAGGGATCTATTCGCCAGCTTGCGCAGCGTCGACCGCAGCGAGTTGGTCCTGCTCCTGTTGCTGTGCAGCGGCGGCCGCTTCCGCTTCCTTCTGCTTCTTCGCCGCCATATCGGCTTCCCACATCTTGCGGCCCTCCGGGCTCTGCAGCGAGAAGCCCGGCCACAGGGCGGTGCCGTACTTGGAATAGCAGTTCAGATTGACTAGCATCTGGTTTCCAGCCTTGTTGCCGGACCCGTCCAGAAAGGACGACTTGTTCGCGCTCGTGACGATGCAGTTGTCCCAATCCTTGCGGTCACCAACGGTAGTGGCGACCACGGGGGTCAAGCCCATCTGGCCGATCCTGGCCTTGGCATCCTTGTAGTACTGCCCGACGATCTGATCATCGGCGTTCGCCACCCCGCCACCGACCATCGTCAACGCAACCGCCGCAGCGCCACACGCACCTGCGCCGAGAACAAGAAGTTTCTTCACGTCGGTTGCGACCTTTCGTCAACGCCGAGGCGGATTGGTTTGCCGGAGAGCCGGGCACCCAAGGGGATCGTACAGTCCCGGAGTGAATACCAGGGATAGCTAGGCAACACCCGTAACATACGAGTCGCGATGGACTTGAATGTCACCGGGGTACACAGATATATTGAGTGCTACCAACAGGTACAGATAACTGGGAGGTTCCATGTCGACCGAGTTGACAGACCTGCAGCTTCTGCACGAACTCGAGCCGGTGGTCGAGCAGAACATCAACCGTCACCTGTCCATGCGCAAGGACTGGAATCCGCACGACTACATCCCGTGGTCCGACGGCAAGAACTACTACGCCCTCGGTGGCCAGGACTGGGATCCAGAACAGTCGCAGCTGTCCGAGGTCGCGCAGGTGTCCATGCTGCAGAACTTGCTGACCGAGGACAACCTGCCCTCGTATCACCGCGAGATCGCGATGAACTTCAGCATGGACGGCCCGTGGGGTTGGTGGGTCAACCGCTGGACCGCCGAGGAGAACCGGCATGGCATCGCGCTGCGTGACTACCTCGTCGTCACCCGGGCGATCGATCCGGTGGAACTCGAGGAACTGCGCATCGAGCAGGTCACCCGTGGCTTCAGCCCAGGCCAGAACCAACAGGGCGACATGTTCGCCCAGAGCCTGTTCGACTCCGTCATCTACGTGACGTTCCAGGAGCTCGCCACCCGGGTGTCGCACCGCAACACCGGCAAGGCCTGCAACGAGACCATCGCCGACCAGCTGCTTCAGCGCGTCTCCGCCGACGAGAACCTTCACATGATCTTCTACCGCGACGTCAGCGCGGCAGGCCTGGACATGGCCCCCAACCAGGCGATGATGTCCCTGCACCGAGTGCTGCGCAACTTCAAGATGCCCGGATACACCGTGCCCGAGTTCCGTCGCAAGGCCGTCGTCATCGCCGTCGGTGGCGTGTACGACCCGCGCATTCACCTCGACGACGTGGTTATGCCCGTGCTGAAGAAGTGGCGCATCTTCGAGCGCGACGACTTCACCGGTGAAGCCGCCGAGATGCGCGACGACCTCGGCAAGCTGGTCGAGGAGCTCGAGGACACCTGCCAGAAGTTCGAGGTCGCCAAGGAGCGTCGCCTGGAGCGGGAGCGGAAGGTGGCCGAGAAGAAGGCCTTGAAGAACCTCCTGGTGACATCATCGGCAGCGTCCTAACCCCAGTTCAGCCCGCGGAGTCGTCTGCTCTTCGCGCAAGCGGCTCATCGGCGCACCTGCAGATCGGGCCGATCGCCTTGGGCAGCCCCGTCGTGCTGGCGCCGATGGCGGGTGTCACGAACGTCGCGTTCCGCACCCTGTGCCGCGAACTCGAACTGGCGCGGGCGGGCACCGTGAGCGGGCTGTACGTGTGCGAGATGGTGACGGCCCGCGCGCTCGTCGAGCGGCATCCTGTCACCCTGCACATGACCACGTTCGCGCCCGACGAGTCCCCGCGGTCGCTGCAGCTCTACACCGTCGATCCGGAGACCACCTATAAGGCGGCCAAGATGATCGCCGACGACGGCATGGCCGACCACATCGACATGAACTTCGGGTGTCCCGTGCCCAAGGTCACCCGCCGCGGCGGCGGGGCGGCGCTGCCGTTCAAGCGCAGGCTGTTCGGCCAGATCGTGGCCGCGGCCGTGCGCGCCACCGAGGGCACCGGTATCCCGGTCACGGTGAAGTTCAGGATCGGCATCGACGACGCCCACCACACCCACCTCGACGCGGGGCGGATCGCCGCCGAGGAGGGCGCGGCTGCCGTCGCGCTGCACGCCCGCACCGCAGCCCAGCGCTATTCGGGTACGGCGGACTGGGAGCAGATCGCCCTGCTCAAGCAGCACGTCACGGACATACCCGTGCTGGGCAACGGCGACATCTTCGATGCCGACGACGCGCTGGCCATGATGGCGTCGACGGGGTGTGACGGAGTCGTCATCGGACGCGGCTGCCTTGGCCGACCGTGGATGTTTGCTGAACTCTCGGCCGCATTCGCCAGTCGCGATGCAGCCACCCCGCCGACGCTCGGCGAGGTCTCGTCGATCATCCGCAGGCACGGCGAACTCCTGGCCGAACACTTCGGTGAGGACAAGGGCATGCGTGACATCCGCAAGCACGTCGCGTGGTACTTGCATGGATTTCCGGCGGGAGCCGACCTGCGACGCGCGTTGGCGCTGGTCAAGACCCTCACCGAGCTCGACGAGCTGCTGACCCGACTCGACCAGGACGTGCCGTTCCCGCGGGCCGCCGAAGGTCCGCGCGGACGTCAGGGCTCACCCGCGGCGGTCGCGCTGCCGGAACATTGGCTGAACGATCCCGACGACTGCACGGTGCCCGAGGGCGCCGACGTCATGCACTCCGGAGGTTGATTCGTCTCGGTACCGGGATTCGCCGAGACCACTCTGAGACGGCACTGACACATTCTTCGACTGGCTCCGCCTTAGGTTGTCTCAGTACGATGAGGGTCTTATCGCGTCGGCTCAGGTAGCGGAGCCGACGACGTGCTGCTAAAGAAACAGGGACCACGCAGAGAATCTGCGCCTGAGGTTCATGGAAGCCGGGCGTGCAACACGCCTGGGAGTCGGAGGCCGGTACGACATGAGTGACGGCGACAACGCCACTCCTGGCCGTCCCGACTCTTCAGGCCCGGGCGGTCCTGGCGGCGACAATCAATGGCTTACCCGATCTCCGCGGCCGATGCCAGGCGCCGCGCCGTGGGAACGCAGCCGAGGTTCCAACATTCCCGACGAGGCCGACGGTCAGGCGTCCGACCGTCAGCGGCGCGACGATTCGGCTCCCACACATCACTCCGACGGGGTGACCGTCGCGGACCTGATCGCCAAGGTGTCGGGAACCCGGCCGGAGGAGCCTGAGGAGGAGCCGGCGCGCCATCGCGCCGAGCCCGAGCCTCCGCTGCCCGCCTATTCGGATCCGCCCGTGGCGGCCGGCAGGGACAACGAGCCCATCACCGAGGTCATCCCGCAGGTCGCCCTGTACGACTCCGAACTGCCGATTCTTTCGGAAGCGCGGCGCCCACCGAAGCGCGTCGGTGATGCGCGGGCGCGCACCAAGCCCGCACCGCATCGCGGCAGGCACGCCGCGATGGTCGTCGGGCGGGTGGCGGCCGCCCTCATCGCCGTGCTCGCGCTGGCGATCACCGGCGCAGCGTGGCAGTGGCAGTCGACCAAGAACCGGAGCCTGAACAAGGTCTCCGCCCTGGACCCCAACTCGCGCGACATCCTCGACCCCAACGCGCAGTACGGCGACGAGAACTTCCTGATCGTCGGCGTGGACAGCCGGTTCGGCCAGAACGCCGACATGGGCGCAGGCGATACCGCGGACGCAGGAGGCGCCCGGTCGGACACCGTGATGCTGGTGAACATCCCAGCCGACCGCAAACGCGTTGTCGCCGTATCCTTCCCACGCGATCTGGCCATCACGCCGATCAAGTGCCAGCCATGGAACGCCGAGACGGGGGCATATGGCCCGATCTACGACGAGGAGACCGAGAGCTACGGCCCCGACGAGGTCTACACGGAGACCAAGCTCAACTCCGCCTACTCCTTCGGCGGGCCCAAGTGCCTGGTCAAGGTGATCCAGAAGTTGTCCGGCTTGTCCATCAACCGGTTCATGGCGGTCGACTTCGCCGGCTTCGCCAAGATGGTCGACGCCGTCGGCGGGGTCGAGGTGTGCAGCACCACGCCGCTGGAGGACTACGAGCTGGGCACCGTGCTGGCCAACTCCGGCCGTCAGATGATCGACGGCCACACCGCCCTGCAGTACGTGCGCGCGCGCCAGGTCACCACCGAGACCAACGGCGACTACGGGCGCATCAAACGCCAGCAGTTGTTCCTGTCGTCGCTGCTGCGCTCGCTGATCTCCAAGGAAGTGTTCTTCAGCCTGAGCAAGCTGAACAACGTCGTCAACATGTTCATCGACGACAGCTACGTCGACAACATCCAGACCAAGGACCTCGTCGACCTCGGTCAGTCGATCCAGGGCGTGAACGCGGGCCGCATCACCTTCGTCACCGTGCCGACCGGCGAAACCGACTCAGAGGGCAACGAGCCGCCGCGCGAGGAGGACATGCGCGCACTGTTCGACGCGATCATCAACGACGACCCGCTGCCCGAGGAGAAGAACGCCGACAACACGCCGGTGCCGGAAACCCCGACCCGCAGCGAGCCCGCGCCCACCGACCCCGGCGGCGAGTTGGTCGACGCCGTCACCACCAGCCCCGGCGAGATCACCGTGCGTGTCTCCAACTCGACCGGCGAGAGCGGTTTGGCGGCGGTCGCGGCCAGCGAGCTGCAACAGCACGGCTTCAAAGTCACCGACCCCGACGACTACCCCGGACCGCTGAACTCGACCACGGTGTTCTTCTCCGCAGGCAACGAGCAGGCCGCGGCCACGGTCGCGTCGTCGTTCTCCAACCCCCCCATCGAGCGGGTGTCGGGGATGGGCACCACGATCCGGGTGGTGCTCGGGTCCGACTTCTACTCGGTGGCCCCGCCGTCGCCCAGTGGTTCGCCGATACAGGTCCACGTGCTCAAGGGCACCAGCAGCGAACCCACCCATCTGCCAGAGGACCTCACGGTCACCAACGCGGCGGATACCACCTGCGAGTGACCCTGGAATCGTCATCGTGGCAGGTGGCATTCACCTTTCGTTCACCGTCGACGGCGTGACCTATCGGAGCACCAGACCGTAGGCTTGGCGTATGCGTACCGCTTACCACGAGCAACTGACCGCCCTGACGGACCAGCTCGGCGAGATGTGCGGGCTGGCAGGCGTCGCGATGGAGCACGCCACCCAGGCCCTGCTACAGGCCGACCTGGCGCTCGCCGAGCAGGTCATCACCGATCACGAACAGATCGCCACCATGAGCACGCGCGCCGAAGAGTCCGCGTTCGTGCTGCTGGCGTTGCAGGCACCGGTGGCGGGTGATCTGCGTGCCATCGTGAGCTCGATTCAGATCGTCGCCGACGTCGACCGGATGGGCGCGCTGGCGCTGCACGTCGCCAAGATCGCCCGGCGCCGTCACCCGCAACACGCCCTCCCCGAGGAGGTCAACGGCTACTTCGCCGAAATGGGCCGGGTCGCCGTGGAATTGGGCAACAGCGCGCAGGAGGTGCTGGTCACCCGAGATCCGGAGAAGGCCGCCCGGATCCGCGAAGAAGACGACGCGATGGACGACCTGCACCGCCACCTGTTCAACGTGCTGATGGACCGGGAGTGGAAGCACGGCGTCACCGCCGCCGTCGACGTGACGCTGCTGAGCCGCTTCTACGAGCGGTTCGCCGACCACGCCGTGGAGGTCGCCCGACGGGTCATCTTCCAGGTCACCGGAGAGTTCCCCGCGGAAGAAGAGATCCCCATCCCCCGCTGAACGGTCGGTCAGGGCCGATCAAGGTCGGAGCACCAGCTTGCCTCTGGTGTGGCGCTGCTCCAGTGTCTGGAAGGCACGCCGCACGTCGTCGAGGGCGAACGTTCCGGCAATCGGCACCTCCAACTGCCCAGCGGCGACCATTTCGGCCAGTTCGGCGAGCACCCGGGCGTTGCCCCCGTCCGCATTGCCGCGGCCTT
>Ga0193743_1001789_pt1 | contig 15656 bp, 15 predicted proteins | sample L2c2metaG_FD_143038 | JGI IMG/M metagenome (GOLD analysis project Ga0193743, IMG submission 143038) | Soil microbial communities from a riparian zone of the East river system, Colorado, United States - L2c2 | ecosystem: Environmental > Terrestrial > Soil > Riparian zone | place: USA: East River...
CCCGCGTTCGGTTGGCCGGTCGAGCCCGACGGGCTCCGCGACCTGCTGGTCGGCCTGAAGGCGCGGCACCCGGCGCTGCCGCCGATCTACATCACGGAGAACGGTGCCGCGCTCGACGACGAGGTCTCGGCCGACGGTCAGGTGCACGACCCGGTGCGGGTCGACTATCTGCACCGGCACCTGGTGGCCCTGCACGAGGCGATCGCGGCCGGCGTGGCGGTGCGCGGCTACTTCGTGTGGACGCTGCTCGACAACTTCGAATGGGCCGAGGGCTACGCCAAGCGGTTCGGCATCGTCTACGTCGACTACGGCGACCAGTCGCGGGTGCCGAAGACCAGCGCGCGCTGGTATGGCCAGGTGGCGCGGACCAACGCCGTGCCGCCCCGATGACCGGCCGGCTACGTACCGTGCAAAACTGACCGCGACGGGCCCGCACGCCGCCCGACCGACCTGCAGCCCGGGGGATCGTTGTGGCCGACGCGACAGACATCACCGACCCCGACGCCGCCCAGCCGTCGCCACACCCGAAGTCGCGCGGCGCGGCCCGCCGGGCGACTTCTGCGCCGAGGCCCCACCATCGACGACGTCGCCGAGGTGGCGGGCGTCTCCCGGGGCACCGTCTCCCGGGTGCTCAACGGCGCACACTACGTCAGCCCAGGAGCGCTCAAAGCGGTCGAGTCGGCCATGCGGGCCACCGGCTACACGGTCAACCAAAGTGCCCGCAGCCTGGTCACCAAACAGTCCAACGCCATCGCGTTCGTCCTGTCCGAGCCGCAGGAACGGCTCTTCGAGGACCCCAACTTCAGCGTCCTGCTCCGCTGCTGCACCCAGGCTCTCGGCGAGCACGACTTCAGCCTGGTCCTGATGCTGGAGTCCAGCGCCGACGAACGCGACCGGGTCCTGCGCTACGTCCGCGGCGGCCACGTCGACGGCGTCCTGTTGATCTCCGCACACGCCGGTGACCCGTTCATCGACGACCTCGCCCGCGGCGTGCTGCCCGCCGTGGCGTGCGGGCGACCGGGCGGACACGGCATCCCCTACGTCGCCGCGGAGGACCGGCAGGGTGCCCAGGAGATGACCCGCTACCTGGTGGAGCAGGGCCGGCGCCGGATCGGCATGATCGCCTGCCCGCAGGTCGTCGGCGGACCCGAGCGGCTCCAGGGCTACCGCGAGGTGCTCGGCCGCCGGGCGCTCAAACGGCTGGTGGTCGACGCGGCGGACTACAGCCACGCCGCCGGGGTCGCGGCGATGCGGCAGTTGCTGGCCGCGAGTCCCGACATCGACGCGGTGTTCGCGGCGTCCGACATGCTCGCCGCCGGCGCGATCGACGAGCTGCGCCGGGCCGGCCGGCGGGTGCCGCAGGACGTCGCGGTCGGCGGGTTCGACGACTCCCGGATCGCCCGCGAGACCGATCCGGCGTTGACCACGATCCGGCAGCCGCTGGAGCAGGTCGCGCGGGAGATGGTGGACGTGCTGCTGCGGCTCGTCCGCCGCGAGCCGGCGTCGTCGCGGCTGCTGCCCACCGAGCTGGTCGTACGCGAGTCTGCCTGATCGTTCCTGCTCCTGGGAACGGTCACAGAATTTCTGCCTATCGACCCCCATCTCTGGCGCCTGGAGTCCATGCCCTCTAAGGTTGGGAGCGCTCACAGTCCGCGTCCCCGCTACGCGAGGAGAGGCCATGACTCGCATCGCCCGACGGGTCACGGTGGCCGTGGCCGCGCTGGCCACGTTGACCGCCTTCGCCGGAACGGCCGCCTTTGCCGGATCGGTCGCGCCAGCGGTCGCCAATCCCGGGTTCGAGGCGGGGTCGGCCGGCTGGCGGACGCGCGGCGACGCGGCGGCCAGCGTCGTCGAGGCCGGCGGGCACACCGGAGTGTCGCGGCTCACCCACGCGTCCACGTCGGACTACCGGGTCGAGACCGCGCAACAGCTTTCCGGCATCGCCAACGGCGACTACACGCTCCGCGCGTGGGTGCGGTCGAGTGGCGACCAGCGCGCCGCCGACCTCGTGCTGCGCGGCTGTGGGTCGGCCGAACCGCGGTTGGCGCTGCCCCGCACCGGCGGCGCGGCCGATCCATGGGTCCAGGTCGCGCTCGGCGTCCGGGTCACCCGGCACGCCTGCACGATCGTGCTCGCCTCCGCCGGAGGCGCGGGAGCGTGGCTACAGATGGACGACGTTTCGTTCGCCCGCGGCCGGCACGACGGCCGGCTGGCGATCCGCGGCGCCGACGTATCCCACCTGACCAAGAACGTCGACCACGGTGCGGTCTACCGGGACGCGAACGGCCGGGCTACCGATCCGTTGCGCGTGCTCCAGGCCAACGGTGTCAACTACGCGCGGCTCAAGGTGTGGGTGGACCCGGCCGACGGCTACAACGGCAAGGCCGACGTCCTGCGCAAGGCCCGCTGGGCGCACGCCCGGGGCATGCGGCTCCTGATCGACTTCCACTACTCCGACGCCTGGGCCGACCCGGGCAAGCAGAACAAGCCGGCCGCCTGGGCGGCGCTGCCGTTCGACCAGCTCCGACAGGCGCTCTACGACCACACCTACGACGTGCTGTCCGCGCTGCGCGCGCAGGGCACGCCGGCGGCGATGGCGCAGGTGGGCAACGAGATCAACGGCGGTCTGCTCTGGCCGGACGGCCGGTGGGACAACTGGGACGGTCTCGCCGCGCTGCTCACCGCCGGAGCGCAGGCGGTGCGTGCCGCGTCGCCGTCGACCAAGGTCGTGCTGCACCTGGCCGAGGGCGGCAACAACGGTGGGCACCGCTGGTGGTTCGACAACGCGGTGGCCCGCGGGGTGCCGTTCGACGTGATCGCCGTTTCGCACTACACCTACTGGCACGGGCCGCTGGGCGCGTTGCAGGCCAACCTGATGGACCTGTCCAGCCGCTATGGCAAGCCGGTGATGATCACGGAGACCGCGTACGGGTTCACCACCGCCGAGCAGGACCACGAAGCGAACATCTTCACCCAGGCCCTGGCCGACACCGCTGGCTGGCCGGCCACTCCGGCCGGTCAGGCACAGGCGCTGCGCGACCTGTGCACCACGGTCGCCGCGGTCCCCGGCGCGCTCGGCGTCTTCTACTGGGAGCCAACCTGGACGGCGGTCGACGGAGCCGGCTGGGACCCGGCCGACCCGACGTCCGGCGACGGCTGGGAAAACCAGGCGTTGTTCGACTACACCGGCAGGGCACTACCCGCGATGCGCGTCTTCAAGGAGTTCTGACAACGACTGGCGCGCGAGCTGACTCGACCGTCTGGTCGTCATATGGGGAGATTGCGCGACCTTCTCTGGGCGTGGTCGACGGCCGTGCACTCATCCTGCCCTATCACATGCGCCGCTGGCCGGCGCCTGGCCGCCCAGCCAGGTGGCCCGATCAGCTGCGGTCGCCGGCAGCTTGAGCCGGATCGTCGTCGACACGGCTGAGCCGTGCGCAGGTCAGCACCGTCAAGGCCGCTCCGACCAGCAAGATCGCGATGGTGAGGGCGGTTTCCGTGTCGGGTCCGTTGTGGACAGACACGGCCACGCTGATGCTCGTCTGGTAGAAATCGTCGTTCACCCGCGCCCGCGGGCGGCTCCGCCACGCGTCGTCAGCCGCTACCCAGGTCGCGGCGGCCAGCACCACGGCGCCCACCGCGGCGATCGCGGAGGGTCCGTGGCGCCGGACGGCACGGCCGGCGACCCAGGCATAACCGCCGAACACGACCGACACCGCCACGGCCACATTGGTGTAAGAACCGAGCACACTGCGCGGCCCCGACAGCAGGACGGCGGCGAACACCAGGACGACCAGCGTGAGCACGCCCACGGTTGGCATGGCGCGGCCGAAGCGCCGCAGCCGCTCCTGCGGCAACCGCCCGATCACGACGGCGAGGCAGCCGCCGGCCAGCATCAGGCAGGTGGCCGCCGTTACCTGCCGCAGGAACTGGGTGCGCTGCCGGACCGGGTCGGTCACGAGCGCGACGAGATCGCCCGAGGTGTAGCCCCGCGGGGGCGTGGTCCAGCCGGACAGCTCGACGGCGACCGCGCAGGCCAGGAGAACCAGGCCGGCCCGTAGCAGCAGCCGGGTCGATCGCGGCACGGCCGGATCGGCCGCCGTGGCGCGCACGGCGAGAACGCCCAGCACCACCGCCACACCGGCGCCGGTCACCCAGCGGTGTCCGAACAGCGCGCCCCCGACAGCCACCAGCGCCGGCCCCACGAGGAGCGACAGCGGCTTCGCCGTCATCGGTTGCTCGAACCGTGGCTGCTCGCCCACTCGTCTGACCAGCGCACAAGCGGACGCAACGCGCGGTGGGCGCCGTCGCCGAGTGTGGTGAGGGCGTAGGCGGCGTCTGGTCGCTGTTCGACGAGGCGGGCGTCGACCAGTTCGGTCAGGCGCTGCCGCAGGACGCTGGACGACATGTTGTCGCACCGCTGCTGCAACGCCCGGAAGCCGAGGGGACCGCCCTGCAGTTCCCAGACGATGCGCAGAGTCCAACGGCGTCCGAAGAGGTCGAGGGCGGCCAGCAGGGGGCGGCCGGTGCTCGATCCGCGTACCGGTTGTCCCGGCCCCGGCGCCGCCATCACGTCCCCCTCGGTGCTTCGATTTCCGATACCCTACCGGCTGTCGGCGATTCTTTTTCCGAAGCAAGGAAGAGGGCCAATGGCACAGACCATGTCTTGGTGTGTACATGTTCTGGCATGTACGCGCATGCCGAAACATGTACGCCCGACGAGAGACACCGCGAGCCCGACGTGACACTCCCGGCCTGTCCTGGCTGGTCCGGGCCGCCGTCGCGGGGTAGTTGATTGCCGTCACGCCCAAGCAGGGATGGGAGGCAGGTCTGCGTCTGGTTGCGGTTGGCGAAGGTGCGGCCGCATGCGGGGCAGGCCCACAGCGGCCGGTCGCTCATCGAGCCGCGGTGTCCTTGGTGAAGCAGCGGCTGATGTTCTGCTCGCCCGGCCGGCCCAGGAAGTCCATCGGCGACTTGCTCGACGGCTTGGCCTTCGGGTCGGCGTCGAGGTTGATCATCCAGAAGTAGATGCCGCCCAGGTCGCGATCTTCCATCACCTGGCAGGCCGCGTCGAACCAGTGTTGCTGGATCTCCGTCTTGATGGAGCCGTTGGTGTGCGGCGACCAGGGCTCCTTGTATGCGCCGGGGCGGGCACCGATCGCCACCTCGGCCAGCACCAGGTCGGAGAGCTTGCCGTCGCCTCGGCCGTCGTCGAGCCAGTCGTTCCAGCCGTCGACGAGATTGGTCACCGAGGCGCTGTCGCTGACCTTGATCGGCGGGTAGGCGTCGACGGAGAGGGTGATGCCTGTCGCGGGGCCGGCCTTCTTGAGCCGGTCGTGGTTGGCGCTGTAGTCGATCTCGCCAGCGAAGACGGCCTTGACGCCGGTGGCGACCGTGCGCCAGCCGGCGGTGTTGCCCTCCAACGAGGTGAGCTCGGTGCCGACGACGAACGTGGCCACCTTCGCGGCCGTGGCGACCTTGGCGTATTTGACCAGCATGTCGCGGTAGGAGGCGAACCACTTCGTGCGGTCCTGTAGGACGCGAACCACTTCGTGCGGTCCTGCGGGCGGATCGAGCCGCGCCACATGTTGGGGTCGTCCTTGGTCAGGTTGCGCTCGTTGAGCATCGGGCGGATGTTGGTGCGCAGGTCGCGCTTGCTGGCCTCGTCGAGCACGATCGCCAGCCGGGCCGGCGACGGGGTGATCGGGTGGTCCATCCGGACCGCGTTGGCGTAGGCCGAGTCCATCACGAAGGAGAACGAGATGGACACCGCGTTGGCGCCCAGGGCCACCACGTGGTCGAGGACCTTCTGGGCTTTGGCGCGTACGACCTGGTCGGTGTCGTTGGGGTTGTTCTCCCAGTAGATCGCGATGCCGTGCTGGCGCATGCCGGGCTGCCACGGGGTGTGCACCTTGGCCACCGGCGCCGCGTCGGGGGCACCGGCGCCGGACGCGCCGGCCGGGGGTGCCTGGGAGAGCCGGGTCAGCGGGTCGCCCTCGCCGGACGAGCAGCCGGCCGCCAGCAGCACCGCGGCGCAGCCCGCCGCGGCCCACTTCCGCACTCGCTCCGTCCTCATATCGGCTTCGCGATGACGACGAACTGCGGCTGCCCGCCGCGCAGGTAGCGGATCAGGCCGCGGACCGCGCCGATGCCTTCCATCAGCGAGAAGATCGGCACCAGCAGGATGACCGCGATCCCTTCCCACCACCGGTATTTCGCGCGCCGGGAGACGCTGACGTTGATCCGTAGTCCCTCGGAGTAGAGCCAGATGGCGTAGGCCATGTTGAGCGCCCAGATCGGCAGCACCAGCAGGGTGATCGGCACCGTGTCGAAGGAGCCGAGCATCCAGCCGATCAGCAGGATGGTGCCGAGGTGCTGGAGCGGGCTGATCACCCAGGTGAATGTCGAATAGCCGATGTAGAGCCGGTCGCGCAGCGGGATCCGTTCGTCGAGCGCCAGCCCGATCAGGCCCCACGCCCAGCGTTCGCGCTGCCGGAAGAAGTCGCGCACGGTCGCCGGGGACGCGCCGTAGCAACGGCCCGCGAACCACGCGCTGCGGCCGGGATAGCGGCGGCTGAAGATCAGCGCGAACTGGGCGTCTTCGACGATCGCCTCGGGCCCGAAGTCCCAGCCGATCTCGGCTTCAATCGAGGCCCGCACCAGCAGCAGCTCGCCGTGCACGCCGCCGAGCGGGTGGCCGCTGCCGGTGAACGCCGAATAGACCGTGACGTCGGCGATCGGCCGGCTCGCGTCGGCCAGCCAGGTCAGCTTGCTGCGGGCGTGCTCGCGCGGATAGGTCAGGATGCCCTGCGCGAGGTGGCAGGCCTGGTCGCCGAGGCCGCGCTGCTGCTCGATGAGCCGGGCCAGCGCGATCGCCGTGTCGAGGCCGACACCGGTGTCGTCGTCCATGTGCAGCACCCAGACGTCTTCGCGGTCTTCGTGCTGTGCGATGCGCAACTCGTGGGCGTAGTTGTTGGCGCGCGACTTGAACTTGGTGAGGTTGACCGTGTGGTAGCTGCGCGGGACGGTGACCACCCGGATGTAGCGGCTGATCTCGCCCAGCTTGTGAATCTTCTCCGCCGCCTCGCAGCCCTCTTCGATGACCACGTCGATGCGCAGCTTCGGGAAGCACTCCGGCAGGTAGGTGATGTAGGAGTGGACGACCCGGTCGAGCGCCGGGTAGGTGTCGTGCCGGCCGATCGTCGGCACCACCACCACGAGCCGGTCGCGGGACCGGATGACCGTGCCGTCGGCGGCGGTGAGCCGGTCGCGCCGCAGTCGCCGCCGGGTGACGAGCGCGCCGACCAGGCCGACGATCGTGCCGATCACCGGGTAGGTCCAGACGATGGTCACGACGGCGCCGAGCGGCCCGGTCGACTTGACGCTGAGCAGGAGGGTGAACGTGAGGACGGCGACGAACCACACGGCGAGCGGCCACATCCGCGGCAGCCAGCCGGCATGACGCTGCGCCATCGTGGTCGCACGGGTCGTGATCGGCATCCGCACGGCCGGCATGACCTGCGTCTCGCCGTGGTGCTGCTGGCGCGGGATGATCTGGGTGCGCTCACCCGGCTCGTCGCTGCGCGTGGCGGCGACGTGCGTTGTCACGAAGGGTCCTTCCGGGTCAGCAGCGCGACGGTGTAGCCCGTCGTCCACCAGCTTTCGGCGACATCATAACGTTCCTGCAGGACAGCCTTCTTCGTTCCGTCGAGCTCGTCGAGCGGGTCCTGGTATTCGCCCAGCCGCAGCACCCAGATCCGCTGCGTGTCACCGAGGCGGGCCGCGACGTCCTGGTGCTCGCTGGAGACCATCCAGCCGTCGGTGCGCATCGGGCGGTCCACGAGCAGGTCGGTCGGGCGGGCGTTGACCGGCAGATAGTGCGCGATGACATCGCGGTTGAGCACGCCGGGGCCGCGGTCGGTGAGCCCGTACACGATGCCGTCGCCCTGGCGGTAGTCGCGTTCGATAAGCGCCACGACCGCCTTCGTGTCCTGGTAGCGGAACGACGGTTTGCGCACCTCGACCTGGCCCGGCAGGGCGAGCACGGCCAGCGCGGTCATCGTCGCGATCGCCGCGACCAGGCCCCGCTTGGCGAGCAGGATCCCGACCAGCAGGGCCCAGCCGACGATCGTGTAGAGCACGTAGCGCTGCTGCCAGATGTGGGTGACCGAACCGAGCCCCATCAGCAGCGCCACCGGCAGCAGGCTGAGGCTGATCGCCACCACGGCGCCGCGCTCGCGGGAGATCGCCGCCACGCCGAGGCCCATCACCGCGCCACCGATCAGCGCGCCGCCGAAGAACTCCAGGCCGTAGGCCTGGATCCCGTGCAGGTCGGTGAACGGGATCCAGCCGATCTGGGTGCCCTGTTGCCGGCGGCCGATCAGCACGATCGGGATGAGCGGTAGGAGCCCGGCGAACGCGCTCGGCGTCCAGCGCCACAACAGCTTGCGGTGGGTGATCAGCACCGCCAGGCCGTGCGCCCCGAGCACCAGCAGCGCGACCAGGTGCATCAGGCCCACGGCGGCGACGGCGGCGGCGTACGCGAGTGCGATGCCCAGCGTGAAACCGCCCAGCATCCGGATCAGCAGCAGGGTTGCCACCGCCGCGAAGAAGGTGGCCAGCGCGTAGGGCCGGGCCTCCTGCCCGAAGCGGGTGGTGATCGGCAGGATCGCGAAGGTGAGCCCGGCGAGCAGGCCGATCTTGTGCGAGCCGAGGCGGTTGCCGATCAGGCCGACCACGGCGGCGGCGCCGGCCATGGCAAGCGTCGACGGCAGCCGCAGCGACAGGTCGGAGTCGCCGAAAATCGCCGTCCACGCGCGGATCAGGACGTAGTAGGGCCCGATGGTCGCGTCGGTGCCCTTGAGCTGGAGCCAGAGCTCCGACCAGGAGACAGAGGTGTTGCCCCAGGTGGCCAGCTCGTCGGCCCACAACCCGGTGCGGGTCAGGCTGATCAGGCACAGCGCCAGCGTGGTGAGGGACGGCGCGATCCAGGCGATCCGCTGCTGCCAGGCCGCCCACCGCTGCCGGCGCTCGTCTTCCGCCTGGCTCGGCGACTTCGGCAGCAGGATGGTCGCGTCGGTCGGCGGGTCGAACGTCTCCACCACACCCACCCGGCGGGGGAGCGGGATGTGCACCTCGCCGTTGGGGGTGGTCACCGGAAGCTGCGAGCGGGCGGGGCTAGTCATCGGTGCCACACGCGGTGCCGTCGCCGTTGCGGTCCAGGCCGTGCCGGTCGCGCCCGCCAGTGATCTTGAGTGGTTCGAATCCGTGGTCGCGCAGCCAACCACACTTGTCGGTCACACCCGCGGGGAAAATCCAGGGCACACACACATCGCGATCACCGTACGCGTGGTCGCAGCCGTCGGTGCCTTCGGCGATGCGTACGCCGCCGGTGGGCGACGGCTCCGCGGCCCGTGGTGCCGCACCGGGCTGGTCGGCGAACGAGTGGATGTAGGGCGGCGGAGCGTCCACCGGGCCGGTCGGCTGAGGTTGGTCGCCGTCGGTGTCCGGCGCCGACCCGCCGCCGCTGTCACCGGTCGGTTCGTCGGCCGGCCCGGCCGCGGTGGTGCCGTCCCGCCAAACGCCGTCGCCGTCACCGCCGCCGGCCACCAGCAGACCGACGACGCCGACCACGAGTGCCAGCAGCACCGCCGCGATGCCGATGCGCCCACCGCGGCTGCGGGCCCGCACCCACCCGGCGAGGGCCTCGTACCAGCGACTCATCCGAGCTTGACCCACTTGGCGGTCGACGGGACACCACTGGCGTTGTGGACGAAGAGCATGTACCACCCGGGCGGGGCCATATTGGGGTTACTCGTCACGTTGAGGTCGATGGTGTTGTTGGACTTGACCGTCAGCGGCAGTTCGACGAAGCGCTGGTTGGGGTCGGACGAGTGGGTGACGGCCGCCGGGCGGATCAGCGAGGCCCGGGTGATCGCCGAGTTGGTGGTGATCCGCTGCGTGCTGCCGTACGCCCAGTTGGTGTTGGCCACGGTCTGGATCTTCGGCCGGGCGCCCTTGAACAGGTAGGGCGGCGAGTAGATGGAGATCCGGGTGTCGAACGAGGCATCGGCGGGGTTGTTGCCGACCGCCATGACCCGGCCGTCGGGCAGCAGGAACGCCGACGAGTGGTAGGTGCGCGGCACCGGGTCGGTGGCCATGCCCGACTTGAACGTGTTGGTGGTCGGGTCGAAGATCGACGCCTCGAAGACCGGGTCGGCCCGGTTGTGCAGCGCGCCACCGGTCTCGAAGACCGTGCCGTCGGGCAGCACGACCAGCGAGGCATACATCTTGCCCTGGTCGCCGGTCTGCGGCACGCCGCCGGTCAGCGTGCCCTGCGGGAGCTGCGGGCCGGGCTGGTAGCGGGGGTTGGCGGCCTTGAGGTCGATGATGTCGGTCGACCGGTTGGCGGTGGCGCCCGTGTCGCCGTTGCCGCCGCCCACCGTCAGCACCCGCTGCTGCTGCGCCGGCGGGAGCAGCACGCTCATCGACTGGTCGCGCTCGTCCTTGTTCTGCAGGCCGGGCACGTCGGTGATGGTGCCGGCGCCGTAGTTGTAGATGGACGCGCCGGTGCCCGGCAGGCCGGCGCCGAACGTGTGGCTGCCGGTGTAGAACAGCCGGCCGTCCTGCATCAGCACCATCGCCGGGTAGAGGCCCCACCACGACCACGTCTGCTTCGTCTCGTTGTCTGCTTCGTCTCGTTCATCGGCAGCCACTTCTTCTGCGCTGCGCTGAAGTAGTCGGTGGTCGTGGTGCCGGTGGAGTCTTCGCCGAGGCCGCCGAGCGAGAGGATGTCGCCGTTGCCGAGCATCGTGGCCGACGGATACCAATGGCCGGCCAGCATGTCGTTGGCCTTGGTGTATTTGTTGGTGGCCGGGTCGAAGATGTAGGAGTCCTTCAGGCCCTTGTAGCCCACGGTGCCGTCGGCGCTCGGATAGTCCTTGTTGCCGCCCATCACCAGCACCCGGCCGTCGCTCAACTGCACGTGACCGGAGCAGAACAGGTCAACGGGCGTGGCGACGTTGGTGAAGGTGCCGTTGGCCGGGTCGTAGACGGCGGTCTTGAACGTGCCGGCGGCGAACGCGTTGGGGTCGTTGCCGGAGCCGGCGACGAGCAGCACCTTGCCGTTGTTGAGCATCACCGCGTGGATGCCGCGGACGGACGCCTGGTAGGGCATCACGTCCCACTTGCCCTTGGCGCAGCCGGTGGCGTCGGTGCAACCCTTGGGCGTCGCCGGCGCCGTGACCGCGCCATACATCGCGTAGTCGTCGGTGACGACCGTGCCGATGCCGTAGATGCTCACACCCCAGGTGATCTGGTCGGTGTTGGCCGGAATCGGGGGTGTGCGCACCGTTTTGTGAGCCCAGGCGCTGGTCGCCGGGAGCGTCGCCGGGTCGAGCCAGTATTGCCAGCCGGCCTTGCTGTCGTGGCGGGAGAGAGCGTCATCGCGTTCGCCGCGGTGGTCGACTTGTAATAGACCGAGAGGTCGTATTGGCGACCCACGGAGACGCGGGGAGCGCACTGCGCGTTCTCCAGCATCATCGCCTTGCGGTCGCCCGAATTGAGCTGAGTGATGGTGATCCGCAGGGCCTTGCCGCCACTGTGCGCGTCGGTCGTGGTGCCGAGCGTAAAGGCGTTGTCGCCCTGCCCGGACTTCTCCCAGCAGGTCGGGAACCCGTCGGCGCCGACTGACTCCAGCCCTGGGTTGGGCGCCAGGTTGGTCGCGGCGGCCTGCGCCGGTCTGGCGGCCAGGCCGACGGTCAGCAGGAGAGTGAGGGCGAGCAGCCGGCCGAGTCCACGGCGGAGCTCCGGGCTGAACAGCGGAACGGCTGTTACGGGAGGCACTGCGTCTCCTGTCGATCCTCGTCTACCTGGCCGTTCCGCAGGCTACCGGTCATCGCCGTCCTGGCCAACATGGGTTTGTCTGTCGCATTCCAACGCACACAGCGGGTGTGTCGATGCCTGCGAACCGTTGTCCCGCAGGGGGATTGGGGCCAATATTGCCGGGATTGTGGCGGCTAGCGATGGTCCGCGATGGTCCGCGACCACCGCGTCATACCAGTCCCGCAGGTCTTCCGGCGCCGGCGCGGGGCGCGGGTCGGCGGGGTGGGGGACGAGCATCCGGTATACCGAGCGGGCCACCGGCGTCAGCCCCGCGATGGGCTGGATCGACCGGCCGTGCCCGGCCAGCACGGGTAGGCCCTCGTGCATATTGCCCCATTCGTCCTCGCGACCCGCTTGCCAGGACAATTCCGGGACCGCATGGCGTACGCACTCCGCGGCGTAGAACGCGACGGCGTCGAGCACCGCGAGCGCGTCGTCGGACCAGAAGTCGAGGGCGAGGGCGGCCTTCCGGCCGTACCACATCGGCAGCACGGCTCCGACCGGGCGCTGGTAGGTGGCGCCCTGCTCGTTCATCACCTTCTCCCGGGGTGCGTCCGCGGTGCGGGGTCGCAGGCGGCGGATCGCCCAGCCCCACAGCGGCGCGAGGCTGTCGCGGGAGTCGTCGAACGGTCCTGGCGCTCCCTGCTCGCGGAGCCAGGCCAGGCGGCTGTCGCCGGCGGCGAGGTAGCGCCGCAGGAACGCGTCGTCGGGCTCAAACACCGGGTCGAGGACGACGCCGGCCGGCGTGCGGTCGCCGTCGTCGGCCGCGACCAGGTCGAGGATCCGCGGCAGCGGCATAGTCGTCGCGTCGGCCTCCTCGACGACGAAGCGGCCACCGGTGGCTCGCGCCAACCGCTGGAGGACGTCGGCGACCCGGCCGACGTCGGACCGGTATTCGGCGACGGGGCGCAGCGGATGACGGTCCCAGACGGACACCACCAGCTCGGTGACGCCGACGGCACCGGGATGGACGAGCCACTGGGTGCTGATCCGCTCGGTCTTCCAGTCAATTTCGGCGTATTCGCCCGCCCCGACCCCCTCGTGGAGGTCGGGGTCGTTGCCGAGGACCTCGCCGAGCAGGGCGACAACCGTCGCCCTGCTCAGCTCGGCCCCGGCCGGGACGACGCCCATGTCCAGGCTCACTGCGACTATGCCCCGCTTGGTGCGTGGATGGTGAACTCGATGTTGTTGTTCTTCAGGCATTCCAGCAGCGGCGGGTGGATGCCGACGCTGTTGAAACTGTCGGACGCGACGAAATGCCAGTGTACTTTTTTGATGTCGTTCTGTCCGTGCACGGCTTTGCCATCGGGACTGACGATCCAGGCGTCCTTCAGGCACTCGTCGATCAGGCTCTCGGTCCAGGTGGGCACGCCCGTCTTGACCTCGTGCAGGATCGCCTGGCCGTCGACCGGATCCACCTCGCGGCAGTCGGCCTTGCGGTGCTTCGACCGCGCACTCGGGTAACCCGTCGTGAGCACCAGATGCTGCGGTCCGCAGTTGTTCAGGATCGAGGCCAGCCACCGCTCGCCGGCCTTGTAGTTGGGCTGCGGCGGCGACGGCACTCCTGACGTGTGGTTGGGCAGCTTCATCGCTTCTTCGATCGACTTCCACTTGGTGCGGTCGCCGCGGGAGAGCTTGCGGATGTCGGCGTCGCTGAACCGGGACAGGGACGCCAACGCGACGAAGTTGAACGTCTCGTCGCCGCTCTGCAGGTAGCTGTAGGTCTCGGCCAGGATCAGTTCGAGGGCCAGGTCCTTGACGGCGTCAGGGATCTTGTCGTAGCGGGTGACGAACCGGACCGTCTCCTCGAGCCGGTGCAGGTAGCGCAGGACGAACCGGGCCGCCTTGCCGGGGATCGACACCGCGTCGCCCACGTAGGGCACGACGCCGAGGATGCTCAGGCCCGCACCGACCCAGTCGCCGTGGATGAGCGAGGCGATGGTGTCGCGGATGTCGGCGAGCCCACCGACGATCCAGCCGACCACCGGGATGAAGCTCAGCGCGCCCGAGCAGAGGTTGCCGGCGAGCCACGCCATCGAGTCGCGGACCGCGAAGTCGCCGGCGACCAGACCGAGGGCGAAGTCGGTCACGTAGGTCCAGGTGCTGACCTGCACGTCGGGCCGGCCCGGGTCCAGGCCCTGGTCGTCGACGTGCACCGACTCGTAGTCGTCGCGCAGCGAGTCGCCGTCGGTGTCGACGCTGAGCGGATTGATGCCCCAGGTTTCCACTTCGGTGCCGTCGGACAGCCCGTCGCCGTCGCTGTCCACGTTGGACACATCAGTGAGGAACTCGTCTTCCTCGACGTCGGTCAGCCCGTCACCGTCGGTGTCGGTCAGGTCGGGCGTGGCGACGATCGGCGGCAGGTCGCCCGGCAGCGGCGGCGCGCGCGGCTGGTCGGCCACCAGCGGGTTGGTGCCCGCGGCCACCTCGGCGCCGTCCTTGGCGCCGTCGCCGTCGGTGTCGGGGTTGGTCGGTGACGTGCCGAGCCGCTGCTCGTCGAGGTTGCTCAGCCCGTCGTTGTCGGTGTCTTCGGCCGCGTCGGTGACACCGTCGCGGTCGGTGTCCACCATGTTGGGCATCGTCCAGCCGACCAGTTCGGTGATCTCGAACTTGTCGGTCAGCCCGTCGCTGTCGGAATCGATCAGCAGGGGGCTGGCGCCCATCCGCAGCTCGACCACGTCGACCACACCGTCGGCGTCATGGTCGCCGTCGTAGGTGATGCCGAGGCGGGTCAGCACGTGGAAGCCGTCTTCCCAGGCCTTCTCCGCGTGCACCGTGGCCGACGTGACGTTGGCTTTCTCCAGCATCTTGTCGGTCTTGTCGAGCCAGGACTTCGCGGAGTTGAGGTCGCCGAACGCGCCGCTCAGGCCCGGTGGCGCGGGTGCGGGCGGCGGGTTGGCGCGGAACGGCCCGATCGTCGCCTCGGCGTCCTGGACCGCGGCGTCGGCGAGCAGCCGGATCGCGGTGAGGAGGTTGACGATGGCCGCGGTGTAGGCCTGCTGCTGCTCGGCATCGTCATGGTTCGAGCCGCCGCCGCTAAGCCGGCTCTTGACATAGGACGCCAGGTGCTTGAGGTTGCCGAACGCGGCGTCGGCGTCGGCGGCACTGCGGAAGCGCGCCCCGTCGTAGTAGCGGTTGGTGACATCGGCGGCCACCGCGTCGACCTTGCTCTCGTGCGACCCTTGCCCCAGGTAGGGCCGGACCGCGTCGACGGCCTCCGTGCCCGGCGAAGCCCAGGAGCTGCGCCACCACCGCGGTTGGACTGTCGCGCGTCGCGGGTGTATTCCGTGGTCGGAATCTTCGCGACCTGGTCCTCCCACCGAGGCGTTCCCTCCGCTGACGCCTCGCCGGCGAAGCCCAGGAGCTGCGCCACCACCGCGGTCACTACCGCGGCGGCGAGGAACCTTGTTCGTAACCGTGCGTGGATGCTCATCACACTCCCATTCATCGATGTGTGAATGGGAGCCTACGGAGACCCACCGACGCTGTGTGCCCCGTGATCCGGCGGAACTTGCGGCATCTGGAGACAACGTGCAGCGTCTGCTGCAACCTGCCCGGGTCACGTTCTATCGCTGAGCGGTCGCCAGCTTGGCGAGCTCTTCGTCGTCCCAGGTGAACGAGCCGTCGTGCAGGGCTTCGAGAGTGGTCTCGACCCAGGTCAGCTCGGCGCGCGTGATGGCTCGTACATACTCGCCTTCGATCATGATGATCCGGGGGAGTTGGAAATCGTCCGCCTCGGCCCGCAGTTCGGCGTCCATCTCGGCGAGGTGGCG
>Ga0193743_1001790_pt1 | contig 15652 bp, 15 predicted proteins | sample L2c2metaG_FD_143038 | JGI IMG/M metagenome (GOLD analysis project Ga0193743, IMG submission 143038) | Soil microbial communities from a riparian zone of the East river system, Colorado, United States - L2c2 | ecosystem: Environmental > Terrestrial > Soil > Riparian zone | place: USA: East River...
GGGGTGCTGTCGAGTCATCGAAACGGCCGTCCTCAAAACGACCGCAGAAAGACTGCCGTCATTCTGAGCCGCAGGCGAAGAATCTCAGTAGTCGCCGTTGCCCTGAATTCTTGCTCTCAGATCCCTTCCATCGACTCCAAAACCGCACCTGGCAACTTCGTGGAAAGAAATGCTGAAACCGCACTCACGAACGCCCCCAAAAAACACTGTCAAGCCTCAAATCCACCTAATCAAAACAAACCAAAGCACATTCATCTGCCGATCAGTTCCCTTTCCCCTGCTAAGCTTTAAATAGAAACAAGAAAGCCCCAGGGAACTCATCCTGGGGCTTTTCCTGTTTCCGTAAATAGATTTCTACCAATAACTTACATGCAGGTAATTGATTCTAAGTACTTTACCGATGAAGTACAAGGGTAAATTGTCTATTATGAATACTTTACACAAAATACAGGGGGGGTAGTCTAGAAGACGAACCGGACGCTGGTTGAGAACGCGTGGTTATAGGTGTGGAAGCTGGTCGCCGCAATCTGGAATCCGGCACCTACCGTCACTCCCAGCCGGCTCTTCTCCACTGACCGGATCGGCAGCTTGCCCACGATGATGCCCGGCGACAGGAAGGTCTGGGTTTTGCCGTCGCGGGTTCCGCCGAAGTAGCTGGTCGTATTTATCTCCAGCTCAGGAGAGAAGTAGCGCCCCACCTTGTACTGTGCGACCGAGTTCCATTGGATCGTGCGTCCGCTGGTCGATACCTGCGAGACCGGCAGGCCACCGCCCAGCGAACTGAAGAGCGCAAGCTTCCCGAACCCCTTGCCACCCAGCAGCGTAGGAGTGAACGACGCGCTCGGAGCGCCGTTCTTGTAGCTTCCCGTCGGAATGTGCCACGAGAGCGCCCCGCTGAGGATGTAGTTGCCCTGCTTCTCCGGACGCGCAAGGAAGCGGTACTTCCCCAGCAGCGTCATGTCGCCGAACCCATCCTGCTGATTACCGCCATGCACGACGTAACCGGGAACAAGGATATCGATCTGGGTGTTCGCGAATGGGATCAGGTTGAAGCCTTTGCCTCCCCCATAATGCCAGTCGCTCTCGCCCGCCGGTGTTCGCTGGCGGGTGAAGTCGCTTCGGTACACCTGGGCCAGTATCGGAAAGGGCGAGAACATCGGCACGGCCCACTTTGGCTGGGCGGCCTGTGTCTTCGTCGCACGAGCCTCCCACTTGGAGGCAAAATCACGGATAAAGCCGTCCTGCCCCTTCGCTGCCGAGGTTGCAGCCAGCAGGATTAACGGCAATAGAATTCTGCGCAAAAAAAGCTCCTTCTATCCCGTAACTTGTCTGAACGATGGCCGCCGGAATCGCTGTCTTCCGGGCCTGATGATCTCTCCATCTTATCGCACACGGTGAATTGACCGCCGCAGCCTGAAGCGACCAGCTACACTGGTTCCATGCTCGACGAAGCAACCTTCCGCCGTGAGTCCGACCGCGCCCTTGAGGCTCTGAAGCAGTCCCTTATCCTCGCCGAAGAGCAGAGCGAGGCTGACGAGATTCCCTTCGAAACCGAGGAGAAGAACGGCGTCCTCAACGTCGTCTTCGAGCACGACGCCAGCAAGTTCGTCTTCACGCCCAACACGCCGGTCCGGCAGATCTGGATCTCGGCCCTGACCACCAGCTTCAAGCTCGATTGGTCCGAAGAAAAGCAGGCCTTCACGCTGCCCAAGACCGGCGAAGACCTCCGCTTGCTCACCCAGCGGCTGCTGCAGGAGCAGCTCGGAGACGCCTCCATCACGCTCTCCTGAGCGAAGCGCTCCCCAAAAAGAGGTATCACGATGTGCTCTTCCGGGGTAGACAACAGAGCTGGATGTGTCACAATCCCTGTAGATTGCACGTTGAGCACGAACTACCGTTGCCATCACCATCCCACGACCCCGTGAATGAGGCCGTAGACCAGATGACCGCTCAGAAGTCTGCTCAACAAGAGGAAGCGACACGGCAAACCTTGTCCGTCGCCATCATCACCCTGAACGAAGAAAACAACCTGGCGCGCACTCTCTCGAGCGTACAGTTCGCCGACGAGATCATCGTCCTCGACTCCGGTTCGACCGACCGCACCGTCGAGATAGCGCGCGAATTTGATGCCAAGGTCTTCTTCGAGCCCTGGAAGGGCTTCGCCCGCCAGAAGAACTCAGCCATCGAGAAGTGTTCCGGAACTTGGGTCCTCTCACTCGACGCCGATGAAGAGCTGACGCTCGAGCTCCAGCAGGAGATTCGCGTCCTGCTGCGCAACAGGCCGCCCGCCGACGCGTACATGATTCGCCGGCGCAATCTGTTTCTCGGCTCCTGGATGCGCTACGGAGGCTACTATCCCGATCCTAAGCTTCGCCTCTTCCGGCGACACTCGGCCAACTTCGCCCCGCCGGCCCGGTTCACCGAGCGCCCCGTGCACGAGACGATCGCCTTCGACGGCGTGCTGGATATCCTGAAGAACGACCTGATCCACAACGCCTACCCCACCATCGAAAGCTACATCGACCACATGGACCGATACAGCACCCTCGGCGCCCAGATCATCGTCGATAAAGGAAAGACCAGCCGCTCCTGGTGGAGCTTCTACTACAACGTCTTCGTCATCCCTACCTGCACCTTTATCTGGAACTACATCTTCCGCTTCGGCTTCCTCGACGGGCGCGAAGGTTTTCTGCTGCACCTGTATCACTCCACCTACACGAGCTGGAAGTACTCAAAGGCCTGGCAGACGACGCGCAACAGCTAAAGGGAGTCGTGCTACAAAGGACGCATGTTCCATCGTCCTGCTCTCTGCATCCTTCTCCTCACCATCCCACTCGCAGCCCAAACCGGCACACAGACCTCCGGCCCGTCAACCAGCAAGGGCGCTGCCTTCATACGAATGGACGACCTGAAGGCGGACATCTTCTTTCTGGCCACGGACGACCTTGCCGGCCGCAACACAGGCAGCCGCGAAGACCACATCGCCACCGACTACATCGCCGCCGAGTTCCTTCGCCTGGGCCTCAAGCCGATGGGAGATAACGGCTCCTTTTTCCAGGGCATGGACATCCTCTCCGGCCATGTGGACCCGGAGCGCACCACCTTGAAGGCCACCATTGGAGGGGTCGAGCATCGCTACACGCTCAACCAGGACTTCCAGCTCGCCCGCCAGAGCCTGAGAGACACCACTGCTTGCGGTGGAATCGTCTTTACCGGATATGGGATAAGCGCACCCGAGTTTCAGTACGACGATCTCGCCGGAGTCGATCTGAAGGGAAAGATCGCTCTCGTCTTTACTCGCGAGCCGCAGGCCAACGATTCCGGATCGAAGTTCATGGGCGCGTGGGACAGCTACCATGCCTTCAACTGGCACAAGGTCGAAGAGCTGCGGAGGCGCGGGGCCGCAGGCATCCTCGTCATCCAGGACCGCGTGCCGCGCGACGTGAAGCCGATTCCTCCGACCTCTCCGCGGCCTTCGGGAGAGCCTTCCTATGCGCTCGCTGGCGAGATGTGGGACCTGCCTGTCTTTATCGTGAAGCGCGATGTGGTCGATCAGCTTCTGGCATCCAGTGGGAAGACCGCCGATGCCCTTCAGGCCGAGATCGATCGCACGCTGCGCCCGGCTTCATTCGACCTGCCCAACAGCTCCGTCTGTCTCTCCAAGGGATATACGGGAGTGGAGACGCACAAAGGACGAAACGTTGTGGCGATGCTTGAGGGCTCCGATCCGAAGCTCAAAGCACAGACCGTGATCCTGACTGCGCACCACGACCACATGGGAACCTCCAATGGGCACATCTATCACGGCGCGGACGACAATGCCTCCGGAGTCGCTGGCATGCTGGCCGTCGCAAGAGCTATAACTCGCGACAAGGTTCGTCCGAAGCGCAGCGTTCTCTTCGTAGCCTACGATGGGGAGGAGCGCATCTTCCTGGGATCGTACTTTTACGTCACGCATCCCGTCGTCCCTCTGAGCCAGACCATCGCGAACCTCAATCTCGATATGATCGGACGCGATGAAGATGATGCGAACTGGCCGACGCCACCTGATCGCAACGTGAATATGGTCAACGTGCTCGGCACCCGCTACAACCCGGCGCTGCGGAGAGTGATCGATCGCAAAAACCGGCAGGAAGGCCTGAAGCTGGACTACAAGATGGACACAGTCGATCCGGATTCGCTCTGGTCGCGCAGCGATCACTTCTGGTTCGCCACCCTGCATATCCCTCAAGTCGAGTTTCAGACCGGACTTCACCCGGACTACCACACGGAGAACGATACCTGGGACCGGATCAACTATCCCAAGCTGACGAAGATCGCGCGTCTGGTCTATCTCTCCGTCGCGGAGTTGGCCAGCTCCAGCGAAAAGATCGTGTTCCTTCCCGATGGCAAGGTGAGTCCGGTTCACTGAGCTCGCTGCCGGACGTATACTCAGTGCGCATGACCAAGCCGCCTATCCGCGTCCTTGTCGCCAAGCCCGGCCTCGACGGCCACGACCGTGGAGCGAAGGTGATTGCGCGTGCTCTACGGGATGCGGGGATGGAGGTCATCTACACGGGCCTGCGCCAGACGCCGGAGAAGATCGTCTCGGCGGCCATTCAGGAGGATGTGGACTGCATCGGCTTGTCCATCCTCTCCGGAGCACATAACGCGATCGTCCCGCGCATCGCGGAGCTTCTTCGCGCCGAACACGCCGAAGACATTCTTCTTGTGCTTGGAGGAACTATCCCGCAGGAAGATTTTCCCCGCCTGAAGGAAAGCGGCGTCGCGGCCATCTTTGGGCCGGGAACGCCGCTCGACACAACGATTCAGTTCATCCGCGAAAACGTGAAGCCCCGCGGTCTGCTTACCAGGCAATAGCCTCGCCCAGGTGGAAGTAACCACCACTTGGCCCATCGGGGCCAAGCGTCGCCAGCTCAACCTCTGTCTTGGCACCATCGGCGATCTCCATCGGAGCAGCGTCGGTGCCCATCTCGGTCTTCACCCAGCCGGGATGCGCGGAGTTGACCTTGATCTTCGTGCCCTTCAATTCGTGCGCAAGATGAATGGTGTACGCATTCAATGCTGTCTTCGACGCATCGTAGGCAAAGGCCTTTGCTTCATAGATCGGCGAGCCTTCGGTTGCATGCAGGCCCAGTGACCCCAGGATGCTGGAGACATTCACGATACGGCCGGCATCGCTCTTCTTCAAAAGTGGCAGAAGCGCATGGGTGACCGAGATGGCCGAAAAGAAGTTGGTCTCAAAGGTCTCACGCAGCGCCTTTTCAGAGACGGTTGTAGTCGTATTTGTACCAATCGGCTCCGACATAACTCCGGCGTTGTTCACCAGGATATCGAGCTTTCCGAAGTCCTTTTCGATCAGCACTGCCACCGCTTTCACATCGGCGGGATTGACTACATCGAGCTTCACGGCACGAGCGTCGATGCCCTCTTTCTTCAACTTCTCGGCTGCAGCCTCGCCCTTGGCCAGATCACGTGCACCGAGAATCACTGTGATTCCCTGCTGTCCAAGCTGCCGCGCCGTCTCAAAGCCGATTCCCTTGTTCGCGCCGGAGATCAGCGCCACCTTTTTGCCAGTACTCATCGTAGAAACCTCGCTCGCCGTGCGCGTCCGCGCAGTGGCTCTGGTGAATTTAACGGTTTAGATGAGCGCGGCCGAAAAACGACTTGCGTATTTCTCGGGCAAGGAGCGCTTTTTCATCTCCTTGTCGACCACCACATGCACGGTCTCTCCCTCACAGAGCAGGGCGCGGTCCCCCGCTTTCACGACTCTGTAACTGAACTTGACCACGGCTCCCCGCGCCGCCAGCAGGCGGGTCTCGATGATCAGCTCGTCGTCGTAGCGCGCGGGAGCTTTGTAGCGCGCGGAGACGTCGACGACAGCGATCCCGAGGCCGTCCTCGCGCTCCATCGTGCCGTAATCCATACCAAGGCCGCGAATAAAGTCGACACGGCCCACTTCGAACCAGACGAGATAGTTGGCGTGGTAGACGACGCCCATCTGGTCGGTCTCCGCATACCGCACCCGAACCCGGGATTCGCTGACTGCCACGGCTTTTTTTTTCGTCTCTTCGCTCATCCCCTTCAGTTTATCGAAGGTCAGCCTCTAGAAGGGAGGAACTCCTACTTTCCCCAGACCGGGCTCCGCTTTTCCAGAAACGCGGTGACGCCTTCGTCAAAATCCCGCATCGCGCGGGCCTCCGCGTTTGCCGTCATCGCATGCGCGATTGCGGCGTCGAGCCAGGCGTGATTCTGCATGGCCATCAGACGCTTGGTCGCCGCCATCGACTGCGGGCTGTTGGCCTTTAGACGCTCGGCAAGTGCAGTGGCGCGCTCGACGAGTTCTTCGGCGTGCACCACCCCATTGACCAGGCCCATTCGCTCGGCCTCTTCAGAGGAGAAGAGCCTTCCGCTTAACAAAAGATCGCGCGTTCGCTTGTCGCCGATCTGCAGTGTGAGAAATGCGGAGACCAGTGCGGGAACGAAGCCAATTTTGACCTCGGTGAACCCGAACTTCACTCCCGGCGCAGCGAGCGTAAAGTCGCAGATCGTCGCCAGACCAGTGCCGCCGGCGATGGCCGGTCCCTGCACCACGGCAATCGTTGGTTTCGGCAGCTCGTACAGGGTGCGGAAGAGCCGCGCCACTCGTTCAGCGTCGGCGACGTGCTCGGACTGCGATTTGCTGGCGATAGCCTGCAGGTGAACCAGATCGAGCCCCGCGCAGAAGGCCTCACCCGCCCCTGTTAGCATGACGACGCGGCAGTGGCCCGTCGCAGCCTTCTCAAAGGCGGCGATCAGCTCGTCCTGCATCTCCGGAGTCATCGCATTGCGGCGCTCCGGACGATTCAGCATGATCGTCTTTACGCCATTTTCCTCGGTCACCAGAATCGTCTTGTAACTCATCGTCCCTCACCCGTTATCGTCCGCATGGAATCCTAACCCTGCCAGCGCGTTATTGCACCCTCGTATTTGCAGTTATTGCACCTTTGTCCCGTACTTGCGTGCGATCTCCGCACTTGCGGACTGAAGACTTTCGAGCGGCCCCAGCGGAGGAAGCTCGGCGCCGAGCGCACGCAACTCTTCCAACACCATTTCAGTGGGAAGGTTGCCCACCAGCACGTCCTGAGCGAAGGGGCAGCCGCCGAGGCCGCCGATTGCGGCGTCAAAGCGTCGGCAACCGGCGTTGTAGGCTGCACGCACCAGCTCCCGGGCGCCGTCGTAGCGGGCGTGCAGATGCACACCGATCTCGATGCTGTCGTGCACGGCCATCACGTCGCTGACCACGTCGGCGACCAGCTTCGGTGTTGCCAGCCCGACGGTATCGGCGAGCGAGACCTGCTTCACGCCGGAGTCGATGAGCAGGTCGCAGGCATCGACGATCTCGTCGATGGACCAGGGATCGCCATACGGATTCCCGAAGGCCATGGAGATGTAAGCCACTACGTCGAGCCCCGCCTTGTAGGCCATCTCGCCGACATGCTCGAGCGCCTCGAGCGACTCCTCGGGCGTCTGCTTCTGATTGCGCTCAAGGAAGCCCGGCGAGATGGAGTACGGGAAGCCGAGGGTCTGCACGGCCTCGGTCTTGATGGCTCGCTCGGCCCCCTTGGGGTTGACGACAATGCCGATGATCTCGGTGTCGTCGGGAGGATCGAGGTAGTCGAGTACCTTTTCGGAGTCGGTCATCTGCGGTACAGCCGCAGCAGAGACAAAGCTGACCGCATCGATGTGACGGAAGCCCGTGGCGATCAGCAGGCGCAGATAGTCGGCCTTGACCTCAGCAGGAATGTGCAGCGGAAGCCCCTGCCAAGCGTCGCGCGGACACTCGATAATCTTTACTAAATCACTCACACACTATGTCTCCGAATCCTTCTGACGTCATCCTTACCTTTAAACCAACGATAGATGTCAATTGACAAAGAGCGCACAAACCCAATCAATGACACCAACCAACCCAGCGCGCAGAGTCTAACCCATAGAGGCATACTTTCCCACAAGACGATATTGCATGGATTGAAACTGATTGCGTGCGTGCCATCCGGTAACAACTCATCTCTCCCTACATCGTTCTTAGGATCCACGCCTGGATGAATGGCCTTCCATTCGCGACAAGGCCGATTTGCCTCCGACTGGTCATACTCCAGCCCTGCACTGAATCCAAGCAGCAGCAAAAACCAAACTATCGTGCGCCGAGAGATCACGTCTGAAGCACTCCCGGGTTGAACTTCGCCACCTCGGGATTCAGCGCACACGCTTCGAGCGCTGTCATTAGCACCTCGCGTGTCTTCACAGGATCGATGATGGCATCCACCCACATCCGCGCCGCACCGTAGCGAGGGTCGGCCTGCGAATCATACGTCGCCTTGATCTCGTCGTAGATCGCCTTCTTCTCATCCTCGGAGAGATGCTTGCCGCCGCGCTCCATCTGCTTCACCCGTACCTCAACCAGCGTGTTCGCCGCCGAAGCTCCACTCATCACAGCGTATCGTGCCGTGGGCCAGGCAAAGATAAAACGTGGGTCATACGCCTTGCCGCACATCGCATAGTGGCCTGCTCCAAAGCTGCCGCCGACGATGACCGTGATCTTCGGGACAACGCTTGTGCTGACGGCGCTCACCATCTTGGCGCCCGCGCGGATGATGCCGCTCCACTCGGCATCCTTGCCCACCATGAAGCCGTTGACGTCGTGCAGGAAGATGAGCGGGATCAGGTTCTGATTGCAGTCCATGATGAACCGTGCGGCCTTCTGGGCGCTCTCGGTGTAGATGACGCCGCCGAACTCGGTGCGTTTCGACCCTGCCTGCGGACCCATCGCTACGGTCTGCTGCTGGTGCGTCTTCTGGTTGGCGACGATGCCGATGGCGCGGCCTCCGATGCGGGCGTATCCGCAGAGCACGGTGCGGCCGAAGTCGGCCTTGTACTCGTCGAACTCGGAGCGGTCGACGATGCGGGCGATGATGTCGCGCATCTCGTAGACGTTGGTTGCGGCTTTGGCAGGATCGGGATCGATCAGGCCGTAAAGGTCATCCGCCGCGAACCTGGGTTTGTCTCTTGTTGTGTCGTAAGGTTCGACGCTGAAGGGTGCGCCGGCCCGCTCACCGATCTTCCCCACCAGTGAGCGCAGTCGAGCGATGCAGAGATGATCATTGGGCTCCTTGAAGTCGACGGTGCCGGAGATCTCAGCGTGCATCGCGGCTCCCCCCAGCTCCTCGGCACCGGTCTTCTGGCCGATGGCGGCCTGCACGAGCGAGGGACCAGCGAGAAAGAGTCCGGAGCCCTCGGTCATCAGCACGGTATCGGTCATCACCGGCAGATATGCTCCTCCGGCGACGCACATGCCCATGATGGCCGTAATCTGCGGCACGCCGAGCGAGCTCATCACGGCGTTGTTGCGAAAGACGCGGCCAAAGTCGTCCTGATCGGGAAAGACATCCTCCTGCAGCGGCAGAAAGACTCCGGCAGAGTCAACAAGGTAGAGCGTAGGGATGCGGTTTTCGAGCGCGATAGTCTGGGCGCGCAGCACCTTCTTGGCCGTCATGGGAAAGAACGCTCCCGCCTTCACGGTGGCATCGTTGGCCACGATCATGCACAGCCGTCCGCTTACGCGCCCCAGCCCGGTCACCACGCCCGCCCCAGGAGCACCGCCGAACTCCTCATACATGCCATGCGCGGCCCACAGGCCCAGCTCCAGAAACTCCGTGCCCTCGTCCAGCAGAAGCGCCAGCCGCTCGCGCGCCGTCAGCCGTCCCTTGGCCCTCTGAGCCTCGGCTGCCTTCGCTCCACCGCCCTGCCGGATGGTTGCTTCCTGCCCGTGCATGCCACCCAGCAACGCCAGCATGGCTGCACGGTTGGATATAAACCGCGGCGACTTCACATCCAGCTTCGACTCCAGACTGCTCTCCAGCTTTACTTCTTCGGCCATCACACCATCCACAAAAGACCTGTCAGCATAGCATCTTAGTCATTGCACCTGCTTTAGCCCACATTTCCAAACGACATTCCGGAACCGTGTAACCTGATTCCGAACCTCAAAAACCTGCGGGAGAAAGCATGAAGATGAAGATTCGCGCCAGCCTGATCTGTCTGATGATCCTCATTGGAACCTTTTCTCTGCCTACTGTGGCCGCCGCGCAGGCCAGCTCCGCAGAGATAGATAAATCCATCTCCGACAACGTCGGGGACCCGGCAAAGTTTAAGGCTTTCTTCGCGAACCTCAAACAGGCAGTCGAAAAGCACGATGCCGCCGCCGTAGCTGCCGTGGTCAGCTATCCCATCACCGTCAACCAGCGTACAAAGGCAGCGGTGACCATCCGTACCCCGCAGAGCTTCATCACCCGCTACGACCAGATCATCACACCGCACATCGCCGACGTCATCCAGAAGCAGAAGTACGAGGACCTCTTCGTCAACTACCAGGGAGCGATGCTCGGCTCCGGCGAGGTCTGGATCGCCGGCATCTGCAAGGACAAGGCCTGCAAGCAGAGCGATATCAGGATCAGGACCATCCAGAACACCGCAGGCAACAGCAAATAGCCATGCCGCTCACTCTCGCGCCAACGGACGCCCTCCTCGTCATCGACGTCCAGAACGACTTCTGCCCGGGCGGTGCGCTCGCCGTTAAAGACGGCGATCAGGTCGTTCCCATCATCAACCGGCTGGCGCAGCACTTCGAGCATGTCATCCTCACGCAGGACTGGCACCCCGCCGGGCACATCTCGTTCGCTTCCTCGCACCCCGGCACGCAGCCCTTCACCAACATCGAGGTCGCCTACGGCCCCCAGACCCTCTGGCCTGATCACTGCGTCCAGGGAACGCACGGAGCCGACCTGCACCCCGGCCTCGGCATCCCCCACGCCGAGATGATCGTCCGCAAAGGATTTCGCCGCGAGATCGACAGCTACTCCGCCTTCCTCGAAGACGACCACACGACTCCCACCGGTCTCGCCAGCTATCTCCGAGAGCGCGGACTGAAGCGCCTCTTTCTCTGCGGACTGGCCTACGACTTCTGCGTGAGATTTTCGGCGGTTGACGGGACGGCGGCGGGTTTCGAGTGTCTGGTGATTGAAGACGCCACTCGGGCAGTGGGGCTGCCAGGTTCAGTCGAAGACACAAACACGACGTTCGCAAACAAAGGTATCCAACATATCAAGGCGACAACCTTGTCGTAATGTTGGTTCTACCGTGCCGGCCATATCCATTTTGGCGTATTAAACAAGGTCGAGCCCTCCAGCGTGGTCTCCCCGAACTCTTTCAGCAGATGGAGCCGCTTGCAGAGGGGTGCGGTCGCAAGCGCCTCTATAAGCACCTGTGAATGCGAAACCACAATAATCTGCGTTTGCGTCGCCGCCGCAAGAATCAGCCTTCCGAGTGCTGGTAGCAGGTCCGGATGCAGACTGGTCTCCGGTTCATTGAGCACCATCAGCTCTGGCGGACGCGGTGTGAGCAATGCAGCCGTCCAAAGCAGGTAGCGCAGGGTCCCATCCGACAATTCGGCGGCAGAAAGAGGCCGAAGCAAACCATGCTGCTGCAACTGCAACTCAAAACGTCCCTCCTGCACCTTTATATGAAACCGGCTGCCAGGAAAGGCATCTTCAATTGCCGTAGTGAGCGCTTCATCAGACCGAATCTCCAGAATCGTCTGAAGTGCGGCAGCGAGATTGCTGCCGTCGTGATGCAGTACCGGAGTAAAAGTACCAATCTGGGCAGACCTTGCAGGCGATTCAGAGTCGGTGCGGAAATGATCGTAAAAGCGCCAGCTACGGAGAGATTCCCGGACTGCCAACATCTCCGGCGCTCGCTGTGGATCGGCGATGCTGGCCAGCATACTATCCGTATCGGAAAGATGCTGTGTCAGCATCACCGGCTCTTCGTCTTTTGTGGTCGCTAGCCAGACAAAATTGTTCCTTCGATCTACCAGAGCCGATGCCTTCCGGTAAGTGAGGCCGTGCCAGACACATTCGCGTTTCACCCGTGGATCCAACTGAAACATCGTCGCTGGGGGAGGTGGCGGAGGATAGCCCAGATCGATGCTGTAACCATAGTCATCGCTGCCAAAGCCAAGTTTGAGACTGGCGACATTGCGTTTCGCAAGAGGCTCCACTGCATATGCCCCCTGGCGGACACCCCGCGCAATCGTCTCGGGGCCTGCCCAGAAGGTAGAAGGCAGTCCACCCTCACGGGCAAGAGAGGCAACCACAGCATTTTGCGCTACGTCGGCGAGCAGATGTAGCGAGCGATAGACACTGGACTTCCCACATCCATTTGCGCCGATAATCACGCTTAACTGCCCCAAAGGCAGGATTAGATCGCGTAACGACCTGTACCCCTGGACCGCGACAGTGTGAATCATAAGACGCAGGATATCTTGATTTCAGTTTGAACTGGCAAAAGCACCAGAGCATCTATACCAGACAGCACGCAGTCAATTTGCCGATTCGCTCACCACACCCGCCAGCCCCAACTCCCCCGCCCGCTCCTGCATCGCCTTCAGGCAGTTCCCCAGATGCTCCTCCAGCGGAATTCCCAATAGCTCCGCACCAGCCGTAATGTCCTCGCGCTTCACGGCTCGGGCGAAGGCCTTGTCCTTCATCTTCTTCTTCACCCCCGCAACTTCCACATCGAGGATCGACTTGGTCGGCTTCACCAAAGCGCATGCCGTCAGAAATCCAGCCAGCTCGTCGCAGGCAAACAGAGCCTTCTCCAGATGCGACTCGCGCGGCACGCCCGAATAGTCGGCATGAGCAAGGATCGCGTTCAGCACCGGCTCCGGCCAGCCCAGTTCGCGCAGATGCTTCACGCCGACGAAGGGATGCTCCTCGAGCGAAGGATGCCGCTCATAGTCCATGTCGTGCAGCAAGCCCGCGCAGGCATACGGCTCGGCAAAAGCGTCGGCATCGGCTCCGTTCAGTCCCAGCCGCTCGGCCTCGCGGCGGCCATAGGACTCCGTGCACACCGAGACCGCAAGTCCATGCTTCCGCAGCGACTCCCCCTTCGTCCATTCATTCAGCAGCTCCATCGCGTCGGCCCTTCCAAACCCCATGCCACTCTCCCTTCGCCATCACACTCTCTGGTCTCTTCCAAGTTACTACTTTGGTTCTCTTCCGGGTTTTTCTGGCATTTTACTAAGAACCAGCGGTTTTCCTCTTGACTCCTCAGGAACCCCAGTGTCACTCTAGGCACATCACATCGTTCGTTATCGGACATGTGCTGCGGTCCTTGCTCTGGATCCGCCCGCGTCAGACAACTTATGGCAACCATGATGGCACCCGTCGAGCAGCGCGAGGTATTGCGCTGCGACCACTGCAGCCTGGTGCAGTTTCGTACAGCAAACGCCCTGTGCCGCCGCTGTCACAAATCGCTCGAGGTCGAAGAGCCCGAGCCCGTCCCAGCCCCACTGTCCATCGTTCCCCAGGCTGCAGCCTCTTCCGATGGTCTGCAGGTGGCGAGCGCGGTTCGCGATCTTCGTCACGTTCGCAATCTTTCGCAGCGCCAGCTCGCGGCCCGCATGAACGTGCCGCGTACCTACATCTCGAAGATCGAGAACGGCAAGGCCATGCCTACCCTCTCCTCGCTCGACCGGCTGGCCAAGGCCCTGCAGGTGGATATCTCTACCCTGCTGCGCGACTCCAACACTCGGCACCGCGATGAGACCGCTGTCCTGATGACCGATCCGTTCCTCGCCGAGATCGCCGCCTACACCTCTCAGTTAGATGCTCTGCAGCGCTCCATCTTCCTGAACCACGTTCGCGAGTTGGCGGCAGGCCGGCGGCGCACCGCATAACCGGGGCAGGCAAAGCAGTCTCCCTCTCCTTACCTCCATGCCGCGCCAACCGCAAACGCGGAAGGCGCGGCACCTCTCACTCTCGTCATTATGGCTGCGTCAGCAGCTTGCCCTGAACATCCCGCACCTCGACTGGCCCCAGCCCCGCATCCTTAAGTCCGGGCTCGATCTTCGAGCGGTCACCCGCCGTAAGAATGACCAGATGATCGGGATGCAAGTACTCTTTGGCCACACGCGCGATCTCCTCCGAGGTCACGCTCTGATACTTCTCAGGAAGCGTGGCGTAGTAGTCTAGCGGGCGGTCGTAGATATAAATATTCCCCATTGCACCCGTGATCGCCGCTGACGTCTCGAATAACCCAGGAAGCGAGCGCACCAGAGCCTCTTTGGCTGCCGCAAGCTCTTCCCCGGTCGATGGCTTCTCGGGGAAGTTGCGGATCTCCGACATCATCTCCTTTGCTGCGGGGGCTGTTACATCGGTCCGCACCAGACCTCCTGCAAAGAACTCGCCGCCTTCGCGGTATGTCTGAAATGCCGACCGAGCTCCATAGGTATAGCCGTGAACCTCCCGCAGGTTCATGTTGATGCGGCTGGCGAAGCTGGCGCCGAGCGTGTAGTTCAACACATTGATGACTGGAAGGTCAGGCGTATTTGCTGGCACGCCCAGTCCAAAGGCGAACAGCGCTGTCTGCGGCGCTCCAGGCTTATCCACGATCACAACGCGCGTCGTCGACTGAACTGGAGCCTGAGGAATGGAGGCTTTTCCGCCCTCTTTCCCTGCCCATACCCCGAAGTATCGCTTTGCCAGCTTCTCAGCCTCTGAGCGGGTGACATCCCCGGCCAGCACCAATACGGAATCCTGCGGCCGGTAGTGCGTGGCATAGAAGCCCGTAATGTCGGAAGCCTTGATGTTGCTGATCGTCTCCGTGGTTCCGGTGGAAGCCAGACCGTAAGGCTGCTCCCCGAAGACAAGCTTCGGTCCCACCCGCAGAGCCATATTCTGTACGTTGTCCGTCTCCTGGCTGATGCGGACCAGCATCTGCTTTCGCCTGCGCTCCACATCCTCGGTCCTGAAGCCTGGATGCTGAGCCACATCGGCAAGCAGATCGAGCCCGCTCGACGCATGTGTCGTCAGCACGTTCATGGATACCGCGGCGGAGTCCATGCCTGCCTCCACCGCAATGCTCGTCCCAATCTTCTCCTGATCGCTGGCGAGCTTTGTAAGATCACGCGAGACGGTGCCGTCTCCCATGATGTTCGCCGTCAGCCCCGCCAGGCCACTCGTCGCTGCTTCGTTGTTTTCGCCACCGGCACGCGAAACCAGCCGCGCCGTCAGCACTGGCAGCGAATGATCCTCCACCAGCAGGACCTTCATTCCGTTATCCAGCTTGAACTCCGTCGGCACGGGCAGATGCAGAACCGGCGCCGGTCCAGCGGCAGGTTTATCCTTGCGCCACTGCTGCGCTGTCTCGAACTCCGCCGGGTAAGGGTTTGTGATCTTTACCTCCGCATCCGTGTTCTCAGGACTGCGCGGAACATCCTCCAACTCCTTTTTGCCGGGGACGCAGTAGACCACGACCGCCGATTCCTTCTTCAGATACTTCACCGCAGCCGCCTTGGCGCTCGCAAGGGTGACAGCCTGAGTCTGCGCGACATCCTTCGGCAGATAGCCCGGATCGTCGAGATACTGGTTGTAGCGATTGAGCGTGTCGGCGACTCCGCCAAATCCCCCCAGCCTTTGCAGCCCGCGAATCTGCGCCGTGAGGGCCATCGCCTTCGAGGCCTCGACCTCATCCGCGGTCGGCCCCTCCTGCTGCAGCTTCGCCAACTCGCTCCACACCGTCGCCTCAAGCTCCTCGAGCTTCACCCCGGGCC
>Ga0193743_1001791_pt1 | contig 15650 bp, 11 predicted proteins | sample L2c2metaG_FD_143038 | JGI IMG/M metagenome (GOLD analysis project Ga0193743, IMG submission 143038) | Soil microbial communities from a riparian zone of the East river system, Colorado, United States - L2c2 | ecosystem: Environmental > Terrestrial > Soil > Riparian zone | place: USA: East River...
CCGCACCCCGCCCGCGAAACAGGCTGCTGAGTAGCGGCCCGGTGACCGTCGATCATGCAGAGCTGATCACCTTCAAGGGCTTCGGCAAGACGTTCAGCACCAAGGCGGGCGACCTGCGGGCGGCGACCGACATCAACCTCGCCATCGGCCAGGGCGAGTTCGTGACCCTGGTCGGCCCGTCGGGCTGCGGCAAGTCCACCCTGCTCAACGCCGCGGCCGGCCTCTTCCCGCCGACCGACGGGCAGGTGCTGTATCGCGGCAAGCCGGTCGCCGGCTACAACCATTCCGTCGGCTACATGACGCAGAGCGATCACCTGCTGCCGTGGCGCGACGTCGTCGGCAACATCGCGGTGCCGCTGGAGATCAAGGGCATGGGCCGCCGCGAGATCGCCGATCGCGTGAGCGAGCTGGTGACGCTGGTCGGCCTCAGGGGCTTCGAGAAATCCTATCCCACGCAACTGTCCGGCGGCATGCGCAAGCGCGCGGCGCTGGCGCGGCTGCTGGCCTACGATCCCGACACGCTGCTGATGGACGAGCCGTTCGGCGCGCTCGATGCGCAGCTCCGCCTGGGCCTGCAGATCCAACTGCGCCGGCTGTGCCAGCGCCTGAACAAGACGGTGCTTTTCGTGACCCACGATCTCGACGAGGCCATCGCGCTCGCCGATCGCGCCGTCGTCTTCACGCGCCGGCCCGGCACGGTGAAGCGGATCCTGACGGTCGACCTGCCGCGGGACCGCAACCTGATGCAGCTGCGCCACGATCGGCGCTACATGGAGCTGACGGCCGAGCTGTGGGACCTTTTGGCGCCTTCGATCGCAGAGATCGAAGCGCTCGTCGAGGCTGCGTGACATGCGCGTCTGGCTGATCCGCTTCGTCTTGCTGGCGACCTTCCTCGCGCTCTGGGAGATCACGTCGGGCTGGTTGTTCCGCCCCTTCTTCATCAGCAGCCCGAGCGCCGTTCTGATCACCTTCTGGAAATGGGTGGAATCGGGTCGGCTTTTCTATCATGCCGGCATAACGGTCATCGAGGCGTTCACGGGCTTCGCCCTGGGCGGGCTGGCGGGCATGGCGGCGGGCATCGTGCTCGGCCAGAGCCGCACGCTGGCCGACATCCTCGATCCCTTCATCATGATCTTCTACAGCCTGCCCAAGATCGCCCTGGCGCCGCTCTTCGTGCTGTGGTTCGGGGTCGGCATCGACATGAAGATCATCCTCACCGCGAGCGTGGTGTTCTTCCTGGTATTCCTCAACACCTACACCGGCGTGCGCAATGTCAGCCGCGAGCTGATCGCCATCCTGCGCCTGATGGGGGCGAGCGACCGGCATGTCCTCACCAAGGTGATCCTGCCCTCCGCAGTGTCGTGGGTGTTCGCCGGGCTTCGATTGTCGGTGCCCTACGCATTGATCGGCGCGATCGTGGGCGAGCTGATCGCGGCCAACCAGGGGCTGGGCTACCTGCTCGCCGATGCGTCGGGGCAGTTCAACACCGCCGGGGTCTTCGCCGCGCTGCTCGCCATCGTCCTGCTGGCGCTGGTGCTCAACTTCTTCGTCAAGATCCTGGAGAAGCTCGTCATGCCCTGGCACCAGGACCAGGAGCTGCGGGAATTCTCCATCTGAGGAACAGGAACCAATGAAGATCGGTCACAAGGCGCTCTTTCTGGCTGTCGCCGCAGTCCTCGTGCTGGCGGGCGCCTCGCAGGCCCAGGACAGGGTGCGCTTCACCTTGACCGGCACCAGCATGCTCTACACGCCGGTCTACGTGGCCGACGCCATGGGCTATTTCGAGGCCGAGAAGATCAAGCCCGAGATCCATCACTTCAAGGCGGGCGGTGCGGCCGCTCTCGCCGCCGTGCTGGGCGGCAACATGGAAGTCTATATCGGGGCTGCCTCGAGCGCGCTGCGCAGCTCGACCAAGGGCGCTGACGCGCTGCTGATCGGCGCCATGGTGACGCGCTATTCCATCGACATCATCGAACGCAAGAAGGTCGCCGCGGCGCGCGGCATCACCGAGGCGAGCGGCGCGATCGAGCGCTTCAAGTCGCTCAAGGGCCTGAAGATCGGCGTGTCGGGCGCCGGCAGCGGCACCCACCAGATCGCGCAATATGCCCTGTCCCTGGCCGGGCTGAACTCCGAACGCGACGCCACGATGGTGTTCCTGGGCGACGGTGGCTCGACCCTGGCAGCCTTCGCCGCCGAGCGCATCGATGCCGCGACCACGTCCAGCCCGACGACGGAACTCGCCATCCGCGATCACGGCGCCATGCTGCTGATCGACGGACCCGGCAACGGCTATCCCGATCTCGACGGCTTTCTCTATGTCGCCCTCATCGCGGCCAAGCCCTGGACCGACGCCAACCCAGAGCTGGCGACGCGCACGGTGCGAGCTTTCGTGAGGGCGCACCAGGCCATGCATGATCCCGTGCTCGGTCCGCAGGCGCGGGACAAGGTGCATGCGAAGTTCTTCGCCGATGTCGACAAGGCCATCTTCGATACCGCGTGGCAGCGCATGTTGCCCGGCTTCGCCAGCGACCTCGCGATGAACCGGCGTCAGCTCGGGCGCGTCGAGAAGTTCCTCAACGACTTCTCGAGCGAGAAGATGAGCGCCGACCTCGACAAGGTCTTCACCAACCGCTTCGTCGAGGCGGCAACGCGCTGATCAGGGTTTGCCGAAGGTCGCGATGCGATCGACGTTGCAGATGAACAGCACGCGCTTTTCGTCGATCGCGGGATCGCGCAGCCCGTAAGGCGGCGGGTTGCCCGTGTATTTCGTCCAGATCTTGTCGAGCTGCCTGGTGACGCGCTCGCCGCCGGGCGCTGCTTCGTCCTCCTCACGCTCGACCGTGCACTTGAGCTGGACCCAATGATAGGCATTCTCGGGATTGACGATCAGGATCGTGAGCTTGGGGTTCTTGTGGATCCAACCGCACTTCGCGCGGTGCGAGGCGGTATTCACCAGGACCTTGTCGCCTTCGTAGTCGAACCACATCGGCGTCAGGCCGATCCGGCCGTCCGGCCCGATCAGGCCCAGCGTGACCGTGATCGGCCGGTCGAGCAGCGCCTTGTAGATCGGATCGAGATCCGACAGGCCCTTGATCTTGACCCGGTCGCCGACGGCGAACTGGCCTTCCTGCAAGCCGTTGGCGACATCGCGGAATTTCGCAACAGTGATGCTGGCTGCCATGTGCCCTCCCGAGCATTTTCCGGATGGTGGCACGGCTGATCCGGCGACCACAAGGCTTGCGGCAACTGCCGGCCCGTGAAAGCATTTCCATCGCAGGCAAATAAAGACGAATGGAGGGAAGTTCCATGGATGTCGGCATGATGATGGTGTTCGCCAGCTACGGCTGGGAGAACTGCCCGGACGATCGTGTGTGGGACGAGGAGATCCGCCTGGCGGGCCTCGCCGCCGACCTGGGCTTCGATTGCCTGTGGTCGGCCGAGCACCACTTCAACGACTATTCCTTCGTGCCGGATAATCTCCACCTCATGACCTACCTGACGGCGCGCCATCCCGGCATCGATGTCGGCACGGCGGCCGTCATCCTGCCCTGGCACGATCCGCTGCGCGTTGCGGAAAACGCCGCCGTCCTCGACATGCTGAGCAAGGGCAGGCTTCGTCTCGGCATGGGTCGCGGGCTGGCGCGGCGCGAATTCGCTGCCTTCCGCCTCAGCATGGATGAATCGCGTGGGCGCTTCGACGAGGCGGCGCCGATGATCGTCAATGCGCTCAAGACCGGCTTCATCGAGGGCGATGGCCCGTACTACAAGCAGCCGCGCATAGAAATCCGTCCGCGGCCCCGGCATTCCTTCGACGGCCGCATCTACGCCGTGGCGTCGAGTGAGGATTCGGTCAATTCCGCCGCCAAGCTCGGCGCCCACATGGTGATGTTCGCCGACCGGCCTTGGGAGATGCGGGCGCCGGTGATCGAGCACGGGCGGGACCTTCACCGCAAGTACCACGGCACCGAGCCGCCCCATATCATGCTGACCGAATTTTGCGTCTGCGGACCAAATCTCGCTGAGACCGAAGAGGAAGCGCGCAAATACCAGGGCAAGTTCGTCGAAAGCAATTTCTACCACTACGAATTCCTGGGCGAGCACTTCAAGACGGTGAAGGGCTACGACGCCTACCAGCAGAAGGCGGAGATCGCGCGCAAGGGCGGGCTCGAAGGCGCGGTCGCCGGCTTCATGCAGGCGGCGTCCTGGGGCACGCCTGACAAGATCCTGCGCGGGATCGAGGCGCGCCGGAAACTTTTAGGCGACTTCGAGCTCAACATCGCCTTCCGCTTCGGCGGCACGCCCTATGAAGTCTCGGAGCGGGGCTTGAAACTCTTCGCCAAGGAAGTACTTCCGGTTCTGAAGTCGTGGGGCCCGGCGAAGGTTGCCCAGGCGGCCTGAGCACGGCTCACGCACGCGGCGTGGGGCAGTATAGTCGAGACCGTTCAAGCGCGAGGCCCCATGTCCGATCGGAAACCCCTGTCTTTCCACGTGCCGGCGCCGGCAGTGCGGCCCGGCGGCGCGCCCGATTTCAGCGACGTGAAGATCTCCCTGGCGGGCGAGGTGCGGCGGCCGGAGGTGGATGGCGCGCCCGAGCAGATCCGCGATCTGGCCTATGCGATCATCCGTGTGCTCGACCGCGACAGCGAGGCAGTGGGTCCATGGGCCGGCCTGCTCGATGACGAGGCGCTGCTGAAGGGCCTGCGCCACATGATGACCCTGCGCGCCTTCGATGCGCGCATGCAGATGGCCCAGCGCCAGGGCAAGACCTCTTTCTACATGCAGCACATGGGTGAAGAGGCCGTGAGCTGCGCCTTTCGCGTGGCGCTTGAGCCCGGCGACATGAACTTTCCGACCTACCGCCAGGCCGGGCTGCTGATCGCCGGCGACTACCCGATGCTCGAGATGATGAACCAGATCTACTCCAACGAGCTCGACCCGCTGAAGGGCCGCCAGTTGCCGGTGATGTATTCGTCGCGCGATCACGGCTTCTTCTCGATATCGGGCAATCTCGCGACGCAGTTCATCCAGGCGGTCGGCTGGGCGATGGCGTCGGCGATGAAGCAGGACACCCGGATCGCGGCGGGCTGGATCGGCGACGGTTCGACCGCCGAGTCGGACTTCCACGCGGCTCTTGTCTTCGCCTCGACCTACAAGGCGCCGGTGGTGCTCAACATCGTCAACAATCAGTGGGCGATCTCGACTTTCCAGGGCATCGCCCGCGGCGGCTCGGGCACCTTCGCGGCGCGCGGCCTGGGCTTCGGCATTCCGGCGCTGCGCGTCGACGGCAACGACTATCTCGCCGTTTATGCGGTGGCGAAATGGGCGGTCGAGCGGGCCCGTCGCAATCTCGGGCCGACCCTGGTCGAGTACGTCACCTACCGCGTGGGCGCGCATTCCACCTCGGACGATCCCTCCGCCTATCGGCCGAAGACCGAGTCCGACGCCTGGCCGCTGGGCGATCCCGTGCTGCGCCTGAAGAATCACCTGATCCGGCGCGGCGTCTGGACCGAAGACCGGCACAAGCAGGCCGAAGCGGAGATCCTGGCCTCCGTCATCGCCGTCCAGAAGGAGGCCGAGAGCCACGGCACGCTGCATTCCGGCCCCCATCCCTCGGCGCGCGACATGTTCGAGGGCGTCTATGAAGAGATGCCGCCGCACCTGCGTCGCCAGCGCCAGCAGGGAGGCATCTAGCCGATGCCGCGCAAGACCATGGTCGAGGCGATCCGCGATGCCATGGATATCTCCATGCAGCGCGACGAGAACGTCGTCGTGTTCGGCGAGGATGTCGGCTATTTCGGCGGCGTGTTCCGTTGCACCCAAGGTCTGCAACAGAAATTCGGCGCCAGCCGCGTCTTCGATACGCCGATCAGCGAGCTCGGCATCGTCGGCGCTGCGGTCGGCATGGCGGCCTATGGCCTGCGGCCCTGCGTCGAAATCCAGTTCGCCGACTACATGTACCCGGCCTACGACCAGATCGTGTCGGAGGCGGCGCGGCTGCGCTACCGCTCCAACGGCCAGTTCACCGCGCCGCTGGTGGTGCGCATGCCGACCGGCGGCGGCATCTTCGGCGGCCAGACCCACAGCCAGAGTCCGGAGGCGCTGTTCACCCATGTCGCCGGCTTGAAAACCGTCGTGCCGTCCAACCCGTACGATGCCAAAGGGCTGCTGATCGCCGCGATCGAGGACAACGATCCGGTGATCTTTCTCGAGCCCAAGCGGCTCTACAACGGCCCGTTCGACGGCCACCACGACCGGCCCGTCACGCCGTGGGCGCGGCATCCGCAAGGCGAGGTCCCGGACGGCCACTACACCGTTCCGTTGGGCAAGGCCGCCATCCGTCGGGCGGGCGCCGCGGTGACGGTGCTGGCCTATGGCACCATGGTCTTCGTCGCCGAGGCGGCGGCGGCCGAGACCGGTATCGATGCCGAGATCATCGATCTGCGCACGCTCCTGCCCTACGACCTCGACACGATCGTGGCCTCGGTCGAGAAGACGGGGCGCTGCGTCGTCGTTCACGAGGCGACGCTGACCTCGGGCTTCGGCGCAGAGCTGAGCGCGCTCGTGCAGGAAAACTGCTTCTACCATCTCGAGGCGCCGATCGTGCGCGTCACCGGCTGGGACACGCCCTATCCGCACGCCCAGGAATGGGACTATTTCCCCGGGCCGGCCCGCATCGGCCGCGCGCTCAAGGCCGTGATGGAGGCCTGAGATGGGAACCCGCATCATCAAGCTTCCCGACGTCGGCGAGGGCGTGGCCGAGGCCGAGATCGTCGAATGGCACGTCGAGGTCGGCCAGTCGGTGCTGGAGGACCAGCTTTTGGCGGCCGTGATGACCGACAAGGCGACGGTCGAGATCCCGTCGCCGGTCGCCGGCACCGTGGTGGCGCTGGGCGCCGAGGTTGGCAGCGTCCTGGCAGTCGGCGCTGAGCTTGTTCGGCTGGAAGTCGCAGGCGAAGGCAATGAGGAAGTGGCGGCAGCGCCACGGGAAGCGGCGGCGGCACAGGCGCCGGTCGAAAAACCGGCCGCTCCGATGCCAACGCCGGCGCCCCAACCCGCCGCCGTACCGTCCGCGCCTCCGCCACCGGTCACGCGTGCGCCGATCGGACCACCGCGGGCGCCCGGTGAGAAGCCGATCGCTTCGCCCGCCGTGCGGCGGCGCGCCCGCGAGGCCGGTGTCGATCTGCGCCAGGTGCGCGGCACGGGGCCGGCTGGCCGCATCGGCCACGATGACCTCGATGCTTTCCTGCGCGGCGCGCCCAGGGCCGGGATATCGGCCGCCCGGGCCGCCAATACCGAGGTCGAGACCGTCAAGATCATCGGCCTGCGCCGGCGCATCGCCCAGAAGATGGCGGAGTCCAAGCGCCGGGTCGCTCATTTCTCCTATGTCGAGGAAGTCGACGTCACCGCGCTCGAGGAATTGCGCGCGACCCTGAATGCCGAGAATCGCCAGGATCGCCCGCGCCTCACGCTGATGCCGTTCCTGATGAAGGCCTTGGTCAAGGCGGTTGCCGACTTCCCCGAGATGAACGCGCTCTATGACGACGAGGCGGAGACTCTCGAACGGCATGGCGGCGTCCATATCGGCATCGCCACGCAGACGCCCGCGGGCCTCATGGTACCAGTCGTCCGCCACTGCGAGACGCTCAGCCTGTGGGATTGCGCCGCCGAGGTGCAGCGCCTGGCGGAGGCGGCGCGCGAGGGCAGGGCGACCCGCGCCGAGCTCTCCGGCTCGACCATCACGATCACCAGCCTGGGCGCCCTGGGCGGCATCGTCACCACGCCGGTGATCAATCGGCCGGAGGTCGCCATCATCGGCCCCAACAAGCAGGTCGTGCGTCCGGTCTGGCAGGGCGAGCAGTTCGTGCCGCGCACCATGATGAACCTGTCGTCCTCCTTCGATCACCGCGTCATCGACGGTTATGTTGCTGCGCGCTTCGTCCAGCGCATAAAAGGCCTGCTCGAAGCGCCGGCGACAATTTTCATAGAGGCGTGAGATGGCCGAGATCGCTGCCAAGGTGCTGGTCGTGGGCGGTGGGCCCGGCGGCTATGTCTCAGCCATACGGGCCGACCAGCTCGGCCTCGATGTCGTGCTGGTGGAGCAGGGCGGTCTCGATGGCGGGCTGGGCGGCACCTGCCTCAATGTCGGCTGCATTCCGTCGAAGGCGCTCATCCATGCAGCCGACGCTTACGCGCGCGCGGCCGAGCAGGCCAAGTCCGCGCCGTTCGGATTGCGCGTCGAGCATCCGACCATCGACTTCGCGCGCACGATCGAATGGAAGAACGGCATTGTCGGCCGTCTCACCAGCGGCGTCGGCGCGCTGCTGAAACGACACCGGGTCAAGATCCTGCAGGGACGCGCCGTGATGGTCGACGGCAAGACCTGCCGGGTCGAGACCGACACCGGCCCCCAGGCTGTCAGCGCCGAGCACGTCGTGCTGGCGACCGGTTCGGTGCCGGCGACGCTGCCGGCACTGCCGTTCGGCGGTCGCGTCATCTCTTCGACCGAAGCGCTGTCGCTGTCCGCGATTCCCGAACGCCTCGCCGTGGTCGGCGCCGGCTATATCGGCCTCGAGCTCGGGACCGCGTTCGCCAAGCTCGGCGCCAAGGTCACGGTGATCGAGGCCGCCGACCGCATTCTGCCCTCCTATGACGAGGAGCTTGTCCGTCCGGTCGCCCGTCACCTGAGGACGTTGGGCGTCGAGGTCCTGACGCGTGCCCGGGCCGTCGGCCTGTCAGACGCGGGCGATGCATTGCGGATCGAGCAGGAGGGCGCGGCGGCGCGCAGCATCCCGGCCGACAAGATTCTTGTCGCCGCCGGACGGCGGGCCAGGACTACGGGATTCGGCCTGGAACGTCTCGATCTCAACATGAATGGCCCCTTCGTGCAGATCGACGAGCGCTGCGCGACCTCGATGCGCAACGTCTGGGCGGTCGGCGATCTCACCGGCGAGCCCATGCTGGCCCACCGCGCCATGGCCCAGGGCGTGGTGGTCGCGGAATTGATCGCCGGCCATCGTCGGGTCTTCGATGGCACAGTGATTCCGGCCGTCTGTTTCACCGATCCGGAGATCGTCACTGTTGGACTCTCGCCCGACGAGGCGCGCAAGGCCGGCCACGGGGTGCATACCGCCCTGTTCCCGTTCCAGGCCAACGGCCGCGCCCTGACCTTGGGTGCGGAGGACGGCTTCGTGCGCGTGACCGCGCGCGCCGACAATCACCTGCTTCTGGGCATCGCCGCGGTCGGCACGGGCGTGTCGGAACTCTCTACCGCCTTTGGCCTCGCGCTGGAGATGGGGGCGAGGCTGGAGGATATCGGCGGCACCATCCATGCTCACCCGACCCTGGGCGAGGCCTTCCATGAAGCGAGCCTGCGGGCGTTGGGCGAAGCCCTTCACATCTAGCTTCTGAGAACGGCCTTCACTTTCTCAGGCGTCAGCGGCATGTCGCGCACGCGCAGCGCCACGGCATTGGTCACGGCGTTCGCCAAGGCCGCAGCGGCAGGTCCCTGGGCCGCTTCGCCGGTGCCCAAGAAGGGCTGGCCCGGACGATCGATGACGTGGACCTCGACGGTCGCCGGAACGGCATCGAAGCGGACGATCGGATAGGCGCTCCAGTCGAAGCTGCTGCGGTGCGTCGCGTCGAAGGCGACGGCTTCATGGATCGTCCAGCTCAACGACTGGACGATCCCACCCTCGATCTGGTTGCGGATGCCATCGGGGTTGACGGCTTCGCCGCTGTCGACGGCCGCCACGACGCGAGAGATCTTTATGTCGCCGCTGGCACGGTCGACGGCGACTTCCATCGCCACCGCACAATAGGCGGCGAGGTTCTTGTAGCGGGCGAAAGCAAAGCCGCAGCCCCGGCCGTCACCGCCTTTGCCGCGTGACGCCCAGCCGAAGCGATCGGCCGCGGTCTGCATGATCTCGCGGGCCCGCGCATCCGTCATATGAGCGAGACGGAAGGCGAGGGGATCGGCGCCGGCGGACTTGGCCAGCTCGTCCATGAAGCATTCGATGGCGAAGACGTTCATGTGCGCGCCCAGCCCGCGCAGCGCCGACACGCGCACCGGCGCCTGCTCGATGAAGTGATAGATCCCTTTGGCATTGGGTAGCGCATAGAGCGGATTGCCGTTGCGATGGCCGCCGCCCTCCGGCATCGGGATCGGCTTGGGGATCTGGCGCGGGAAGGGCGGATCGACCTCGGCGCCAGCCAGCAGGCCGCCAGCCGTGGCGGGCCGGCCATTATGCGCATTGCTCCAGACATCGTGACGCCAGCCGGCGATGCGGTCGTCGGCCAGCGTGGCCTCCAGCTCGACGACCATCGCCGAGCCCAGCGGCTCCCAGCCATGTTCCTGCTCACGCATCCATTGCAGGCGCACCGGACGGCCCGGGACGGCGCGGGCGGCGAGGGCTGCGTCGGCGGCGACATCATCGGCGCCATTGTGGCCATAACAGCCCGAGCCCTCGGTGTGAATGCAGCGCACCTTGCCTGCCGGCAGGCGCAGCAGCTCGGCCAAGGACTTGCGCAGCGGGTAGACGCCTTGGCTGTGCGTCCACACGGTGACGCCGTCATTCTCCCAGAGCGCCACGGCACAGGATGGCCCGATCGAGCCGTGCATCAGGCAAGGCCGGCTGTAGCGCGCCTTGACCACCTTGCCATCCGTCGGCGCCGGTGGCCCGGGATAGTCGAAGATCGGCACTTCCTGCGAAGGCAAGCGACGGATCGCCTCGCGCATGTCTTCTGCCGGCAGCTTGGTGCCCGGCCGATCCCAGCCGGCCGACTGCAGGCGTTGCAACGCCTTGATGGCTTGCCACTCCTGCGTCGCCAGCACGGCGGTGAAGCCGCCCTCGCGCACCACCTGGACGACTCCTGGCATCCTGGCGACGGCGTCGAAATCGGTGGGCCTGAGCCGCGTGCCTTCGCTGGGACCCCGCACGACGCGGGCATGCAGCATGCCGGGCAGCCGCATGTCCTGCACATAGGCAACGCCGCCCGTGACCTTGGCCGGAATATCGACGCGGGGCAGGTTCGTGCCGATCAGACGCACGCCCTTCTCGCGCCGCGCCACGTCCGGTTTGGCCTCGACATGGAGCGACAGCAACGTGGCCAGTTCGCCGTAGCCCAGGCTGTCGCCATTCGGCGCATGGGCGGCGCCGTCATGCAACTCGACTTCCTCGACGGCGACCAGCCAGCGCCACGCCGCTGCCTCGGTCAGCAGGGCGCGCACGTTGGCGGCGGCATTGAGGATGGCCGTGCCGCTGTCCTGCATCGAGTGACTGCCCGCCGTGACGCCTTCATCGGGCGTGTGCGCGGTATCGGCGGTTACAAGCTCGATGCTGGTCGGCAGGACGGCAAGCTCGTCAGCCGCAACCTGAATCAGCGCCGTCCTCAGCCCCTGGCCAAGTTCCGCCTTGCCCGTGAACACCGTGATGTGCCCCTCAGCGTCGATGCGGATCCAGGAGTCGAGCAAGGGGAACTTGTCGAGGTCGCCGGGCAGGGTGGGCCTCTTCTCCATGACCTGGCCCATCGCCCGGCGCGACAGGGAGAAGGCTACGACCAGCGCACCCTGGCCGAGCAGCCGGCGTCGCGTGAGGGCGCTCACAGCGCATCCTCCGCGCCGTTGCGCACGCCGCCGCCCATGGCGGTGGCCGCGCGCCGCACCGCGCGCAGGATGCGCATATGGGTGCCGCAACGGCAGAGATTGGGCGCCATATGGGCGCGCAGCTCGGCTTCGGTCGGCCGGATGTTGCGTTCCAGCAGCGCCTGCGCGCGCATGATCATGCCGGCGATGCAGTAGCCGCACTGGGCCGCCTGCTCGGCCTCGAACGCTGCCGGCAGCGCACCGGGCTTTTCCCGGGTGCCGAGGCTTTCGATGGTGCGCACCTTGCGCTCGGCCAGGGCCGCGATCGGCAACAGGCAGGAGAAGGCGGGCTTGTCATCGACCAGCACGGTGCAGGCGCCGCATTGGCCCAGCCCGCAGCCGAACTTGGCGCCGTTGAGAGCGAGATCGTTGCGCAGGGCGTAGAGCAGCGGTGTATCGGGAGTGGCGTCGACCTGGTGGGACACGCCGTTGACGGTAAGGGTGATCATTCGCTGCCTCCCTTGCGCACCTGCGCCACGGCCCCCGGGACGTCGGGCCAGGGCGGCTTGTCGGTGTATCTCGCGCGCAGATACGCGGTGATGTCGGCAAGCTGCCGGTCGCTGAAACTGTCACCGTAGGCCGGCATGGTCGGACCGGACCGGCCGGCCGGCGGCGCCAGGCCGTGCATGATGATCTGGATCGTGTCGTTGGGCGTGTCTTCGTGCAAGGGCGTTCCCCAGGCAAGCGACGGCCGCCCTTCCTGCATCATCGGCGCGCCCGCCGCGTGGCAGGTAGCGCAGGCGCCGGCAAAGAGGGCGGCCGCCTCGGGATGAGCGGCATCCGTGACGTTGCCCTTGTCTGCCGGCGGCGACCCTTGCGCGGCTGGGGCGTGCGCCATCAGTGAGGCGAAATAGACGGCGATCGCACGGACATCGTCCTCCGAGGCCTGCGCCAGCCCGCGCGTGACGCTGCCCATCGGGCCGGCCGCGGCGGCATGGGTCGCGCTGAGGCCGGTGCGCAAGTAGGCGAAGAGGGCGTCGGTGGTCCACGGCCGCACCGCGGGTGAACTGGTATTGAGCGGCGGCGCGTACCAGCCCTCCGTCCAGGCGCCGTCGTAGGCGTGGTCGCTCCTCTCGGCGCCGAGCTCGTTGCGCGGGGTGTGACATCCGCCGCAATGCGCCAGTCCCTCGGCCAGTGCGCGGCCGCGATTCCACTCAGCCGACTGGCCTGGATCATCGACGAGGGGACCCTTGTGAAGAAAGAGCAGGTTCCAGCCCGCCAGCAGTGGCCGGAAACCGAAAGGCTCTTTCAGTCGATTGACCGGCGCCCGCGCTTGCACAGCCGGCCGCGTCATGAGGAAGGCGTACAGCGCGTCGATGTCGGGATCGCTGGCGTGGGTGAAATGATCGTAGGGGAAGGCGGGATAGAGAAGATCGCCGTTTCGCGCCACGCCTTCGCGCAACGCGCGCACGAACGCTTTGCGCGACCAGCGGCCGATGCCCGTCTCGGGGTCGGATGTGATGTTGGTCGTGAACACCGTGCCGAACGGTGTCTCCAAGGGCCGTCCGCCGGCGAACGGTCGGCCGCCCTGGGCCGTATGGCAACCGGCGCAATTTCCGAGATGTGCGAGCTTTTCCCCTTGGGCGACGATGGCCGGGTCGAAAGTGGCTGAAGGATTGGCGAGCGCCGGCCACGCCGGCTGCCAACTCACGGCGAAGGCCGCCAATAGGACTGCCGCAAGCCCTATGGCGCTTCCCAGCAGGAGCGTCCTTTTGGTCAAATCAGGGTTCCGTCGACGTCGCGGAATGACAATAACGCTTTTGTCGGGATCGAGTTTCGCAGATCTGGTTGGGGGCGTGCTTCCTCGCGCAGGTGTGAAGCGCAGCCTTCAGATGGAAACGCCGTCCCAGTCCGGCGGCGGGGTGGCGCGATAGCGCTGGCATCTCTTCACCATGAGCTCCGCCGCCTTGTCCTCGCCGCGCAAGCGCAGCGACGCCTCGAAGCGCTCCTGCGCGGTCGTCCAGTCGCCGGCGAGATAGGCGTCGAGTCCGGCCTCATAGGTGGCGATCGCCTCGTCGAGCGCCGGCGTCCACACCGCCGCGCGATGCTCAAGGACCTCGAAGACGTTGGTCGGCCGCGTCTGGCCGCGCACGCGGACGACGTCGATCCGCCGCATCTTGGGCGTTCCGGCCAGTCGCCGGCGCGTCTCGGCGCAGATCAGGATGTCGGCGCCGTAGAGCTTGGTCATGCTCTCGATCCGCGAGGCAAGGTTCACCGGGTCGCCGATGACGGTGAAGTCCATGCGCTTGGGCGAGCCGATATTGCCGGCGATGACGGTTCCCGTGGCGATGCCGACGCCGATGCGGATGATGCCGCCGCCGGCCGCCGCGCGCCTTGTGTTGAGCAGCTCCAGCACCTGCAGCATGTCGCACGCCGCCTGGACGCTGTTCTGGGCGTCGGTCTCCGCAGCGAAGGGCAGGCCGAACACCGCCATGATGGCGTCGCCGACATATTTGTCGATAACGCCCGAGCGGTTGGTCAGGACATCTTCCATGTAGGAGAAGTATTCGTTCAGCATCGACACGGTGCCGGCGGCGCCCAGCTGTTCGGACAACGTCGTGAAGCCACGGATATCGGAGAACAGCGTCGTCGCGGTCTGCGCCGTGCCGCCCAGCGCCTCGCCGGAATCCTGCATCAGCCGGTCGATGACCTCGTTCGACAAATAGCGCGACATGGTGCGGCGCAGTTCCCGCTCGCCCTCGAGATTCTCGATCACCAGCATGAATCCCTGCGCGTTTTGCTTCGAATCGAGCAGCGGCAGCAGCGAGATATTGGCCGAAACCCACTCGCCCAGGCTCTCGATGTAGAATTCGCTGTTCGGCAGCTGCTTCTCGGCCCGGCCGTTGGCGACCTCGTCGATCGCCTCCAGGATCCAGGCGTTCATCTCGCCGAACACCTTCATCAGCGGCTGGCCGAGCAGCTCGCCCTCGCTGCGGCGGAGCGTAGCGAGCGCCGCCTGATTGGCGAAGGTGACCTCGCCGCGCATGTCGATGGTGAGCACGCCGTTGGTCAGGCTGCGCAGCATGCTCTCATTGTGCGACTTCATCCGCAGCACCTGGTCGAACAGCGCGGTGTAGTCGAGCGTCACGCCCATCTGCGAAGCGAGCGACCTCAGGTGGCTCTCGTCGGCCGTGTCGAAAGAGCCGTGCTGTTTGTTGACGACCTGCAGCACGCCCAGCCGCTGGCCGTCGGCCGAGAAGATCGGCGCGCACAGGATGTTGCGCGTGCGATAGCCGATCTGCCAGTCGATCGAGGGATCGAAGCGTGGGTCCTGGTAGGCGAGCGGGATGTTGGTCAGCTCGCCGGTCCGGAAAGTGGCGCCGGCGATGCCATCGTGCGCGCCGATTCGCAATTCGCGCTCACCCAGTCCCTCCGAGAGCGCTGTGTAGAGCTCGTCCATCGTCGGGTCGTAGAGCAGGATCCAGCCGCGGTCGGCGGCCAGGATTTCCAACGCGATCGCCAGGATGCGCGAGAGGATTGCCGCTTTTGCCGGCGCGTCGTCGCCCACCGACGCGAGCGCAGGCCGCGGCACCACACGGACTCCCTGGGCAAGCCAGGGCAGGAGGCCCGCGGTGACGGCAAGCTCGGCGATGTAGGCGCCGACGCCAGCCGCCAGCACGAGGTCGTCCTCATCGAACGGCCCCGAGCGCTTGTCGACGAGTGTCAGGACGCCGACGATCTCGCCGTCCTGGCGCGTCAAGGCCGCGCAGGCAAGGTTCGAGGAAGCGCGGGCTCGGCCATCGGCGGCGACCTCGGCCGCGAGCCGCCCGGAGCGATCGCCGGCCTCGCTGCCGTTGCCGAGCGGCATCAGCGCTCCGGAAGCGGATTTGAGCAGGATACGGGACGCTCCGGCCTGGATGGCCTCGACCAGCCCGGCCGCCAGCACGGCAATGATTGCGCGCGGCGGCTCGCCGGCAGCAGCGGCATGGTCGAGCGCGAAGACCGGGGCAAGACGGTGGAAGGCTTGTGACAGGGCGGCGTTGTCGTTGTCACCGGCGGGTGCCAGATC
>Ga0193743_1001792_pt1 | contig 15647 bp, 8 predicted proteins | sample L2c2metaG_FD_143038 | JGI IMG/M metagenome (GOLD analysis project Ga0193743, IMG submission 143038) | Soil microbial communities from a riparian zone of the East river system, Colorado, United States - L2c2 | ecosystem: Environmental > Terrestrial > Soil > Riparian zone | place: USA: East River...
AAAAGCACGATCAGACCTGTAACAAGTCGTACACCGGAGAACTTACTCTTCAAGGATCGGGGGACAACAATGACGCAATCCATCATCTGCCTGCCTCCTGAATACTTTGCTTTCGTATCCATCGACAACGCATGACGTGACATATTTCTAAGTGCACGAAATGCTGGAAATATCGATATCGTTATCGGTAACGGATACAGAGACCCTAAGCCCGAAGATGACTGGATGTCAACAGTTTTTAATATTCAGTCGCGGTTTTTTTACGTCTCTGCAAACCGTTGCTTCTCATCGCCGCAAAGTGATGTCGGTACTCTTTCGCGTTTGGAAGTCCTTGCGAGCCGCCCGGTTGCGACGCTGACAGACTGCCGCAAATGTTGCCCGCGATCAAACATTCATTCCAGTCCGCACCGTGCAGAAAGGCATGTAGAAAGCCACCATCGAATGCATCGCCAGCCCCGGTGGCATCGACAATAGCGATCGGCAATGCAGGCTGACGATACAACTTGCCTTCCGCAATCAACATTGCGCCGCGCTTGCCCAGCTTTACCACAGGTACCCTCACCCAATCTTTAAGCCGCTCGAGTGCGCGCAGCGCGTCGCTTGCACCTGTAATTGCTTTGGCCTCGTTCTCGTTAGGAAAGATGAATTCACAGTACTTTACGATCGAGTGCAATTGCGCTGGTGACAGGTCAGGGTTCCATCCGAAATCCGCCGAAACCGTGATGCCGTCCTCGCGCAGTTCCTTCATTACCGGAATCCAGCGTCTCGGGTGTCTGAGTGCGCAGGCGAAATGAACATGACGCGCTTTGTGCAGCTTATCGAGCACAGGCTTGTGCGTCAGCAAGTCCTCCAGTCGCTGATTGATTGGTTCGTGTGTCACCATCAAGCGATTTGATTGATACGCCACTGAGACCGTAAGCGCTGTCGCCTGGTCTCGACGTATCTCACACGCCGTCACGTCGAGCCCCTCTTTTAGGATCTCACCCCATGTCGGTAGAGCCTCAGCGTCCGCGCCCACACGCGTGATGATGCCTGTCCCGCTGCCTAAACGGCTTGCAGCAATCGCCGCCGTCGCCAGGCCTCCCCCCGGTGCGATCAGGAAGCTTTCGGTCTTCACCTCTTCACCAAACCGTGGTTGGTTACGCAGTCCGTAGAAGATCATGTCGGAGAAGAACTCTCCGAAGACCACTAGGTCAAACTGTCGGGTGTTGGCCCGTCTCCCCTTTGTCATCCTAATCTCCTACGTGAAAGCTCCGCTTTTCCTATTCGTCATCGTCACCCTTTCATCTGGCGCGTTGAATCGCGGGGAACGATCTTAGGCGACAGTAGAACACTGCGCCGCACCTCTGGTCCCTTTTCACTAATGAGCTTCAGTACCATCCTTGCTGCACGACGCCCGATCTCTTCGGCTGCCAAGTCTATACTGCTCAATGAAAGCTGCATCTCGCAAATGTCCATCACATTGCCACAGCCAATTACTTGCAGGTTGCGAGGAATCTCTATGCCATCGGCCAGTACGGCATCACGAGCGCCTGCAGCCTGCAAGTCCGTATAGGCCACTACCCCGTCAGGGCGAATCTTGCCTGCTAGCAGGCGCTTCATCACAGCAAAACCGAAACGATAGTCTCCTTCACCCGGCTGCATCTCTACAATGCATTCCTGCCGCACGGCAACTTCAGCATCATGGAGTGCTTGCAGAAAACCTGCGAAACGCTGATCGGCCACTGCCGTCCTCGGTCCTCTCAGGTACGCAATGCGTCGACATCGTCGCTCTAACAGATATTTTGCCGCGAGTTCTCCGACCTCCGGCTCGCGGAGACTAATACTCACACCCACCGAACGTGGAGGAGGAGTCCCCGCATAGATCACCGGCACAGACGTTGTCTCCAGTATCTGGGGTACATCCGCGGCATCGCTCCTCGGGCAGATAATCAGGGCATCCACCTGTCGGGACAGATGCAATTCAGTCTCGCGTTCTTCCACCTCGACGTCGCCATCAGCCGAAGAAACCACCAGGCTGTAGCCCGCTGGCCGAAAGATCTCATTGATACCTCGCACCATCTCGGCTACCGTAGGACTAGCGAGCGTTGGCACTACCATCCCTACGCTATATGTCTGCCCTGTTCTCAATCCGCGTGCAGAGATATTAGGCCGATAGTTCAGCTCCTTCATTCTCTTCAGCACACGCGCCTTGGTCTCGGCGCTCACATCGGTCTGCCCGCGCAGAACCTTTGAGATCGTCATCTTCGAGAGGTTGAGATCGTCCGCAATGTCTTGCAGCCGGATTGCCATCGTGCTCCTCGCAGCTTGTTTATACCCGGCTGTCTTGCGCGCTTCTCCAAAACCAAGATCGGAGAACCACTTGTTTCAGTAGCCACCTTATGTGCTTAGAGTCTCTCCTAAAAGGCAGATCTTTAAAGGTGGTCAGATACTCAGCTTCACGCCGCAAATTACCATCGTGTCCGCTAAATTCCAAAATTATACCGTCCACTACTATTGCGACATCGCCAACCCTCGTGGTGTCACATGTTAGGACCACAAGCCGATTCAAAAAGGCTTAGTGAATATGCATAGAAAGAATTTGTGTATTACTGACACCACCGTGTACGAATCCGCTACTTAAAAGCACTTCAAAATTGCGTAGATGGCCTGACGAATCAGTAGCGGCCTCCATCACGGGTCTCCAGAGTTGTTCATGCGCAAGGAAGTTCACCGCTCCATAGGTGGTTCCCATCGAAGTACCTTCAATTACCAATACATGCCCTTGTCCTTGTGAGTTATCGACCAGAGCAATGTGCGTGATGGCCTTTTGAACTTCCTGTTTGCGTCGATCATAGTAATAGTGGGCCGGCTCTCCATTCTTGGGAGCCTTATTGTCGATGACATAGACATCACTCTTAAAGTCCCAGTGGGAAACAAAGTCCATCTTGGCCTGATACAGCGTTACCCATGGGTTGAAGGTTTCAGAGCCAATAAGGACAAGGTTGTTGTCGTGCGTATCCGCAATGGCGACATCGCGCGCGTAACGAATCTCCATATTGTGCTCAAGCTGAGGCATGCCCATGTATTCGGGTACGCGAACCAGTTCGGACACAAGCCGGAGATCTGCCATCGGCGTGACAGAACGCGTGCTGAGCGGAACGTCGAGGTTCGATGGCGGACGACTCACACTGACGCTCTGCTGGTAGCTCTGGCTGGCGTAGTCCTCAAGCGAGACCTTTCGTTGTTCCCAGGCTATGTAAGCGTCCAGACTGGCGTCGCCCGGCACAAGAATCGTCTTTCTATCAGGGGTGAAAAGAGCACGCCACAGAAGCTGTGGACCCTTCGCCGCCACAGCAGGTTGAGATGGCCGCAGCCAAAAGTAAACGACAAGTGGAAGAAGGATGGCGAGGGCACTACACAGGGCGACCAAGATAATGGCGGCTAATGGCCATCCTGCTCGTTGAAGCTCTATGGAAGGCAAGGGTGCGCTTAGTCCTGGATTAGGTCGTACCGGTTCCGAAACGTACGATTCCGCACTTTCGAAGTGAGCGACGTAGCCACCTTTGGGTACAGTGACGCGCAGGCGCTCGTTCCGCCCTTCATCGCTGTAGTACTGCTCGAGTCTTTGTCGGAGATGTCGTGCCGTACCGCGAACAATCGTATCCTCACCGGAGTTGTAGCCGGGGGACCGCTTAAAAACCTGAATACCGATCTGCTGCTCGGTAAGGTTGTCGAAATTACCAGCGAGTGAGTTTTCAGCAATGTACTCGAGCAGGGAGCAGAGTCGAGGGGTCTTGCTGAAGGTGCGACTGGCGAGAATGCGCCTCATCGCTTCGGGTTCGCCCATAATTGGACTCTCGACTACAGAGCTGGTTTCCATCTGACTATCCTCATTCTTTTATTCAACTCTGGCACAAACAACGCAAGGGTAGACAAAAATCGTCTACCCAGCTAACTTAGGCTAAGAATGCTAACCCTTTCCCTATCAGCGAATTTCACCGTGTCACGCACCGTGAAACTCCTCGATTCCCGTTACACCTGTAGACCCTAATCCTTACATTCCCTCTGTTTGAAAAAAAACGTATCAGGCATATCCGTGCCTGACCACCTTTGTTGTTGTCGACGGCCAGTCTCTCGCTGCCGCCGCAACGCACACGACATTGCTGCAGGCAAAGAAAACAGGTACAGCACTTGAATAGACGAAGATTTATTGGACTAAGCTCATCGATCGCCCTTACCGGGGTACGCCAGCGTAGGGCCGAAGCGCGCTCTGCGACCCCAGGCGATCAGCGCCCCAACTTTCTTTTCATCATCGCGGACGATCTGATGTTCCGCACAATCAACTCCATCAACAACCCTGAAGTTCACACGCCGAATCTGGACAAGCTGGTCCGATCAGGATGCCACTTCACGCATTGCTTCCACCAGGGAGGATGGACAGGTGCCATCTGCGTCCCCAGCAGGACCATGCTGAACACTGGGTTGTCGACTTTCCGAGCCCACCGCAAGGACTCAGAGAACCAGGCAGTAGATATACCGGTATGGGGGCAGACGCTACGTGAAGCCGGGTACAACACCTTTATCACCGGTAAGTGGCACCTGGATGCGGTAAGTCTGCAGCGATCGTTCAGCGAGATGGGGCCGGTAGCTCCCGGCTACCTACCGTCAACGCCAGACATGTACAACCGACCTGCGCCGGGCAACAACTGGCAGCCGACAAACAAGGCCCTCTTCGGACACTGGCTGAAGAAAGGGTTGTGGTTAAACCGGCGTGGCGACGAGACGATTCAGCACTCAAGCGAACTATATGCCGATGCTGCGATCGAACACCTGACCCGAGCCGTGCCCAGGAAAACGAACCCTTTCTTTATGTACGTAGCGTTCAACGCTCCCCACGATCCCAGGCAGGCGCCACAGGAGTATCTCGACCTCTATCCAATAGATAAGATCGCCATTCCTCCGAACTACCTGCCGGAGCATCCATTCGACCAGGGTGAACACAAAACCCGCGACGAGCTGCTGGCGCCCTTTCCCCGTACCGAGTACGACGTTCGCGTCCATCGCCGCGAATACTACGCAATCATCACCCATATGGACGCGCAGATCGGCCGGATCCTCGACGCGTTGAAGGCGTCAGGGAAAGCCGACAACACCTATGTGATCGTAACTGCCGACCACGGACTCGCAGTCGGTGAGCACGGGTTGATGGGTAAGCAGAACCAGTATGAATGCTCGATGAGGATGCCACTCATCATGGCTGGTCCGGGCATCAGGGCCGGCAAACGCGTGGACGAGATGGTGTATCAGCACTCGATGTATGCCACGACGTGCGATCTGGCTGGAGTGGAGATTCCAAAGCATGTCGAGTTCCCTTCCCTTCGGCCCATGCTTCGCTCCGATACCCCACAACCTATTAACGACGCGATGTTCGGATGGCTTACCACGTTGCAGCGCTCAATCCGAACAAAGCGGCACAAGCTGATCTTTTACGCACCCATAAACCGTTACCAGGTCTTCGACCTCGAGAAGGATCCATGGGAGATACACGACCTCGTTGACGATCCCGCATACGCTGCAGTGAAACAAGAACTCATTCAAAAACTCAAAGAGAAGCAGAAGGAGCTGGGCGACACGATGGACATCGATCACCCCGCCAGGCCACCCGCGGTCACCGCTTAGGGGGGCCCTGCAACCACATAGATTTGGCACCAAAACGACTTTGGAGGAACGGCGCAGCCGTTGAACGACATATGAATCGTCTATATAAGGGACTCGCTTTTGTCTTATTTTTGTTTTCCGCTCGGCCTGTTCTGCTATCGCAAGCGGCGACTGGAGAACTTAGCATCACGATTACCGATTCGTCGAGCGCAGTGGTAAAAGACGCAGAGGTCACTATCAGCGGAACCGACACCGGAGCCGTTGTACGCGTGCTGAAGTCGAACGATAGTGGCATCGCAGTGGTTCCGCTGCTGCAACCAGGGCGTTACAACGCGCATATCGTAGCGCCTGGCTTCAAAACTTTCGACCGTAATGGCATCACTGTGTCTGTTGGTTCGGTCATCTCGCTCGACGTTGCGCTTGAGCTTGGGGAAGCATCGCAAGTCGTCACGGTTACAGGCGAAGCATCGTTAATTGAAGACAAGTCAGAGACCATTGCGCAGGTGGTGAGCGGCAAGCAGGTGACCGATCTTCCTCTGAATGGACGCAACTACCTTGATGCCGCAAACTATGTTCCTGGTGCGATACCCACGTCTTCGGGTCGCGATAACTCCTTTTCAGCCTACGGCAATACAGGCCTGCAAAATGCTTTTCTGCTGGACGGCGCACGCAACGTAAACTATCTCCGCGGTCTGGACAATCAGTCTCGCGACATGGTGCGGCCTCCACTCGATGCATTGCGCGAATTCACCGTACAAACAAGTAATTTTTCCGCCGAATACGGTGCCGCAGCCGGCGGTGTTGTCAATGCAATCACTAAAAGCGGAACGAACCAGTTTCATGGATCGGCGTACGACTTCGTGCGCAACGACGATCTGGACGCACAGAACTACTTTGCCAGCTCGAAGCCCCTGCTGGTTCGTAATCAATACGGTGGCTCGTTGGGAGGACCGATCGTCCGGGACAGGGCCTTCTTCTTCGCCGCTTACGAAGGTGTCCACCAGCGCGATGAATCACCTTTGACAGCGACCGTACCAACCGCACTTGAGCGAGCGGGTGATTTTTCGCAGACGCATAATTCCGCGGGCGCCGTCGTGTCCATCTACGATCCAGCGACAACCACGGGCAGCGGCTCCAGCGCGACGCGAACGCAGTTTACAGGCAACATCATTCCGGCGAGCCGTTTGAACACCATCGGCAGTGCTCTGGCGCAGTACTATCCCTTGCCCAATGCGCCTTCGCTGGGTGCAAACATCTATAGGCGGAATGCCCCGGAGCGCATCGACAGCAAAAACGGCATCGCTCGCGGCGACATGCAGATCTCGCAGAAGGACTCGATCTTTGGCCGATACGCACAGACAAGTTCTGCGACCTCAAACGAGGCCGTGCTGCCGGCGCCCGCAGCCAATCCCGGTATCTCTACTGTGAGCTCTAAGGGCATTGGTGCGGGTTACACGCGAATCATCACCAACTCACTGATCAACGAGTTTCGCTTTTCATGGGCGACGATGGGCATCGTTTCCGTTGGCACCCTGGCGCGGAACGAGGTAATCCCGGGCTCGCTCGACTCGGCAGTAACATCGGGCACACCGACATTCAATGTGACGAACATCACAGGGCTTGGCAACCAGGCACCCTGCTGCGGCAACAGCCCGTTGGCAAAGACCTCGGGTGTCTTTGACTTCGCCGACAATGTATCGTGGTCTCGCGGCAAGCACCAGTACAAGGTGGGCGGCGAGTTTCTCTGGATACGTCCACGAACCTTCGCCACCTCCAATGGCCGCTCGACCATCGGGTTCTCCGGCGTCTTCACCCAAAACCCCAAAGCACGCGGATCCTCTGGCAGCGCGATTGCCGACCTTATATTAGGCGATGCCGATACTCTGACAACTGGCACAGTTGCTGAAAACGAGGAGCGAGGGATTGCCTACGGTTTTTACGCTGCCGATCAATGGCAGGTAACACCACAGCTGACGCTGAACTACGGCATTCGGTACGAGTATGGCTCCCCCTTTACGGAGACGCAGAACCGTATGGGCAACTTCATTCTCGATCCTGGTCCACTTTATGGTCAGATTGTGTTCTCGGGTGACTCTCGCCTTCCGCAAGGCCTGATCTATCCAGATAGAAACAACGTTGCTCCGCGCCTTGGTTTCGCCTACAGGGTTCCGGGCACCAAAGACATGACAGTACGCGGCTCTTACGGCATCTTTTACGCACAGGACGAGGGAACGGGCGTGACAAACAGGATGACAAGCAACCCGCCATTCTTCGGCTACGGCGCGACAACTCTGTCGAGCGATCAGCTCAATCCGGCAACAGGATTTGTACTCTCGTCTTCGGCATCCATCGCGCGCCCTTCACCAATCCCGGTATCTTCCTATGTCCTGGTGCCGACTGCAACCTCCACCCTGGTGAGCTGGCGCGAGCACTTTGAGACAGCATACGTACAGCAGTGGAGCCTGAGCATTCAGAAGCAGCTGCCATGGGAAGTGTTGTCCGAGATCAATTATGTGGGCAATCACGGTTCGCAGCTGTTGGGACTTGGGCAGGGCAATCAGCCAACGGTACTGAACTCGACGACTGTGAATTCCAGGCGTCCTTTGGCGCCATATACGATTGCACCCGTGAAGACGGTCGGCAACTGGAACTCAAGCCAGTACGAAGGCATCTCTGCAAAGTTTGAGAAACGTTTCGCCAATGGCTATTCGTTCCTTAACTCGTTGACTTACGGTCACGCATTCGATCTGCAGAATCCTGCTCTGGATCTGTGCGATACATGCGGCGGTGGAGACACGATTCAGGATAACTACAACGTCCGCGCAAACTACGCCTCCAGCGATAATGACGTTCGCTTTCGCTATGTCGTAACCGGAATTGCAGAACTACCGTTCGGCAAAGGCAAGCCGTTTCTGAATCAGAACGCAGTGGCCACTGCCATTGCCGGAGGGTGGGCTATATCACCGGTCTATCAATTTCAAACCGGACTGCCTTTCACTCCGACAATGAGTTACGACGCCGCGAACGCGGGAACCATCACTCGCCCGACTCAGCTTTGTGATGGAAATGTTGGCGGCGCCGGAACCAAACAGCAGTGGTTCAACACGGCGTGCTATGCCAATACAACGTCATACACATTCGGCAATGCCGGAAGAAATATCCTTCGAGCTCCCGGGAAGAACCAGCTCAATCTCAGCCTGCAACGAAACTTCCCTTTCCCCCTGCTACACGAAGGCAATGTGAACTTGCGTTTTGAAGGGTTCAATCTATTCAATCATCCGCAGTTTTACGCTCCTGGCAGCATCATCGGTAACTCACTTTATGGAGTCATCTCTTCAGCGTATTCACCCAGGCAATTGCAGATCGCTGCTCGCGTAACGTTTTAAAGCAGCGGCAGAAATCCGCATATACATAGGAGCTATCGCAAAGCCGGACCTCTGGAGTTAGCCCTGCGCGCAACCGTATATTCCGAGTCCAGCATGCGCTTGGCTTCGTTCAATGTGGTATTTCGCGGAATCTCGCGGAACCCCAAACGTTCCTCGCGAGTGTCCTTGGCAATTGTCTTGAAGAGCACAGCGCGGCCGGACACATGGACCTCCAGCGTCTCTGTCTTCCAGTCCGTCTCGCTCGCCCTCACGCGTTCCAGGTTGAACCAGCCGCCTTTATTAAGACGTCCCAGAAGACCGTATCCAAAATCGATATTGTCCACCAGGTGTCCGTCGAGACGCGCCAGTCTCTTCCAGCGGACATTCACATAAACCTTGCCCTGCATGGCGTGGAACACTCGTGCTTCAATCGTCGGCGGATGGAAGGCGGGATTGGGGCGAAAGCTCAGGCAGTAATTCTCTCCCTCCACGCCTTCGTACTCGTACAAAAATGCAACGGGCAATAGCTGCATGATGCGTTCAATACGCTCTTCGTCGTCCAGGTATTGCTCGCGCACCTTGCGCTGCTTACTCGGATTCGACAATAGCTCCTCCAGCCGGACCTCTTCCTCGTGGCGGCGCTGCGCGGTCAGAGGTGCACCGTCGACGGCAATCAACCTGTGGACCGGACCATTGCTCGTCTCCACTTGTTCCAGCGATAGAAGTTCACTCGCCGTCTTCTTGTGAATCATGTACTGCCAATATCCATGCTGCTCATGATCGTGCAACTCGTTGTAAACCGTATCCCGGATCAATTGATCCGGATCCATAGTCGCAGCGAAGGGTGCTCCTTTCACCACCTGCGCGGGAGCACTTTCCGCCCATGCGGCAACACTGGAAATTGCTGCGAGCAGATACACCACGATCGGACGAATTCTGCTGTCACGCATCTTCGGTCACCTCAAAGCAGGATTTTCTCTGGGCTTACGCAGCAAGTATGCATTCTTTTGCTTGAATATCTAGAAAAACGCATGTGAATTGCACAAGAATTAGGGCGCCAGAAAATACCCCTACTATCGGAGGTCCAGGCTCTCAATTTTTTCTATCGCCCACCCAAGCAACGCCGCATCCTCAGGAGATTGCTGCTGCATTCTGCGCAGCAATGGAATCGACTCACGATCCCCCTGCCATGCCAGCACCCGAATCAGCCGCGCTCTCACCTCCGCATTCGCCGGCCGCACGGCATCTCGAACGGCGGGTAGCACCGCGGGATCAGCCTTGATCAAGACCCACTCCGCCCGATTAGCCACCGTCCCATCGGTTGACCCTAAGGCCTGAATTGCCGGTTTCGGGTCCGCGGCGATGCGATCCCAAAGCTGATATCCCGCAACCAGGCCAGTCACTTTAGAATAGTCTTCCACCGGACGAAAAGCCTGGGCCGCAAGTTGATGCAAGGCTGCGCCACGCGCCAGCCGCTCCAATGCCTGAATCAGCTTCATCTGCTCGCGATAATCTTCGATGATTGGATCGATCTCCTGCTGGGTCAGCGTCGGCTTTCCTCTCTGCACATAACGCGTGTAGCTCTCTGCTGCCTTCTGTTCCTCTCTTTTCAATAGTTCGGGGATCTCTCTTGCAGCCACCTCCGGTTGATGACGTGCAAGCGCAAGTGCTGCCGCTCCCCGAACCGCTGGGGCATCGTCTGCCAGAAACGGTAGAAGCGCATCCGCGGATACATCTCCCGGACACCGGCTCAAAGCAAGCAATGTCTCCTTCAAAACTCCAGCGTCCTTATCCTGTAGAAGTGTGGTCAACGCGCCCGTAGCGGAAGCACCAGTAACGCCAAGCGCCCAAGCCGCATTCCTGCGCGCACTTGTCTCCTTCGCGGAGAGCGCACGCAGAAAGACCTCCGCAGAAGCCCGAGGCATACCGCGCACCAGCGCCACAGCGGCCGCACGCGAAACCTGATCCTCAGGATCGTGAAGCAGGCGTTCAAAAAGCGTCTGCGTCGGAAATCCATAGTAGAAAGAGAGCTCGCGGATCGCCGCTGTCCGTGCCGGAACAGCCCCCTCCGAAGCCGCCTTCGCCAGAAGACCCAGCTTTACCTCTACAGGGCGCCCGACCGCCTCCGCTCCTATGCGCGGATAGTCCACATTGATCGCATCGACACCTGCCGTAACCGCCGCTCGCATCGCCTCGAGGTCCATCTCATGGGGCGCCTCCGAGAAGTTCGCAATCACGAACTTACCTTCACGATGCGCCTTCTCCACCTGCTCCTTCGTGCACTCCGGCCCAACAGACGCAGTCAGATCACGGTTCGCTGCAGGGTAAAGAGTCCGAACATCATCCCACTCACCGCCAAAGATCACGCGCTGCAACATGCCCTCGCGCTCAAGCTCTGCAATCAGCTGCGGGCCTATTCCCTTCGTTTTGATGTCGAGGTAAAGCCCGATTCCCTGTTCGCGTGCAACTCTTAACGCCTCCTCAAAGCGCGGAATGCGCAAAGGTAGAAACCTCTCCCCCATCCAGCTTCCTGTATCCAGCAGTGCAAGCTCGTCATAAGAGGTGTACTCAACATTTCCCATGCCTCCCGTAAGCCGCTCGAGCATATCGTCATGGTTAAGTACAAGTGTTCCATCCAGAGTGCGCCGCACATCGACTTCAACGAGGTTGCAGCCCATGCGCGCCGCATACGCAAGCGACTCCAGAGTATTCTCCGGCAAATCGCGATTCGCAGTGCGATGACAGGAAAGCTGCACTTTGCCTCGTTGCAGAATCCCAGCATGGCCGGCAGAGTGCAGGCACGCCCATAGAAAGATCCACACAGGCCATCTCTTCATATCATTCACTCCTCCGCCATTGAGAGCCGCTAGAACAGATACTTCAAAGCAAGCTGAATAATGCGCGGATGCGGCCCACCCTGCTCGCCTGTAATCTGTCCAAAACCGGGGCTTGCTATGGCTGGCAATAAAGGATTCCCGTACCCCAGGCTGGTGTTGGGATTCGCGAACTGCGGCGTGTTTGTCAGATTGAAGAACTCCGTGCGGAAGAGAAAACTCCTGCTTTCCGCAATAGGAAAGCTCCGTTCAACCGCGAGATCGAGATTGTGTTGTCCTGGTCCGCGCACGATGCCAACGCCGCTGTTGCCGAAATCCTCATCGGCAATGCTCGTGCCATAAGCAACCTGCGGTGCCCGCATGAAGGCGCTGGCGTTGAGATACCGTCCATTCCCAACCACTCGCGAAAACAGAGACCCACTGGTCGTAATCTTCCCCTCAGGAGCCAGCTGCGCTCTCGTCTGACTCGCAAGCAGGCCATACACGTTCCCTGCATTGCCATCGAAGACGCTGAGAGCAGCGCCAGATTGAAACAATGCGATCCCAGAAACTCTCCAGTTTGTGAAGGCATAACGTGCTGCTGCAGGCGCGGATTCGAGCTTCGGCGTCGACCAGATGAAGTTCACGACCACGCGCTGTGCACGGTCGCTGTTCGCCAGTCCATAAGAAGAGTTCCGTATGTCGAGCTGGTTATTCGTCGGCAGTTGCAGCTCAAAGACATCCAGTCCACCCTCCCCATTGACCTCATCCAGATTCTTCGACCACGTATAGCTGCCCTGAAGCTGAAGGCTGCGCCCCATCCGCTTGACGATGCTTGCTTGCAGCGAATTGTAGTTCGCCACAAAAACAGAATCGGTAAACAAGGAGCCAGGGCTCACCCCCTGAATCGGCATCCGCGCAATAGTGTTGCTGGTCGAGTTCGTAATCTCCCCATTGATCGGGTTCTGCGGGCTGGCCAGCAGAGACTGGTCGAATTGAATCTGCCCCGGCCTGTTCACCGACTGCGTTCCCACATATCCCACCTGCAACAGATACCCACGGCCGGCCGCATACTGAACATTCAGGTTGTACTCATAGGTCTTGCCATCCTTCAGGTTCGTGTTGGTTCCCTGAATGAACGGCGTCCCATTCGGTACCAAGGGACTGAATACCGGGAAACTCAAGCTCAACGGTACTCGCGCAGCCGCAAACGGATCGCGCAGAGACGCATTTCCATTCGGCGGCCCGCCATTGAATACAGACATGGCAAACGGGACCTGTCCCAGCGTAGCCTCCGGAATATTCGCCGAGTGCTGGTCATAGTACACGCCGAACCCTCCGCGCAGGACCAGCTGTGGCCTCTTCGTCATCTGCCAGATCGCACCGATCCGTGGCGCCACATTGCCATAAGCCGTCCGATAGAATCCAGCGAACGAGTTTCTCGTCACGCCCTCAGGAACAGGCCCCTCAAAGTTCGAGGACACACGAAATCCCTGAAGAGTTCCCGCTGCCGGAATCGGACCTTTGATCGCAAGGCTCGGATCGAAGTTCGTCAGTCGTCCACCAGTCTCCGAGGGCGAGCCAAAGATCTCATACCGCAGACCCACATTCACCGTCAGCCTCGAAGTGACTTTGATGTCATCCTGGGCAAAACCCGCGAAGTTGGTCGACCGTTCATCGCGGCGGAAGATCCCGCCCCCCGCAATACTCAGGCCGATATTGCTCAACCCCAGAGGACTACCGTTCTCCGAGGCGCTCTGGCCAACAAGAAAGTCTGGAAGCCCCGCGATCATTAGGTTGCCGTCCACCTGCTGTGGCTGATCTTCATGTACCTGATGCCGCTTGAACTCAATTCCGAACCGCGCATTGTGACGGCCCTTCGTCCATGCAACCGTATCCTGCCAGATGAACGAGTTCGTCACCGACCAGTCCGTAGGCGTACCGCCATCGCCGATCTGAAACCCTCCCACCGTCAGCGCCGGCATGTTGAAGCTGGCGTCCGTCTCACCCGTCGGCGTGCCGATTCCAACATCCTGCGCCGAGATCGGGTTCGCCTGCGCCACCAGTCCGTCATAGCGCGAAAATCCGAATCTCGCGATGTTCACAAAGTTAGAACTGAAGACATGTGTATCCGCCAGTACAAACATCGTGTTGCGATTCAAAGCATCCGTCGGCCAGCCAGGAAGATTCTCTCCATTCGGCGCAAAAGGAAGCTGAGTCGTCGCTCGCGCGTAGAAGAACCTCCCCGTCAACGTATTCCTCTCATTCAACACATGGTCAAGATTCCCCGTAACCTGATCCTCGCGATAATGCGACGGCGGAGAAAACGTCGACAGCCCCAAAGGCAGCTGATCCGCAGGATCGGTCCCGCTGCTCGGCGGCAGCGCAACCTGCGGGCTCGGAATCGCATACTGCCCATTCGCAAGCTTAATATTCAGAATCGCCAACGCAACCGGATTGATATTCGAGCCATCGCACGCGACCTGCGTCCCGCCGGCCGCCGTCATGTATCCCAGCGAAGGCTGACCATTCGATCCCGGATGCCCCGCCGGACAAAACTGCGCTCCCAACGTCTTGGCCGAACGGTCCGAAGTCAACATCGGCAAGGTCGCCGTCTTCAGACTCCCCAGCCCATTCACCTGCGTCACTCCCTGGTAAGCAGCGAAGAAAAACGTACGATCCTTGCGGATCGGCCCTCCCACCGCTCCTCCAAATTCGTTCTGCTTCAGGTCCGCACGTGGCTGGCCGGCCAGCTTCGAAAAGAAATCGTTGGCATTCAACACATTGTTCCGCACAAACTCCCACAGGCTACCGTGAAAGTCATTCGTACCGCTCCTGCTTACCAGATCGACATTCGCGCCGGTACCACGCCCATACGCCGCATCGAAGTTCGCCGTCTGCACACGAAACTCCTGAATCGTATCCGGAGCCGGAATAACCGTTCCCACCTGAAAATTCTGCGCCGAAGCCGCCGAGTTCTCCTGCAGATTGTTGGCATCAATTCCATTGAACTGAATATTGTTCGCCGTCGGAGTAGCTCCATTCGAAGCCACATTCTGCGTCCCATTCCCCAGCACCGTCGCCGTCGGCAAGTCCGCAATAACTCCCGGTGACAATCCGAGAATCTGCGTGTAATTCCTGCTCGAGAGCGGCAGCGCGCGAATCGCCGTTGCATTGACCAGCTCTCCCAGAGCCGAGCTCTCCAGATCGGCTCCGCCTGCATTCGCCTCTACTTCAACGCTCGAGCTCGCCTGCGCCACCGAAAGAGTTACATCCAGCGAGGTCGTCCTGCTCACCGTCACCTCGACAGCGCGTGATCTATTCACCGCGAATCCAGGCACGCTCACCGTCACGCTGTAAACTCCGGGCGGAAGCAACGGAACCCGGTACACACCCTCCATCGTTGTCCGCACAGTCCGCGAGGCATGCGTCGCATCGTTGACAACCTGCACCTCGGCGTTCTGCGCAACTCTCTTCGCAGGGTCATATACCGTGCCGCTGATCGCTCCTGTCCCTGAAATCTGGCAATACAGATTGCCCACCGAAGCTAGAAATAATCCGATGGCAGCAAAGGTACTTCGCGTTCTGAAAGCAGCGGCCCAGCAGATGATTCGTGGTTCACACACAATTTGCCTCGCACCGTAGACAAGAAAGAGACAAAGTCCTTCCAGCCCGTGAATATTCGGAATCTTTTGCTTAACGAGCGTTACATCTCGTCAGGTAACAGATGTCAGGCAAATGTTTGTGCGGCGTCATTCTTTTGATAGATGTGACAATCTCCATAACGAAGAAAAGCCGCGACAGCAAACCGTCGCGGCTCAATCTCCTT
>Ga0193743_1001793_pt1 | contig 15646 bp, 14 predicted proteins | sample L2c2metaG_FD_143038 | JGI IMG/M metagenome (GOLD analysis project Ga0193743, IMG submission 143038) | Soil microbial communities from a riparian zone of the East river system, Colorado, United States - L2c2 | ecosystem: Environmental > Terrestrial > Soil > Riparian zone | place: USA: East River...
AACGGGTGGCTCTTATTCGGGCTGAGCGCCGCCTTCCTGTTCGCCATGATGCATAAGCTTTGGTCATTAGATAGCGAGTGAGAACACGGACTCGGCCAGCGGTACATCACCGATGAGGGGAACCTGATTCTGGACTGTTCGGGGATGTTGATCGAGGACCCGGCCGCGCTGGCGGGGAAGCTGGATTCGATTGTGGGCCTGGTGGAGAATGGACTGTTTCTGGTGATGGCGAGATGGTTCTGATTGCGGGTGAGGGCGGAGTGGTGGAGCGGAGAAGGTAGGTTCGTGGCGGCGTGAAGCGAATCAGTCTTGAATCTCAATTGGCTGTCACAGGCGATGCACAATCGGAGAGACAGTGACGATCCGTACGGGTTGACCTGTCGAATCGGCTTCGACAGACGGTCGTAGGCGAAAGCCGTATACTCGCTCCTGCCATCTGGAGGCGATAAAGGCGGTGCGCAGATTCTACCGATTGACTCTGTTTGGATTCTGTTTACTGGTAATCCTCACTGCTGCTCTGGGACAACGCTCAGTACCAACTACGGATGATCCGACTGCAATTGGCACGGGAAATCCGGAGCGTAGACAGCGAAAGGAGCTTCCAAGTGAAGCGGTCAGCGCCGAAGGACTCATCCGTCTCGACGCAACAATAACTGATCAAGCAGGTAAGGCAGTAGCCGGACTCCAGCGCGGTGATTTCAGTCTGCTGGACAATGGCCAACCGCGGAGGATCATTGCTTTCGGCACGTCGAAAAACCTTTCGGCCAGCGCCGATGATTCACTTTCCGTCATCCTTCTCCTTGACACTTTGGATCTGCCATCGAACCTTGCTGCCTTCGAGCGGCAACAGGCGGCGCGCTTCCTGCGGCAGAACTCTGGCAAACTGGCTCAGCCAGTGACCATTTATTCGTTGGAAGATTCGGGATTCTTTCTTACATCGAAGCCGTCGACTGACGGGGAAGCGCTTGCCAGCGATGTCGCTTCCGATAAGAAAGTAAATGCATTCTTTCTTGCTCCCCGCGTTCACTTGCCGTTCCAGGCAGTCGCCGACAGCTCGCTCGTCAACTTCCCCGCATTAGCGGGACTGAGGGCTCTAGGGACCATTGCCGCTGCAGAGGTTGTGCGGCCAGGCAGAAAGCTGCTCTTCTGGATCGGACCCGGTCTAGGTAACCGCGGAACCGGAGCTTTTGCTCCCGATGGCACAGGGTTACTCGGATATTCCATTCCAGGCGCGCCGCTGGGTTATTCCACCTCTGGCACGAAGGGTGAAGAAGTAAAGCGTGATCTCTTCCAAAAGGTCTTCTGGTTCTCCACCCTCATGCGTCAGGCTCGCGTTACCCTCGATTGTTTGTCAATCGGTGAAGACAACCCGGTGTCGCCTGCCTGGAATTCGTTTCTCGCAGTCGTACCGTCGGCTCAGCAAGCAAACTGGATGAATCTTTTCAAGAACGTTTTCGCCGTGCAGAGCGGCGGCCAAGTCCCGCCCTCCTCGAGAGACTTAGTTGTGCTGATGAACGACTGCATCGAGAACGCCGGGATTTTTTACACTTTTACCTTCGACCCTCCTCTCGCGGCACACGCGGACGAATATCACTCACTGAAAGTGGAACTGAGGCAGCCGACTCTCACTGCTCACACATCCGCTGGTTACTATGACCAGCCGTTTTACAACGATCCCCCCCATCCCGGGATCCAGCATCTTACGGTGGCGCAGCTTGAGCATATTCTTCAGGCAGGCCACGGCGGCAATTCGGTAGCTCGGCAGCTTTCAGATCTCGCGCTGACTGATCGGCTCAGTCAGACAAAGCTTCAGTCACTCTTGGCAGGGGTGCGTGATAAAAAGCTTCGCAAATCACTTGAGATGAGTGCCGATGAATCTACATTTCTCGCTCCGCCGTCTGCGGAAACCTCTGCCGATGCGCCGCCTGATCGGGCTGAGCAACTGCGAATGCTGACGGCTGCCGCCGATTATTTGAACCGTGTCATTCCAACGTTGCCCAATTTTTTCGCGACCCGTACTGCGGTTTACTACCGCGAGGTGGCTCCTTATCCCAGATTCAACGAAACAAATGCGTCGGAGCCACTTCATGCTGAGAAGCAATCGAAAGAGACCGTACTCTATCGCAAAGGCAAAGAGATCGTAAGTAGTGCATCGCCGCACACTGGGAGCGAGGTATCCCCTTTGCGAACATATGGCACCTTTGGCCCGATTCTCAACGTGCTGCAAGCCGTGTCGAAGTCGTCTGGAGATGTCACCTGGGGATGGTGGGAGAAGAACACCAACGGACGCCGCGCCGTATTTCGTTACCGGATAACGGGTACTCCGACCTTGGATCTGATTGGGTGCTGCTACCCGAATGGCAGTAAGGACGCTCAGATCGGAATCTCAGCTGATGTGCAGGGCGAACTTGTCCTCGATCCCGGGACTGGCGCGATACTTCGCGTTCAGACGAAATCCGATCTGCCCGGCTTCGTTCCGACGAAGCGCTCGGACATGATGGTGAGCTACGGTCCGATCGAGATCGGCGGCAAGACGTATATCGTGCCGCTCCGCAGCGTGAACATTTGGAGAGGGCGCTCCGTGGCCATGCTTCTTCAATGGAATGTCGGTTTCGCCGCTTGGGGGCCTTACGAAACGCAGATGAACGTCTTCACCTTTGATCAGTACCACGTGTTCCGCGGGAACGCGCGCATCCTCCCTGGTTTCGAACAGGTACCCGATAATGGACTGACCGCCCCGCAGTAAACTTTAGTCGAGTTGGTCGCTACCTTTTGATGAAAAAGCGGTCGCTCCGACCAAGGACATGGAAGACGTGACGGCGAATGAACACTGGTAACGGCACGCTGTTCATTTGAGCCAGAATATCAATGCGTCGACCAAGACTAGTGATTTAGAAATCACAAACGCGCTTGTCGTCATTTACTTCTGGATGGTCGGCAACTCGGAAACAATCCCACCGATTCATAGTTCCCGCAAACGGCGTTTTCGGCAACCTCGCAATTGGGCAATCGAGGCGCAGGGTATCCCACATTCCGCGTCAAACGGTTAGGTTTGTCGCAGGTTTATCCCACGATTTGTGTCGCAACGCGCTCTATTTGTTTGCTGTCAAGCTTGATATCCCAAGTATGAGTCAACCTACAGTCGGCTTGTTACCACCCCAGATGAGGTCAAATGTCACTCTGTTCTTAAGGCATCCATTGGGTTCAGCCTTGACGCTCTTTGTGCGGGAAGCCAGACCGCGAGCAGGGCGGTGAGGGTGAGGATGACAGGGACAAGGATGAAGACGAATGGGTCCCACCATTTGACACCGAAGAGAAAGCTGGCGATGAGGTGGGCTAAAGCAAAGGCTCCTGCAATGCCGAGTGCGGTGCCGACGAGGGCCAGTTGCATCCCTTGCCAGATCACAAGCCAACGGATTTTGGATCGGTCCGCACCGAGGGCCATTCGGATTCCCATCTCCTGGGTGCGCTGTTGCGCAGAGTACGCCATCAGTCCGTAGATTCCGATGCTGGCGAGCAGAAGAGCGGACGCTCCAAAGATCGTAAGGAGGAGCATATTGAAGTCTTCGCGAGCTGTGGAATGGACCACAACCTCTTCCATGGGACGCACGCGAGCGACGGGGAATCCATTACTGGCCTGACGGAGCTGCTCTGTGATTGCGTTCGACAATTGACGGGGATCGGTTCGAGTGCGAACGATCCAGGCGACTGGGCCGATGCTGGCGTTGAGAGCGGTCATGCCGTCGGTGACCTGGGACTGCGGAACGATCATGAGTGGCCGGGGATCACGGTTGAGGCCACCATCGCGCATATCGCCCACAACGCCAATGATCTGGCGGGCTGGTTCTTCAAACTGAGGACCGACCCCTTTCCCGATGATGATCTGTTGGCCGACGGGATCTTCCTTTGGCCAGAATTTCTTAGCCATGGCTTGATTGATGAGAACGACTCCGGGAGAGGTTCCCGTATCGGTTTCAGAGAAATCGCGTCCGCGCAGAACGGGGATTCGAAAGACATCGAAGTAGCCGGGGGATGCGCTCATCCATCCTGCCCCCCCGGTCTGTTTTTCTTTGCCAAGATTGCGACCTACGACGATGAAAGGGAGACCGAACCCTCCTTCCAGTGGGAGGCAACAGGTGGAAGCGGAGTCCTCCACTCCAGGGATGGCGTTGAGGCGTTCGCGGCCCAGTTGAACCAGCTGGGCTACGCCAGCCGTTTTTCCAAACCGATCTCCAGTGAGGGACATATACATCGTGAGGACGTGATGAGGATTGAAGCCGGGATCGACTGTATGCAGGGCGACGAAGGTTCGGATGAGCAGCGCTGAGCCGATGAGCAGGATGAGCGCGAGGGAGACCTCGCTGATGACAAGCAAAGAGCGAGCCTTGTTCTGTCTGAAACCGGTTCCGGCCCGGTTGCTGCTTTCCTTGAGGGTTGAGTTCAGGTCGGGGCGCGAGGCTCCAATGGCTGGGAAGAGGCCGAAGAATATTCCCGTAAGCAGGGAGACGACCAGGGCGAAGGTAAGAACGCGCCAGTCCATACCGACGCCAGCTCCTGTTTCGCCAATCCGTGGAATATTGCCGGGATTGATTGCAAGGAGGGAACGAACGCCAACAAAGCCAAGAATCAGTCCCAGGATGCCTCCGGTAAGCGAAAGCAGGATGCTCTCTGTAAGCAGCTGGCGGATGATGTGGCTACGACGCGCGCCGAGAGCCATGCGGATCGCGAACTCGCGTTTGCGTCCCGTTGCGCGGACGAGGAGAAGATTTGCGACGTTGGCGCAGGCGATAAGCAGTACGAGTCCGACGGCCCCCAGAAGAACGAACAGGGACGAACGTACGTTACTGACGATGAAGTCGCGAAGGGGTTGAACGGCAAAGCCATTGCTCGGGTTGTAGTCCGGATAGCGCCGAAGAAACTGCTGGGCGGCGAGCTTGAGCTGCGCATTCGCCTGATCAAGGGTTATGCCTGGTTTGAGGCGACCGGCAGCCAAAAAGAAGTGGCCTTGGTTCTGGCTGTTGGGGTCGAACTGAAAGGGAAGCCACATGTCGGACACAGGATCGGTCTCGAACTTCGGACCCAATACGCCCACGACAATATAAGGATCACCACTCAAGGAGATGGAGGTCCCGATGATTTTCGGATCACCGCCAAATTTTCGCTTCCAGAAACCGTTACTGAGAACGACAACGTGGCCACCGTTCGGGAGATCTTCCTGTGGTGTGAAGGTGCGGCCGAGCTGGACGGGAGCACCGAAGAGGGCGAAGTAATCATGGGTGACGTGGATGCCATGAACCTGCTCAGGAACGGTGCCGGTGAGGTTAAAGCCTGGACCACCGAAGTCGTAGGCAGCGACATCCTGGAAGACATTTGTCTGCTGTTGCCAATTGTGAAATTTTGTAATCGAGGCGCCGGGGCCGTTTCCGTTGGGCGAAGTGGAGAGGAACTGTACTATCCGATCGGGGTCCGGATAGGTGAGAGGTTTAAGTAACACTGCGTTCACGACGGAAAAGATAGCAGTATTGACTCCGATACCGAGCGCGAGGGCAGCGATTGCTGCGATGGTGAAAGACGGACTCTTGACGAGCGTCCGAACCGATTGCTTGAAATCATGGAATAAATCGCTCATCCCATTCGTCTCCACGCTGAGGCATCTGAGTTCGACGTTTCGACGTAAGGTTACACGCAGCCGTATTGGTTTTGGTTCTCAGAGCGACATTATTTCCTGACTTGGCCTTTTATCGTTGCCTGCCCTCTGTTTGGAAGGCACTCGATGAGTGCCCGAGTCTTGTATTGTGCTCGTATGTTCGCCTCTCGTGTACTCCTCGTCATCGCTCTTGCAGGAGGTGCGGAACTTCGACACGATGCCTCTTCCGATGTCGGGGGTTCCTATCGCGTTGAACAGAGGACGCCCGATGCCATATCGAGTCCCATGTGGGAATCACATCCTGCTCTTGATCCGCGCAATGGCGACCTGTGGTTTGGGAGAAGCAACCCGAACTTCTCCGGCTGGAGGATTTGGGTCAGTTCCTGTGTTCATGGAAAGTTTCAAGCTCCGATGGAGTCGCCCATCTCTGCGGCGGACTTGAGGCCGATCCGTACTTCGATCACGATGGAAGCACTCTCTACTTCATCTCTTCGAGGAGCACCGGTTCTTCCTCGAGTGCCGATCTGGATATGTGGGTAGCCAGACGCGAGCAGTCTGGACGCTGGGGCAAGCCGGTTAAGTTGCCGGAGCCGGTGAATTCGAATTATGCCGAGTGGTTCCCAAGACCCGCTTCCGATGGCTGGCTCTACTTCGGCTCACGACGGCCAGGGGGATTTGGGAAAGACGATATTTGGAAGGCCAGACAATCAGCGAATGGCAGCTGGCAGGTGGAGAATGTTGGACCAGACCTTAATACGGAAGGTGCTGAGTATGAGTTTCTGCCTGCCCGCAATGGTCAATGGGGACTCCTGGCAACAGACGGAGGCATTTATCGTGTGGAACGCGCACGGGATGGATGGCGTCGAGCAGGTCTACTCGGTAAAGAGGTCAATGCGAATGGAACCGAGATAGGGCCAATGTTCTTAGGTACGGATGGTTCGTTTGTCTTCTCGCGTGATTCCGGCAAAGACAAGTCAGGAGAGTTGTTCGTCGCAAGCACGGGAAATGCAGCAACGGCCTTTCAGACGTGCGCTCCAAGTCGGTGAGTGATTTGGCGATGGTGCGCTATCGGGGCTCGAAGACGGTAATGCGCCTGGCATCCGGCAGTGCACTCGCCTTCAGCCAGGTCTCGTTTGCAACTGTGCGGGTGCAGGGCCCGAGCGAGCAAATCTTGATTGGCCTGCGTGTACTTTCCCTTCGCAGGGTGCTCAACACGTCGTTCAAAATCGAGCCCTTGAATGGCGAATACAAATAGAACACTGTACCCCTGGACAGATCTGCCCTCCGCGCGTCCTCCGAGATGAACCGGACGCGGTTCAGATTGAGGCTTCGGGCGCATTCCTGCGCACTGGCAACATGATCCGGCTGAACTTCGATACCAAGGCTTCGGACTCCAGTCAGCATGGATACCAGCAGCGGTACATGTCCTAATCCGGATCCGAGATCGACAAAGATATCGTCTTCTGAAAGCACATTCGCCGCTATCAGGTGCAGCACATGCCGCACGGGAGTGGGCTGATAGGGAACCATCTCCGGTGATCGCCGAAGGTTCGATTCATTCGGTTCGCGGAGCTGAAGAATGCCGCTCACCAACTCGTCCCGGGTATCGAAGCCAAAGACGGGTAATGGGCTTTCGAATTCCTTCTGACACGCTGGGCCTTGAAGCCACGGAAGGAGCCACTGAAGAAGTGCGCGCGGTTGGCTGCTGCTAACAATCTCGGAGCGGATGGACTGATAGATTTCAGCATTGGCAGCTTCAAGCCGGGTCCGGAGTGCCTTCACACGGTCATAGATCGGTGAGGTCGTGAGCTCCTCCGAATCCGATCCTTCAAATCTGGCATCGAGATCGTCCAGCGCGGCCAGGCGATCATGCAGCCGCTCGGGTTGGAAGAGAGAAGAATCAGCCTCCAAATCGCAAAGGAAGGCGTGGGGGCCGTGGTCGCCCTCGATTTGATCGTGGTGCGGAACTGTCATCGTTGTGGTTGACATATCAACCACAACCCTACCGATGGTAAGGTTGTCATGTCAACATCGAATTGATAGGCTTACAAAAACCATGGCTACAAAATTCCTATCTCCGCAGGAGCTTCGTATCTGGCATGCCTTCATGTTCATGGGGGAAGATGTGCTCGGGCGCATTGGGCGGGATATCGCACAGGAGACGGGACTGTCAGGTTCTGAGTTTAGTGTGTTGTCTCGACTCGCCAGCCTTGGCAAAGGCGAGATGCGCCAGCAAGCACTGGCCACGGTGATGGGTTGGGACAAGAGCCGCCTCTCTCATCAGCTGACGCGAATGCAGCAACGAGCACTCATCGAGCGTCGTCCTACCGACGGGAAAGCAGTTCTTGTGGTGCTTACCAAACTCGGCCGAGAGAAACTGGATGCTGCGCGCCCGATCCATGCGGACTCAGTTCGGCGAAATCTGTTATCGCGCCTTACGCCGGAACAGATCGTTACGATCGTACGGGTGAGCAATCTTCTGGGGGATGAAGACTAGCGTTCTTCCGTTTTCGCAACAGATCGAAGCAGTGCGTTTTCAAGAATCGAGATCGCTCGAAACGGGCGTCGGCGATTTTGCATAAACTGAGCTTCGAGTAGCGCGCAATTTTCGTAACCCTGTAGCCGAGAATAAAAATCATGACCTATGACGTCGTTGTTGCGGGCGGAGGCCCGGTTGGATCTTTCCTTGCCTGCGAGCTTTCTCTCGCGGGCGCTTCCGTTCTTCTGCTGGAGAAGAACGAAAACGCAACTACACCGCTGAAGACCGGATGGATGGGAGCTCGCGGGCTCAACTTCCCTTCGGTGGAGGCGTTCTATCGCCGTGGACTGCTTGATGAAGTGAAGGCTTCGGCCTTTGGGTGGATGGGAGGCGACGATCGTCCTGGGATGCAGTTTACCGGGGAAGGTAAGGTCGCCGCACCGACTTCGGCACCGCGTTTTGCGGGCCACTTTGCGGGCATCATGCTCGACGCCAGCAAGGTGGACTTTTCCAATCAGAGATGGATTCTCCCCGGCCCTTCCAACGGAGGTGGCATGGTGAGCCTTGAAGCGATCGAAGATCTGTTTGCTGAGCGGGCGAAGAAGCTTGGCGTCGATGTTCGGCGCGGGCATGAGGTTATCGGCTTTACCGAGACAGAGAACAGCGTCGTCGTGCAAACAAACAATGGAGAGTTTGAGGCGAGTTGGCTGGCAGGCTGCGACGGGGGACGAAGCATCGTGCGCAAACTTGCGGGCTTCGAGTTTGAGGGCACCGAACCTGAATTGACGGGCTATATGGCTACCGTCGAGTTCGATGACCTGGACGGGCTCGCTCAAGGATTCCATCTGACGCCGCGTGGTCTGTACACACATGGTCCTGCACCAGGACGCATCGGCGTGGTCGATTTTGACGGAGGCCGCTTCGATCGCACCTCAGAGATTACGCTCGAGAATCTGCAGACTATGTTGCGGTCTGTCTCCGGAACAAATGTGACGCTCAAGTCCGTGCAGGTTGCTACAAGCTACACGGACCGGGCGCGGCAGGCGACCACGTACCGCAAGGGCCGCATCCTGCTTGCGGGCGACGCAGCCCATGTGCACTCACCCTTCGGGGGACAGGGGATGAACGCCGGCCTGGGCGATGCGATGAATCTGGGATGGAAGCTCGGCGCAACGATCAAAGGATGGGCGCCGGACGGCCTGCTGGATACCTACACGGCAGAACGGCATCCGATTGGCGAGTGGGTTTTGAATTGGACGCGTGCTCAGATAGCCATCATTCGGCCTGATCCGTATGCGCGAGCGATTGCTTCGGTGGTTCGCGACCTGATAGCCACAAAAGAAGGAACGAATTACTTCATCGAAAAGATCTCCGGTATCTCGATTCATTACGATCTCGGGGGAGAGCATCCACTGATAGGCCGTAGCGCTCCGGACTTCGAGCTCGAAGACAGAACACGTCTTGGCGATCTGCTGCGCGACGGAGGCGGACTGTTGCTCGATTTCACCGCAAGCGATTCCCTGAAAGCCCTGTGCAACGGATGGGAAGGCAGACTGCGATACATCGGTTCCCGCGCAAAGGATGAGAAGAGCCTGACCGCACTTCTCGTCCGTCCCGATGGGTTCGTCGCGTGGGCAACGGAGGCGGAACCCGATGTGACGGTCGTCGAGCAATCGATTCGGCGCTGGCTTGGAGACCCAATCCAAAGCAACGCTTGATAACATCCACCGATCCCATTGAGATGCACTACGCCGGACCCGGCGAACCGATGGAGAATTTCCGTTTGACAAACCATAACCATTTGGTTATGGTTTTCTTCATGCGAAGCTCTGCTGACAACGTCTTCAAGGTTTTGTCCGACCCGACTCGGAGGGCGATCTTCGAGGAGTTGACCCGGCAGGGCGAACAGACTGTCCACGCATTGACTCGCTATGCGGGCGTATCCCAGCCTGCTGTCTCCAAGCACCTGACGTTGTTGAAGAGAGCAAAGCTGGTACGGCATCGCCGCGAGGGACGCGAAACTCACTATCGCGCGCATCCCGGTGCACTGGCGCCGATGGTGGAATGGCTCAATCACTACAGCGTCTTCTGGCGTGACCGGTTTGACCAGCTTGAATCCCTTTTGGAAAGGATGGACCCATGAGCAATACAGTAGAGACAAGCAATACAGCAGAGAGCACCCGTACCCTTGTGATTGAGAGAGTCTTCCCCCACCCGCCAGAAAAGCTGTGGCGAGCGCTTACCGAGGGCCCGCTCATCGCGCAATGGCTGATGAAGAATGATTTTGAGCCGGTGGTTGGGAGAAAGTTCCAACTCCGTGCCGACCCCGTGCCGAACTGGGATGGTGTGGTCGACTGCGAGGTCCTGACCATCGACCCCGTAAAACAGCTCTCTTATAGCTGGGGTTCTTTGGGGCTTGGCTCCGTTGTGCTCTTTACGTTGACCCCAGCGGAGGGCGGCACTCATCTTCGTATGGAGCAGTCCGGCTTCCGTCTCGATCAAGAGGCTGCATATAAGGGCGCAAAGTATGGCTGGCAGAATTTCTTCGGTGGCCTGGAACGAGTTGTCGCCGAGCTGCAGTAATACCGTCGCGAAAAGGAGAAGCGCAATGGTCAGCGAAACCCTCGCCAATCCGTTGGCAACTGGATCCATGGACAATTCGAAACGAATCACCATCGCCTATTGGATCTTCACTTCACTCTTCGCGCTGCAAATGGGCTTTACTGCATATGCCCAGTTGCGGCTTCCCCAGGTGGCCGAGACCTTCGCCCACCTGGGCTTTCCAAACTACTTCCGTATTGAGCTGTCGTGGCTCAAGTTCGCCGGCCTCATTGTCCTCCTGCTGCCGTCGCCGCCGCGCCTGAAGGAGTGGGCCTATGCAGGCTTCGCGATCACGCTGGTCTCGGCGCTGATCGCCCACCTCGCCGTTGGCGATGGGATCGCGGCGTGGAGCTGGTCGGTGGGAACGGCCGTGCTCATGGCGCTGTCCTATCTGTTTTGGAGGAAGCGGGAAGCTTAGCATCACTGGGAACGGTATGACGTCCGCGACCTTGTTTGTGTGGGCGAGACGAAGGATGGAGAGAAAATATGAAACCGACAAATCGTCGGAATGACGAGGCCGTTTCAACGAAGATCGCCGGGCGGGTTGAAGAGCTGGGAGATTGGAGAGGGGAGACCCTTGCTCATCTCCGCCAGCTCATCCTTGATGCCGATCCCGATATCCAGGAGGAGTGGAAATGGGAGAAGCCAAAATCCCCCGGGGTCCCTGTGTGGTCCCATGACGGCATCGTCTGCACAGGGGAATCGTACAAGCAGGTGGTGAAGCTCACCTTCGCTCGTGGAGCCTCCGTCGAGGACCCGAAGAAGCTCTTCAATTCCAGCCTGGAAGGGAACACGCGGCGTGCGATCGATCTCCGCAAAGGGGAGAAGATCAACGATGCTGCCTTCAAGCAACTCATCCGTGCAGCGGTGGCGGCCAACTCCGCTGCGCTCGCTCAACGGGCAGCCAAGAAGAAGTGAATTAGCCAATCGAGAATCTATACCGTCAAATATTTTTGACATCGGCTGGCAATTGTTTTGACAGGGCCCCTTCGTGCGAAGGAGCCCTGCTTTCTATAGGTGGTAGATACGATCGGCTCCAAGGATAAGGCCGAGGGTGAGGATTGCGATAACGATCTCGCCGACGGCGCTGACGATGAAGGGTCGTGCTCCCTGTTGGAAGAGGTCGCGGAGATTGGTGCGGAGACCGACTCCGGCGAAGGTTAGCAGGAAGGCCCAACGACTGAGGTTGCCGAGAGCGAGAAGCTGCGCCTTGTTGAAGCCGAGTGCGGCGAGGGTCGGGTTAGAACTGGCTCCGAGGGTGGCGAGCAGAGAGATGAAGAGAAACCCGAGGACAAACTTGGGGAACTTCTTCCAGAGGAAGCCGGCCTTGTTCTGAAGCTGAGCTTCGGTGGCGGCGTTGGCCAGGCCGCGTCGCGACCACTGAATGGCGTAAGCGAGGACGACGAAACCGATCAGGGCGTTCCGGCATGTCTTGGCGAGGACGGCGTATTTTCCGGCTGCGTCGGAGTAGAGGGCACCGGCGGCGGTGGCCTCGGCGGTGTTGTCGACGGCGAGGCCGGCCCAGAGGCCGTAGGCGTGATCGGACATATGCAGCGCGTGGCCGATGACGGGAAAAGCGAAGAGCGAGATGGCGTCGGCGTCGATGGCCCCCTGTGTCGCGATGATGGCGGAGACTCCGCAGATAGAGGAGCCGACGGCGAGCAGGGTGGTGAGCGCGGGCGAGAGGCGGAAGGCGCGGCCGAGCCAGGTCATGAAGAGGATGGAGAGCGTGATGGCGACGAAGACGAGGCTGAGGGAGATTCCGCCGAGCTTGAGCACGTCGCCCAGGACAAAGCGCGCGCCGAGAAGGATGATTCCTGCCTTGAGCCAGAACTCATAGGTGGCGACGCCGGCGCGGAAGATGCGCGGGAGGCCGATGGTGTTGGAGATGAGGACGCCAAAGAGGATGGCCCAGAGGACGTACTCGATATTGGGGAAGGTGAGGTGGTGGGTCTTCGCGTAGGTGTTGATGGCGTGTTCGGTGGCCTTGCCGGCGTAGCCGACGAGGGCGAGGAGAGCGATGCCGGGCAGAAGCGCGGGAAGCGAGGCGGGCTCGTCGGCGAGGCGGGAGGAGCGGAGATCGCGAGTGGTGGAAGAGGTGGCCATGGTCTTTTCCTTGATTGCTGGAGCGATTACCAGGGGACGGTCTTGATGAGGCCGAGGCGGACGATGAGGGCGAGAGTGAGCGAAAGGGCTACGGCCCAGGCATCGAGAGAGAGGGTGCGGCGTGGGGTCATGGAGTTCTCCTGCAGAGAGAGCACGAACAGAGGGTGCAAGGGCACGTTTGTGGGGGACTTCAAAGGGGGTGGAACGGGATTAGCGGCAACAACAGGAAGGGACCATGAGGAGGAGAGGCTGCGCGGATTTGCAGAGAGCCGTCATGGTGGGACTCAGTGTATAGCAAGTCGCAAGGGAAGTGTTAAACGTGAGCCGCGGTCGAAAGGTATGTCGCGGTTCAGTCAGACCCATGTTTTGATCAACACGAGTGGATCGATGATGCGCGGATCTTATTTGGAGACGTTGTCTGTTGCACTTGCTGCAGCGAAGACTAATGGGAGGGAAAGGTTTCGAGTTTGGCTCGTGCATCCACTGTTTCGCCGTTATCAAGAACAGTTTTAGTGTCTCCCTTCTGATAAAAGCAGCTGTCCGGATACGATGAAAAACTTCGGCGCATATCAGCGGTTAGGACGAACGTTTCGCATCGCTCTGGATAGCGGTCGCATAGACAGAAGGTTTGATAACTTCACCGCCGAAGTTTCCGAAAACGAGACTTTCCGAGCCGTTCGCTCCCTATCTCAAATTTATTTACGCGGCGACGCTGGCATCTAGCCCCATAATTCTCCCTGAGCAGGCAGTCGAAACCCTGTTTGCTTTGCGAAGAACCATTGTCCTGGGTAGTCATTCAAGGAGTACCGGAGGCGAACAATTTGATTCCAACACGTCCGTTTTCGTACGTTCTAGCTTTCACGCTCCTCCTGGGATCCACCATAAGTTCTATTGGCCAATGGCAGCGGACACTCGTTCAGAGCGACGAACAAGTAACGTACGATGTGCCTGTTCCGCATCCTCTTGCCTGGTGGACACACAATCCATTGGAGCTTGACGAGAGCGGAGACCTGTTGATCGGCTCGAAAGCAAATGGCGGAATTGGCCTTACTGCGCGGGACTATCAGGTCCAACAGAAGGTAACCACTCTCGGCAAGATCGCAGATCACCGTATTGTTCAGGTGCTCACGACAATTCATGCCGGGCCTCGCGTGGTCACATTCGGCGGCCCTGCCGTCGATGGCCCTCCTGCACAGTGGAAGAGCCTCCTGGTTGGGGTGGGCGCTAACCGGTATGTAGAGATTTACGCACTGCAAAGTAATTGGGGCGAATTTCAGATCGGTTCGGCAGGGATCTACGGCTCGGGTTCCGGCACGATCCTGGGAACGGACGACCCAGCCGCTGGGAATGGTGGTTACTGCAGTGATGCCTATTGGTGGTTTGATAAGGCAGGAGCGCACCCCGTGGACTTTACGAAGCTGGAAGACGCGATCCGACAAGCCATTCCTAAGGAGGGCACCTATAGGTCCCGCTGCTGGACACTCCACCCGGAAGAAGCTTATTTGGAGAGCTGGGTGCAGCGTCTCGACGCAAAGTGTCACGCCTGTGGAGGTCTAGGCACTGTGCATGCCCGCTACCGAATCCAGAGCGGTGTTGCAATTCCGGTTTCGGTTCGCTTTGAGGCAGAAACCGAGCAATAAGGTATGCGGAGTAGTCCTCCAGATGGGTGGATGGTCGGAGAAATAACCGGCGCTTAACTTCCCCTAAACAGGGTTAGCGGCAACTTCGATCCTGACGATTCAATGCAGACACCACAAACCAACCTTTATTTTAACGACCTCGACGTTCATTTGAAGTGGCACCACACAACGGAGCTCATTGTAAGCAGTGCTGAAGGTTGCCGGTAGGTGTCCATCGCTGATGCCCTTAAGCTGTCCCGAGATCGAGAGCAATCTGCTGGGCGATGCGCTGCGACCACTCGCGATAAAGAACTTCGCCCGGATGAAATCGATCTTCTGCCAGCTTTGTTCTATCCACCGCCGATTGAAGCGAAATATAAGAGACGTCGGGCCGTGTTCGGATCCATCGTTGAAGTTTCCGGTCCAGCTGGTGAGCACACATGCCGAAGAACCAACGAAGTGGTTGCGGGATAGCCGGTGTGATGTGGAGGGGAGGCAGTCCGCTGACTACAGTGAGCCGTGCGTTCCCCTTGGGCATGAGAACATCGATCAGTGTTGTGTAGGCTTCTATGAACCGGTGTGGCTTTGTCTGGTCAAGGACATCGTTTGCGCCGAGTGCGGTGATGAGCACATCGGCGTGCAGTAGATCCTCCTGCTTGGTCAAGGCGGGAATCTGGCTGGTTTTCAGACCTGTCTTCGCGATGACCTGCCAACGCACTGAGCAAGATAGTAGACGTGAGACTTCGACCGCTGTCCTCGATGCCAAAGCCGCTTCCTGGCGAGCCACACCCACGCCAGCCATCGTCGAATCGCCAACAAACAACAGATTTAATGCGTTGTTGGAGCCTTTATGTTGGATCCAGCCCTGACGCTGCCCGGCTGCTTCCGGCATTCGAAGAGCGGTTCGTCGCACCCGTCGTCCTTGGACGAGGAGTAGTGGGCCGAGTGCCATCTTCACGATCGATACATATGGCATCGGCTTAGTATCTGCCGATAGGAAGCAATCATTTGTAATACCTCGGTAAGACTCTGGGTGATGGAAGACGAAGTTAACCTTTGTCATGATCTTCGATACGGCGGAGGACAAGCGCTGGACGGCAGAGACGTTCAAGGCCGTGGAAGGGCTGAACCAGACGCTGGGCCGGATGGAGGATTACCTGGCGAAGCAGTAGGGCGGGCGCGCGTGGCTTGTGG
>Ga0193743_1001794_pt1 | contig 15645 bp, 16 predicted proteins | sample L2c2metaG_FD_143038 | JGI IMG/M metagenome (GOLD analysis project Ga0193743, IMG submission 143038) | Soil microbial communities from a riparian zone of the East river system, Colorado, United States - L2c2 | ecosystem: Environmental > Terrestrial > Soil > Riparian zone | place: USA: East River...
TGTTTGCCCATCAATGGTTCGGGTTTGTCCGGTATCGGAGAGCTTCACGTCAAAGTCGAGGTCCAGCCCGGTACCCTTGTGCATCCGCTGCTGCATCTGCTCCATTTGCTGGCGCATCTCGTCAAAGGTCATCGTGCTGTACGTTGACTTCTCGTGATTGATCGTCGTGATCGTGCCCGCGTCCAAGTCGTACAGAATCGACGTGAGTGGCCCCACACTCGCCATCTTGTTGCCTTTAATGTAGACGTCTTGCTGCTGATCGGAGAAGGCTGCTTTCATCGCCCCGCCGCCCATGCGTCCCATCAGCGGCATGCTCGCCATTTTCTTCATCATGTCCACCAGCGACCCGCCCGTGAACTTAGTCGTCTGGTGATAACTGACATCCCCCAGCAGGCCGCACGCAGCCACACTGGCAATCAAACTGATCCGGACACCTCTATACATTCGAGTCGTGACCCCCTGAAACTAGTGTAATTACCGTAGCCAACGTATCATCTCCCCTGAAATCAGCCCTGATCCACCAGTGTCCCCAGCAACGTCTTGGCCAGCCACTCCTGATAATCGTGCGGCGTCCAGCCGCGTTCCCGCACCAGCATGCGATAGAAATCGCGGCTCGTAAACGCCCACAAAAGATCCCGTGCCTGCTGAACATCCAGCCCGGCTCGTAACTCTTTGCTCAAGGCAAGCCCCTCAATTAGATGTTGCTGCATTTCATAACGAAGGCACTCGCGCTCTTCGTCATGACGTGCTAGCCGCGGAGCAACCGCGCCCGCGCCGCGCAATAAATCACGCACGGAACTCTCCGATTCGTAGATCCGCCGGGCAATGCGTGCCGCATATTGCAGCCGTTCCCGCGGCCGCTCCTCCGCCATCGCCTCGCGCACCGCCTGTTGGTAGTCATCGCCGAATCGGGCCGTGTCCAAAATCTCTGCCACAATCCCGGTTTTCGAGCGGAAATTCGCATACACTGTCGGCACCGCTACCTCCGCCTCCTGCGCAATTGCCTCCATCGTCATCCCGGAATACCCTTTTTGTTCCAATAGCTTCCGGGCAGCCGCTACAATCCTGCTCCGTGTATCGTCCGCCTGCCGTTGCCGGACTGGAGACTGGTAGGCGCGCTTTTTTACTCTACTCATATTGACTAAACGAACCAATATTGGATATAGATAGATATATTCAATGGTTCTGCTTCTTAACTTAGCCTATGACACACTACGAACAAACCAACACCGCCGTCGTTCGAAGCCTGTATGAAGACGTCCTCAATTGCAACCGGGTCGATCTGCTTTCCACGCTCGTCGCCCAGGACGTTCTTCTCCATCCCGGCGGCGAAAAAGGCTTCGACGCCTATAAAGCCGTAATCGATAGAGTCCAGGCCGCCTTTTCTGACTGTCACTTTTCTGTAGAGGATTGCATTGCTAATGGCGATCGCGTTGCAGTGCGCTGGACCATGGATGCAGTTCACAGCGGCCCGCTCGCTGGACTGCCGGCCACGGGCAAGTGCGTCAAGCAGCACGCGAACGTGATCTTTCGCTTGGAGCGGGACAAGATTGCCGAGGTCTGGACCCAGATGGATCAGATCGGAATGCTACGCCAGCTCGGAGTCGATCCTCTCGCTGGTGTAGCCCGGCAATCGCTGCAAGCTGGTGCGCGCCAATGACGATTTACAACGTCGTCCTGTTCTTTCACATCCTTGCCATGCTCGGGCTTATGATCGCCGTTGCCTTCCAATGGACCATGCTTCACAGCGCGATTTCTGCCCGTGACGGCGAGGAAACATTCCGCTGGATCCGCGCCACCGCGCGACTCCCTCTGCTCGTGTTTCCGTCTCTCGTAACAGTCCTCGGAACGGGCATTTACATGGCTGCACGCACAAATGCGTTCGGCCGGGGCTGGATCAGCGCCTCCTTTTTGTCCATCCTGTTCATAGCCGCCGTCAGTATAGTGGCCGGCCCTGCCACACGCGCTCTCCAGCGGTACGCTCGACAGGAAAAAATTGAGGAAGTCCGGCGAGCCCTTCTCAAGCCGCTGTTGGTCGCGCCGGTGCGCCTGCAGTTCGCTCTCCTCTTGACCGTCACGTTCCTCATGGTTGTGCGCACCAACCTCGTCTCCTCGCTTCAAATTGTCAGCGTGGGAGTCGCGTCCGGTCTGCTATGGAGCGTCTCTACCTGGCGCACCGGCCGGTTCTAGAAATCTGCTACGGAGAAAATATGCGTCTATTTGTTCTCGGAGCCACAGGTGGCATCGGCCGGCGCCTGTTGCAGACCGGTCTTGAGCACGGCCACCAGATCACCGCCTTTGTCAGGTCGCCGGACAAGATTTCTCAAAGCTCGGGCCTTCTGAAACTGGTCGAGGGCGACGTGTTCAACGCCAGCCGCCTAACCGAATGTCTTGCCGGACACGACTGCGTTCTGTCCGCGTTCGGTCCTACCACGGTCCGCAGCACTACCATGCGCCGCGATTTCGGCCGCACTCTGGCGTTGTGCCTGCGAAACAGCCAAGTCCCGCGAGTCGAGATTGTCTCGGCGGCCTTTCTGTTTCCGAACATCGGAGCCTTGGGATACGTGCTGACACGTACGCTTTTCCGTCAGATGGCCCCCGATATGGCTGGCATGGAGAGCGAAATCATGCAAAGCGGTACCCACTGGACTATCGTGCGGCCGCCGCGTCTCACAAACGGACCCGCCACGCGCGCTTATCGAGTTGCCGATGACCGTCTGCCCGAAGGCGGAACAATCGTCTCGCGGGCAGACGTCGCGGAGTTCATGATTGGCGAAGCAGAAAAACCCGCGCACATTCGCCACATCGTCGGAATCGCGCGCTAGTCCGAATAGCTCATGGATTGCCCGGCGCTTTCCAGCGCTATCGGAGAGATACTATCCGGCCTTGGAAGATCGCCGTGAGCCTCACGTTGATATCGTTTGGGGGCTTTACCCATCACTCGCTTGAACGCGTTGCCGAATGCGCTTTCCGATTCATACCCAAGTGAAAATGCGAGGGAAGACATGGGTTCCGCACTGGTGCGCAGCTCTTTCGCCGCCAGCTGCATGCGCCACCGCAGCAGATAATCAAGAGGTCCGGTACCCACCAGCCGTTTGAAGCGCGATGAGAAAGCGGAGCGTGACATTCCCGTCGCCGACATCAAATCGGCCAGGGTCCACCGCCGGCCTGGACTCCGGTGCATCAGGTTGAGTGCGAGACCGATCCTCGTGTCCGCGAGAGCGCCCAACCAACCCTCGGGCAGGTTTTCCCCTGAAGCAAGGTAGGCGCGAAGCACTTGCACAAAGAGCATGTGAGCAAGATGATCGACCATCAGCGCCGCTCCTGGCTCAACCGTCGCGAGCTCGTTCATGAGTCCCTTAAGTATCCACGGAATGATGGGGGCGTGTTTGGATTTGGCCCGGATATGTATGACCGGCGGCAAAGTGTCCAGCAGGATGGATGTCTGGTTCTTATCGAAGCTGAAGCGCCCGCCAATCAACATCGAATCCTGGCTTTGCCCATAAACCGCTCTTCCGTCGACTGCGTTTGCGAAGACTGCACGCGCATCGATCGCTTTCAAAGATAGATCACTCGCTTGCCGGTACGGCCGGGCCGAAGTCAGAAGGTAGCAGTCGCCGTGTTTCAGTTCAATCGGTTCCCCCGCGCCCTCTACCGCCAGCCAGCATGAACCCCGAATGACCGCGGCGAACTTCACTCCTTCATAGCCGGGAAAATAGACCGCCCAATCACCGCCGGTCGTTAGGCTTGCGGAAAAGGTCGCGCGGGGATTGAGCAGGGACAGAACACTGGAGACAACGTCCATTTCACGAAATCCGTCAGGACGATCAGTGGGAAAATATGGCCGATCCAGCATGGATATTCTTTCCCCTCCACCGTAGCATCGGTATTAGTAGATGACAAACTTACGTGCTCCAACCAAACAGGCGCCGATCCACTCTGGTTTCGGCCCCACAACTACTGCCCGGGAGACGCTCGATGGCCCGAGCGGCAAAGTCGATCTGAACGGCAAAGTTGCCATCGTCACAGGTGGATACTCCGGTATCGGTTTAGAGACGACCCGTGCTCTTGCCGAAGCCGGTGCGACGGTGATCGTGCCCGCTCGCACCCCGGAGAAAGCACGCCAGGCTCTCAACGGCATTCCGCGCGTCGAACAGAGCAGGCTGGACTTATTGGATCCAGCTTCCATCGATACCTTCGGGAGTGAGTTCCTTGCTACCGGTCGACCGCTGCACATCCTGATCAACAACGCCGGAATCATGAGGGCTCCACTGACACGTGATGCTCGAGGATATGAATCCCAGTTCTCCGCGAATCATCTGGGCCACTTTCAATTAACGTTGCGTCTCTGGCCGGCGCTCCGTAATGCCCGCGGCACGCGCGTCGTTTCCGTTTCTTCACGCGGCCACCAGCGCGCGGGAATTGATTTTGACGATCCTCAATTTCAACATCGCGCCTATGACAGCGGGCAAGCCTATGGTCAATCGAAAACTGCAAATGTCCTGTTTGCCGTGGAACTCGATCGGCGCGGCGAAGCGAGTGGAATTCGAGCCTTCGCGGTTCATCCGGGCGCCGTCGTGACCGATTTGATTCGCCATATGACGGACGAGGAGCTAGCAGGTTTCGGCATTTCGCGCGCGAGCAGTCACGGCTTCATTCCCACCGGTAAGTCCGTTGCCGAAGGCGGCGATTTCAAGACCCTCGAACAAGGCGCCGCAACTTCCGTCTGGTGTGCCACGAGCCCTCGGCTTGCTGGAATGGGAGGTGTTTACTGTCAAGATGTCGAAATTGCTGAGATTCGTCAGCCCGATTCCGCTGGCAACAGTGGTGTGCTGCCCCGGGCGATTGGTCCGGAGATAGCGGAGCGGTTGTGGGTTCTGAGCGAAGACCTGACTGGAGTGAAACTCGAGTACTGAAAAGTGGTGAGGCCGTTCGCGCTATTGTGCTTTGGGGGCCGGCGGCGTTTGTGCCTCGACCGAGACATCCGAAAATAGGACGGTGTCCGATGCGTCCGCCTGATGCGAGCAGACGGCAAGCCCGACCAGGACCGGGTTCCGGAACGAAACCTCCGTGTTTGCGAGTTTCTTCGGCTCGGCGCCCTCCTTGCCGATATACATGTAAATCTTGACACCGGTACGGACCAGTTTCACCTTCAACGTACCCGGACCGTCAAAGGGGAAATCGAATGCATTGGTATCTTCGCCCTGTTTGCTCCGCCACTGCAGCCCGGGCATGCCGTTGCCGTGGATCACGACGTCGGCGTAGGTCGCATCGGTGTCTAAGGACTGGCGGACCATAATGCCGGCCTTGCGGTGCTCTGCGCCCTTACCCAGAAATTGCATAGTGGCCGTGACCGTGAAGTTGCCGGTTATCTCTCGCCAGACATATTGGAACTGATCCTGCTTCCCCCAGATGTTAGCTCCGGACCCGGTGATCCGGTATTGCCCGTTGGAAAACTCGGTGGACCCTTTGATAGCAGGACCGCCGACGTCGCCCGAATTGGTAAAGCTGCCCAGGTTTCCGCTCTGGGCGAAAGCTGAAGCCGACAGCAGGCAGACAAGCAATAGCTGGCGCATGGTAGACATTTATGTTTCCTTATCCGTCTGGAAGTCCGTGTTATTGCCGCGTGCCGGCCGTCGCTGGCAGTTGTTCCAGGGATACATCCGAAAACAACACAGTGCTGACCGCCTCTTGGGTATGCGAGGCAACCCCGAGTCCGACTAAGATCGGACTGCCCAACTGATTAGTGGTGTGTCCCAGTTCTCTTAAGGGCGCGCCGTCCTTGGCAAGCCACACGGTGATGGTCGAGCCCTGCCGGACCAGCTTCAGCTTCCACGTCCCCGGACCTTCTATCGGAAAATCGACTGTGTTGGTGTTGTCGGCCTTGGTGTTGCGGAACTGAACCGCCGGCGTCCCGTCGCCGTGGATGGCGAGGTGGACGAATGGGGAATCGGTGTCGAGACTCTTGCGGAGCATGATGACGGCCTTGCGGTGTCCGATTCCTTCCGTGAGGAATTTCGCTGTGGTGGTGACGGCAAAGTTCCCGGACATTTCCCGCCAAACGTAGTGGAACTGATCCGCCTTGGCCCAGATATCGGCGCCGGAGCCCGTGATCTTATACTGCCCGGTGGAAGCGTCAAACTCGGCGGCTCCTTTGAGAGGAGGAGCGCCGACATCGTCGGAATTTGTGAAGCTGCCGAAATTTCCAGTCTGCGCGAAAACAGAAGCGGCCAACAGGCAAGTGAGCAACAGTTCACGCATTTCAAGATTGTATCCGAGCGCTGAACTTCAATGGATGGCTGCTTCGAAAAATTTCGTGACTCTGTTTTCGTATTCTGACTTGGCGACGGTATGTGCTTTACCATGCTCTTTCCCCGGCACCAGCCAAAGCTCCTTGGGCGAGCGGGCGGCGGCGAAGTTTCTCAAGCTGTTATCCACGGGTACCACTGAATCGCCGGTCTCGTGAATGACTAGCAGCGGCCGGGGGCTGATTTTGCTAATTACATCCATGGGCCGCACGCGGTTCACGTCAATTCCCGCCCGGGAATTGGCGATGGCAATCGTCACCGGCGCAAATGGAAAAGCAGGAAGGTGAATAAATTTTTCGAAGCTGGCCGCGATCACTCTCGGTGCATCGCTGAAGCCGGAATCGTCCACAACGGCGCTGATGCGTTTATCCTCCGCCGCGCCAAGGACCGCAGTGGCTCCGCCCATCGAGATACCTAGAACGCCAATCCGGTTTACGTCCACATCCGTTCGCCCGGCGGCGTATCCAACGATCGAGAGCAAGTCCTGCTGCTCAAAAACACCCAGTGTCACATATTCTCCGCCGCTCGGGACACGGGCTCTGGAATTGTAGGTCAAGACGCCGAATCCGGCTTGATGGAGGAATTCTGCAATGGACAGCATCTGGTCCTGCGTATCGCCGTAGCCACTTGCCAAAATCACGAGCGATGAGCGATCACCGCGAAAAAACCGGCCATCCAGGAGGACCTTATCCCCTGTACGAACTTGAATGTGTTCAGGACGCAGATCGGGGTAGGTGGCAAGACTCCATTCGTACTGACGGTAGGCAGGATGCAGCGCCCGCTCCGATCCGACCCAGCCTATGACTCCGAGAACTGCCAGCGAAAAGAAAAAGAGTCCAAGGACGCAGGACAGCACAACCTTCTTCATAGTCAATGAGTGATCGATTGCAGTGTCTTCTGCTTTTGTCAATTTAACAGATCATGAAACCGATCCCGAATCCACTCCGGCAATACTCACTCATGCTGCAGGAAGCGATGGACTGGGGACCGCTCCCGGTCCGAAGTGACAGGCGTTTCTCAAAGAACGGCAGCCGGACTCTTTTAAACGTTAGCCGGAACGGAAAGATCTAAACAGAACAGCTTAGTTTCATAAATATCCTGATCGCCATCCTCATTTATTCCATCTGGACTTATCGCCAAAATGGCGCTTGAATGGAATAGTATGGCGGCAGCGCCGTCCGTACCAGAAAGAGGAATTACGTAATGGCAACAAATCGAGGTGTGGTCTATCTAGGGCCTGGAAAGGTTGAGGTTCAATCGATCGACTTCCCGAAAATGCAGAATCCGCGGGGCAAGCAGATTGAACACGGCGTCATTCTGAAGATTCTTTCCACAAACATTTGCGGGTCCGACCAGCACATGGTGCGCGGCCGGACCACTGCGCCACACGGACTAGTCCTTGGACATGAGATCACGGGAGAGGTGATTGAGAAGGGCAAAGACGTGGAGTTCCTTGATATTGGCGACATCGTTTCCGTGCCGTTCAACGTAGCGTGCGGCCGCTGCCGGACGTGTCGTGAGGAACAGACGGGTGTGTGTCTGAATGTCAATCCATCGCGAGCCGGAGGCGCTTACGGCTACGTCGATATGGGAGGCTGGATCGGTGGTCAGGCCGAGTACGTGTTGGTGCCTTACGCCGATTTCAATCTCCTGAAATTTCCGGATAGAGGCCAGGCCCTCGCCAAGATTCGCGACTTGACGATGTTGTCCGACATTTTGCCAACCGGATTCCATGGCGCAGTCACTGCCGGCGTCGGCGTGGGCTCGGTTGTCTATGTGGCGGGCGCCGGTCCAGTAGGATTGGCGGCGGCCGCTTCTGCCCAGATTTTGGGCGCCGCGGTGGTCATGATCGGCGACATGAACCAGGATCGGTTGCGCCACGCCAAGAGCGTTGGTTTCGAACCAGTGGACCTAACCAAGGCCGACAAGTTAGAAGATCTGATTGAGCAGATCGTCGGAGTGCCGGAAGTCGACGCTTCGATTGATGCGGTTGGATTCGAGGCTCGCGGCCATGGCGGGCAGCATACGACGGAAGCCCCCGCAACGGTGCTGAATTCTTTGATGGCAATCACGCGGGCAGGTGGTTCCATCGGCATTCCCGGACTCTACGTTACGGAAGATCCGGGAGCGAAGGACGAGGCTGCGCAGCAAGGCAATCTCCGCATGCGCCTGGGCCTGGGTTGGGCAAAAAGCCACAGCTTTTTTACCGGACAAACTCCGGTCCTGCGCTACAACCGCCAGCTCATGCAAGCAATCCTGCACGACAGATTACCCATAGCGAAGATTGTGAACGCTACCGTGATCTCACTCGATGCAGCTCCGACCGGATATAAGGACTTCGATAAAGGCGCGGCAAAGAAGTACGTGTTGGATCCGCAAGGCGTCCTTGCCAAGGCGGCTTAGGCGTCGCCTGTTCGCTAATACATAATTTAGATAGCCTGTTGGCTGTAATCAGCCAGCAGGCTATCTGTCTTTCCGGGCAAGCCCGCAACTACCTGGCCTGCGCTCGATAGGAACCAGCAGGCAGGCTCGACGGTTTGTCAGCCCTACTCTCCCTGGGTTCCTCAAGATTGACCAATCGGAAAACGCCCGCCGCGGCCGCTCCTCCCGCAAAATTGGCCACAAGGAAAACCCAAAGGTTTGCCAGTTTGGAAAGGCCCATCATAGTGATTCCGATCGCCACGGCGGGGTTGAAAGCGCCTCCCGATACGGAACCCACCGAATAGGCGCCCGCCATGACCGTGAACCCGATTGCCAGGCCGTAGAACGAATTGCCGTTGGTTCCCTTGGCAGTGGCAACGTTTAACACTACGTAGCACAGAGCGAAGGCATACAGGAACTCAACAAGCAGCGCCCGCGGGACATCTGGATTGATAGCCTGCACTGCCGGATTTCCCTTAATAAATAGGACAACGGCGGCGGCCGCAAGAGCGCCTAGTATTTGCGCCGCCATATAAAGCACGGCGTCAACCCCGCGGCACTTGCCTCGGAGGAATACCGCTAGGGTTACGGCGGGGTTGTAGTGTCCTCCCGAGATATACCCGCCTGCAAATATCATCACCATGAGCACCGCCCCGATAGCGATCGGCGCAAAATTGCCCGCATCTCCCGGCTTAATCACGGTAGAACCAATTGTAGTGACTAGAAAGAACGTTCCAATAAATTCGACGACATACTTATTCAGACTCATGCTGTACTTGACCTCTTAGACTATGGTTAGTTGCTGTCTTGATGGACAACCGTCCAGCTCTTGCGCGTTCTCCGGCTAGTTAGTGGTTGCTTGATTTGAGTTTACGCCTGCTGAGTAAGTCCGATGACCTATCTGCCTATGGCTAATATAGAAAGATGCAATCGCTGCTCATTTATCTGGTGACACTCATCATTTATTACTAATGCCACTAACTGGTTCGGCATATATTGCCGGGGGGTGATTTTTTCGCTGATGCGCGCCATAATTATTGTTATGGCCGATTTGATGCACCTCCGCGCTTTTATAGCCATCTATCGCAGCGGATCTATCACCAGGGCGTCTCAATACCTGAATCTCTCCCAGCCCGCAGTCTCCGGTCAGCTTCGGATGCTCGAGCAGCAGATCGGAAGAGAACTGTTTACCCGAACGTCGCGTGGAATTATTCCGACGGCAGCCGCTCACGAGCTGGCTAGAAGTAGCGGGCCTCACATCGATGCTCTGGACGCCCTGGGAGATAAGACCCAGACTTCGGATTATGAAGGAACTGTGCAACTCGCCGGTCCCATCGAGTTTCTGACGCAGCGAGTGCTGCCGGCGCTATCGCAACTAGTCCGGAACGGACTGCGCTTCCGGGTTACGTTAGCGGTTCCTGAGACATTGATTGAGCAGCTCAGCAACAATATTATCGATCTAGCCGTCACCGGAACCAGGACCACAAAATCTGGTATTTTGTACGATCCGCTCTATGCGGAAGAACTTGCCCTGGTCGCATCACCCTATTGGGCGAATTTACTTCCCCGGCAGGCCGAACTCGATGAAGAGCATTTAGCACAGGTTCCGCTTCTCGCCTACGACGAGGATCTGCTTTTTATATCCGCCTTTTGGGAGAGCGTCTTCGGAACTGGTATGGAGGAAAGAACTGCCGCCGTTGTGGTTCCAAATCTACGGGCGCTCATGGGACTTGCCATAGCGGGAGCGGGCATTTGTGTTCTCCCTCGCTACTATTGCGAAGGTGAACTGCAGCGCGGCGAATTGGTGGAACTGCTGCAACCGCGAAACCCACCTTCAAATCGTTTATTCCTCGCCTACACAGCGCGCAATATTCGGTTGCCCCGCAACCGTGCAGTGAGAGATACGCTTCTCAAAGCGAAGGCTCAGTGGTAATGGCTGAATGGCAATAAATATTCTGATGGCCCATCTCGGTTCTTCCATCTGGACTTATCGCCCGATAGACGCTTGAATGGAATTGGATAGCGGCAGCGCAGTCCACAAGAAAGAAAGCCAATGACCACTTCAACAATTCCGCACCTATCGAGTCAAACAGAAACAGAACAAGAGCGGGCGAACATCGATCTTGTCATGGAATACATGAACATTGCGTACGATCCAACCCGCGCCAGCGGCAAGGCCGTTGCCCATCTTTGCGCAACTGGTAACCGTTTCATTGGACCGACTACCTTCCCGAACTCCAAAACGCTGGAAGACTACGCCGATGACCACGCACGAATCATGAAGCAAGTCAATAACCTGCACTTTGTGAGTTTCGAGGTCGTTTTTGCCAAGGAAGACAGTGTATGTATTCGCTACACCGCCGAAGGCACTCATAGCGGTGAACCGCATGGCCAGATCAAGGCGACCGGACGAAAGGCGCGCTGGACCGCCAGTGCTCTGTTTAAAGTCAAAGACGGCAAACTGGTTGAGTTCATCAAAGAATGGAATAAACTGCCGATGTGGGAGCAGCTTGGATGGCCGATCGAAGAGTGCTTAACTCAGCGCTAGAGATTCAGCGCCCTTTCTGAATTGCTGGAAGCGAGGGCCTTGCCGGACGGAGGCCTTCGCATCGTCTGCGTGCATCATGGAAGGGGTCACGCGTAGCGACAACAATATGAACTCCTTTGCTGATGTGGAACAGTCTGCGATTGCGCCGCAAGCCGCCGTCAATTCGATGCTATTGCGGCTGACGCTGGCAATTTTCTGCTGCTATCTCACGATTGGAATACCACTCCCGGTCATTCCTCTCTATGTCCATCGCGATCTGGGCTTCAGCAACGTCGTTGTTGGATTTGCGGTGGGCATACAGTTCCTCGCCACTGTGCTCACTCGAGGATACGCGGGCGCCAGCGCTGATGTGAAGGGACCCAAGCTCACCGTCCTCAAGGGATCTATCATGTGCTCGGTGGCGGGAGCTACCTACTTGCTCGGCGCTCTCTTGCCCTTTCCGCCCCTTGGCAAACTCATCGCTCTGTTTGCCGGACGGCTTTTGCTGGGTGTGGGAGAAAGCATGCTCGTCACGGGAGGTCTCGCCTGGGGCATCGGGTTAGCCGGACAACAGCGCGCCGGGCAAGTCATGGCCTGGACCGGAATGGCCATCTATGGAGCACTGGCAGTTGGGTCGCCATGCGGATTGGCGCTCGAACAGCATGGTGGATTTGTCGCTGTTTCGCTCTTAGTTACGCTCCTCCCCGCGATTGCCATTCTGATGGTCCTAGGTGTTCAACAGACGAAGCCCCAGGCTGCGGTACGGACTCCATTCAGGCACGTCATTCAACGCATACTCAGGCCTGGCCTCGCGCTCGCCTTGCAAGGCGTGGGATTCGGCTCGATCGGCGCCTTCGTGTCGCTTTACTTTGCCTACCAGCATTGGGGCCACGCTGGTCTGGCGCTCAGCACGTTTGGTCTTTCCTTTGTTCTGGTGCGGGCCGTTTGCGGCGGACTGCCCGATCGTTTGGGCGGCTTCCGTGTGGCATGGTTGTCCCTCCTCGTCGAAGCCTGTGGTCAACTTCTCCTCTGGAAAGCGCACAGCGCGGCAATGGCGCTGGGCGGCGCCGCAATAACCGGTTTCGGTTGCTCCCTTGTATTTCCCGCGTTGGGTGTAGAAACGGTCAGGCGTGTTGCTGCGGAATCGCGCGGCACTGCTCTGGGAGCCTTCGCCGCCTTTCAGGACCTTTCCTACGCCGTCACCGGACCTATCGCCGGCATCATCGCGACCGGGTTTGGTTACCCTGCCATCTTCTTGTTCGGCGCGGGAATGGCGCTCCTTGGCGTGATAATCGTCCTGCCGCAGGGCAGAAAACCCGCCGCAATCTAGACGTGTCTCGGCCCGGGATGGATAGAGCGGCTATCCTAAAAGCAAACCGGAACTTTTCAAGGCCGAATGGATAACAAAGCAGACGCTGGCCTATGGCATTCGTTCCTGGCCCGGCATGAGGCCGTGTTTCGAGTGTCGCGCGCCATCTGTGTGTATCGAGACCCGAAGGAATTGTTCCGTGTCCTCGCCCGTGAACTACGGCAGGTAGTGAACTTTAACTATATCGCCGTCTTTTTGTACGACGAAGAGTCGAACAAGTTGCACACCGCTGTCCTCGAATCCATAAAGGGTCCTCGCTTCGCAATCCCGGCCGACTTTCCTGTGGAAGAAACCATCACTTGGTGGGTCTATCAGCATCAGGAGGCGGTTGTAATCCGGAACAGAGAGACCGAAACGCGTTTTCCCCGGATGATGGAAGTCTATAAGCAGTATGGAGTGGAATCGGGGTGCATACTCCCTCTGACCACTGCGCATCGGCGTCTCGGCAGCCTCAGTTTCGGCGTCGAAGAATCGAGCGGCTATTCCGAGGAACAAATCCGTTACCTGTCGATGGTCGCCGATCAGGTTGCCGTCGCCATAGATAATGCGCTGCGGGACGAGGAGCAGAGGCTGGCGGAAGAGGAACTGCGCAAACAGACGGCGCATTTCGAAAAACTGTTGGACCTGGCTCCGGAAGCAATTATCCTGCGTGATATCGAAAACCGGATTCTGCGTGTAAATAAGAAATTCACGGAATTGTTCGGTTTCAGTGTCGAGGAGTCAGTCGGCAGAAAACTCCACGATTTGATTGTTCCGGATGAGTTGCGAGAAGAGTCCGAAGGATTTCGCGAAGCTCTGAAGTGCGGTAGACGAGTGGACGCCGAAACCGTCCGGCGGCGCAAAGATGGCTCCTGTCTGGACGTGTCATACGTGGCTGCACCCGTGTCCGCGGATGGTGGGACAACAGAAATTTTCGGAATCTATCGCGATATCACACGGCGTAAGCGCGCGGAAGAGGCGCTCAGACGAAATGAAACGTATTTGGCGGAGGGACAGAGACTCAGTCACACAGGGAGCTGGGCTCGTAGTGTTCCAGCCGGCGAAGTCTTTCTCAGTCGCGAAAGCTTCCGCATTTTCGGCTTCGATCCCAAGCAGGTAAAACCGACGCTCGAAACCATCCTCAATCGTCTCCACCCCGATGACCGCGCCTCCGTTGAGGAGATGGTACGCAGATCCATCGAGGAGAAGAGCGATTTTGAACGGGACTACCGGATCGTTCTCAATGACGGAACAATTCGGCACATCCACGTCGTGGGCCATCCGGTAACAGACGCCTCAGGGCATCTGGTTGAATTTGTGGGCACGCACATGGACATCACCGAGCAGCTGAATGCGAGAGCAGCGCTCGAAAGCGCGCTTGACGAAATCAGGACGCTCAAGGATCAGCTCTACCAGGAAAATATCGCCCTGCGGCAGGAGATCGACGAGACCTCGATGTTTGAAGAGATCGTCGGAAGAAGCAGTGAGTTGCGCCAGGTGTTGAAGCAGGTGGAGACCATAGCGCCAACCGAGTCGACCGTGCTGATCAATGGGGAAACAGGTACCGGCAAAGAGTTGATCGCGCGTGCCATCCACAACCTGAGTTCCCGGCGCCCTAACGCTTTCGTGAGACTCAATTGTGCGTCGATTCCCACTGGGCTTCTTGAGAGCGAGCTTTTCGGACATGAGAAGGGAGCATTTACCGGAGCTATCGCGCAGCGCATCGGGCGCTTCGAGTTGGCTAATCGTGGGACTGTCTTTCTAGATGAAATTGGTGAAATCCCGCTGGAGTTGCAACCGAAGCTGCTGAGAGTTTTACAGGAACGCGAGTTCGAACGGCTCGGCAGTTCGCGTACTCTGCGAACCGATGCCCGTTTAATCGCCGCCACCAACCGGGACCTGGCGAAAATGGTGGAGGAGCAGAAGTTTCGATCCGATCTGTTCTACCGCCTGAACGTGATCCCCATCCGTGTTCCCGCGCTCCGCGAACGCCCCGAGGATGTGCCGCTCCTGGTGCAGCATTTCGCGGAACTATTTAGCCGGCGCATGCGCAAATCTATCAAGACCATTCCCCAGGAAACGATGGCTGCGATGATGCGCTACGACTGGCCGGGCAACGTGCGGGAACTGCAGAATGTCATCGAGCGAGCCGTGATTCTATCGGCTGGCGGCGTGCTCAGAGTTCCGGCCGCGGACTTGAAAATTCGCGCCCTGCCTCACGCTAAAGCGAACAAGGCGCAAGCTGGTGCACCAAGAAAGAACATCCCCCTTCCTGATCGTGAACAGGTCGTGCAGGTGCTCAAAGAAACGTCCGGACGCGTCGGTGGGCCGGATGGCGCCGCGGCTCGTCTAGGGTTGAAACGAACCACGTTCATTGCTCAGCTGAAGCGCCTTGGCATAAATCCGCGAACTGTCATCAGTCACTTTTGACACTGTCATGACAGCCTCTGACACTGTCAGGCGGCTGCCCCCGATTCCCGCCTCGTTCCTCTAACTCTTCCGCCTCAATCGCTTAGCTCCAGGGAAGGTCCGCCTGAACTCTGGCATGTCAGGTGCACTCTTCCTCGCTGACAAGCGACCCGATGCTAAGGACCATGATCAACGATGCCCCGTTTGAGCAGCGATGGGTGCTGCAGGGGCGGCTTTGCGGCCGGTGGGCCGAAGACCTCAAAGAAAAGTGGAAGGAAACCCTACTCGCCCGCGAAGGACGCAAGTGCGTTGTGGATCTCGAAGATGTGCTCTCGGTGGATCAAAGCGGCGAGAGCGCGCTGCTGCAAATGCTCACGGAGGGTGCGTCGCTTGTTACAACCCGCGCTTACATGAAAGACGTGCTTGCCAGGTTGACGGAGCAGGGAACTGAAACCACGGAAAGTGCATAAAGAAATCAAACCATGTGGATAATCAAAGTCGCTCTGAGTCGCCCCTACACGTTCATCGTGTTGGCGCTGGCAATTCTAATCCTGGCGCCCGTAGTGATTTTTCGGACGCCCACGGACATCTTCCCTAACATCGACATTCCCGTCGTCTCCATTGCGTGCACC